>Ga0136643_10005152_pt1 | contig 18312 bp, 10 predicted proteins | sample TergutLab28metaG_FD_96883 | JGI IMG/M metagenome (GOLD analysis project Ga0136643, IMG submission 96883) | Labiotermes labralis P1 segment gut microbial communities from Petit-Saut dam, French Guiana - Lab288 P1 (version 3) (version 3) | ecosystem: Host-associated > Arthropoda: Insects >...
ATATATATATATATATAATAGAAATTATTAATGTTGCGTTGCGTTTAGCCGTGGAAGCTTCTAGTCATGTGGTACTATACTTTCAATTCTCTATTGTGTAATTGCGCTGTGTCCTGTAAGTGGCAGTAGGTTTTAAAATTGGCATTGTGTTCTCCCTGAAGATGGTACACTTGTACCGAAACATGTTGTGATGCACACTTAATATCAGTATTAAGCAAGACTGTGTATTTAGTTGGTGTAATAAACGGTGTATTTTGACTGTAAGGTTTGTCTGCAATGTCACGATCTACCAAACTACCAAATGAATTTTTCAAGATGAACATATTTAGAATGCATTTGTTTCGGCATTGAAGGCAATCTTCTCTGTATATATTAATTCGTCCTCAAAAACTGTTTGTAACAAAAAGACTAAGTTTACGAATTGACAGTGCTGCCTCAAGCTGAGAGCAAAGGAAACTACAATTTCCCGTGGCCTCCGCTTGAGGCAGCATTGTCGATTTCAACGTTATGTTTCTTATTCACTTATGCAAGAAAGCTTTTGTTTTTTATTTACATGTTGCTCATTATCCTTTGATCTCTAGAAGAAATTACTCAGCATCGAGCGCCATCGTGTACATTTTTAAATATTTATTAAGACTAAGATGCCATAATTTTTGTTTATTATATATTTTACTATTTATAGGTGCACCTTATTCCCACGGGCAAAATTCGCAGTTTTAAAAACTAGAGGGTCTGAACCTAATCAGCAAGTTCAATGGTAGGCTATTGTTACAACGGTAATGAACTTTAAGGCTCCAAAAAGCGCGAAATTTTTTAACAAACTGACCGACTAGCAGCTTCTCAAGGAGGAACCTGCTAAATGAAATTTCTTACGGTTAATACTTTGGTAAAAACAATATAAAAATATATAATACACTACAATATTTATTGTACTAATTGTAAACGAAATAAGAGTAGTCGTTACACGCCTCGCTACGTGCTGGGAGGTCGGGGGTTTGAACCGCGGCGGAATAAATATCTTCTGTGCCCACAAAGACGGCTCCGAGGCACACCCAGCCTCATAAACAATGGATGCGCCGGATCTCTGTCCCGCGGGCAAAGCCTCATGGTCGTAGCTTTAACCAGCCACCTCAATCTAGCGCCAAGGTTAAAGAAAGGGCAGAGCTATACCGCACCTCTCCGTCTGCGCCTTCATGGCCTCTTAGAGACTGATCTGTTTTGCTGAAGTTACATGTACAGAGTATAAAATATCTTACGCCTAACATACACACACACGCACACGCACGCACACACGCACGCACCCACCCACACACACACATACATACATACATACATACATACATAAATGTAGGAGACTGAATTAGGCGCCTTAGGCCACTCAAGAATGGAAATTTATGTCTACAATATGTATGAGAATTATGTCCCTGAAAATGAAACATTTGCTACAAGTTTCCATGACCTTGTTTTACACCGCATGTTATTTTCACACAACGTATCAAATGAGTGCATTATGAGGGATTCGTATGCCCGCCAATTTTTTAGTCAATGCTTCCATAAAAAAGTAACTTGAAACTCGTACCCAGGGGCGGTAGTTAAGGGGTTACTCTCCAGGCGAGAACTGCGTTCTTCTAGGCTATTTCGCAGTAAGTAGTGGTATTTCCTTATCGAAATTTCGGAATAACATTTCGGTCCCAACTTCAAGGGTCAGGAATCTCGACCTAAACCTCAGTAAGGAATTAACCACTATACGCTGCGTAACAGCCCAGAATAGCGCGGTTCCCATCTAACTTTCTGCGGCAGCTTCAAATCACGCGGGTTACTGTCTAAATAATATTTTGCACTGTACATAAGCCTAAATATTACACACTTAATAATGAGTTGCGTCTAATCAGGTCCGCCCATCTAGTAGCTGGCGGGAGACGTATTGCCCACGACAGTCCTATTTTGCTCAGACATTTTAAACCAGAAGAGTCCTTTAACTCTTTCCCTCGTAAAGCCGAGACCGAATGCGGAACCAAATTTGAAAACTCGGGAGACGTTTATTTACGGAGACATATATTATGTTAGTGAGGCATACAGTGGCACAGTTGGTTTAGGCACTGCGCTAAAAGCCGGAGAGTGGCGGAATCGATTCCAAATGGTGCCACTGGAATTTTTCATGGACATAAACCTTTCGGCCACACTATGACCCTGGAATAGACTCAGCATCGAACGGAAATGAGTACCAAGAATATTTCCTGAGGGTGTAAAAGCGTCCGGTGCATAGGGCCAACAATCTTACCACCTCATGTACCAACTTTCTCGAAATCTGGGAGCCTCAACCTCTTGGAACCCTCAGGGCCTGTAATAGGCCCGTAAGTGGGTGCTTTCTCCCTTTACCTTTTTTTTTACGTGACGTTACTAATTAATTTCGTAAAATGCATAATAAATCCGACAAAACAGATATGTTGTGAAATGCATTTTATTTATTTTTCCGGTATTATCAATGTTCTATTGCATATGCTGTACAGAAAAAGGCACAGGAAAAATAACACGTACACTTACTCATTCCTTGTTCTGCGTATTGAGTCTCATTTTGCCCGCATGCAGACCATATTTTCTGGTAATATCCCGCAATACACGGAAGGTTGGGCGGGCCTGGTCTAGATGATTAAACCTGTGTCAAGACATGTCTTACAGCAAGATTATTGTTAGGTGTAAAGGTGCAGTAATTTCGTTCTAAGTTCTAACAATGCGAATGTAGTGAAATCGACTGTGATTTGAAGGTCAGATAACTCACATTTAGGTTATTCAATGATTCTGTTCCAATTAAAGAAACAAATGAGACAAGTGACGACGACGAGGGTAACCTTGAGAACTTCACATCTCTCACGATCGTGAATCTGAAATAGGTAAAGACTTGATAGTAGGCGGTGCGGACTTGTTTTATAGTAGTCCAACAGTTCCTGTACTGCGCTGAGCACATAAAAAATTCTCACCAAAATCCTCGGTAAATCCGACCCGACACTCGTCCGAGATTACCACCGGATTCCTCACCAATACAATTCCATAAGTTAAGTGGTACGTGATATTTACATGATACTAGATATGGCCCTAAGCTCTAAGAGGTCAGGAAGCACCTAGTTCTGCCCACAACGTAATACGTAGTGATAAAACATGCCGATCTTGAGGTGGCAGCTATTTTCCAAAAGCGCGTCTCCAAATGAACACTTTATTATAAAAAAAAAAGACATGCTTTGGAACCTACTTTCAATGTGTTTGTTTCTCATTTCCTACATTTTTATCTCTCATAATTCATGATTTGTAGAAAAGAAACTTCTGAATCCAAGACAGCCAGTCATTTGTTACTAGGAACGAAGCAGAAAACTGGATTCTTACCCTGCCTGCCTATGGTGACTGCTGCTCGCCTAATAACCGTGAAGCAAGATAGAGCAAGCACAACTCGGTTACCGCAGGGGTTACGTCTCTTCTTCCGATTCGTACAGCAACTTGTCTTCATAATATTGTGGCATCAAACTTTGAACTAAAGCTCCTTCATTTTCTCCCTTGTTGCTTACACGTTCATTCTGCAAGCGTAATGATATTGGGAAAGAACTGTTCCATACGAGCTTATTCTTTGTAGGTTTTCACGAAGTCCCACGAAATATAATTTCTCGTATTTTAATACTTGCTTATTACAATTTATTCGGTTTCCTAAAGTCTAACTAACAGTCCATGGCATTACCCGAAGATTTAAATCCACACTGAAGTCTTCGTGTCGCATGTCTCAAACAGGCTCATACTATATCAGCCAATATTCAGTTTAAATCTATAAAAATATTAATATCAACTATTCTTATGTTAAATTATTGCTTCTAAATCTAAATGTATCAACAGGCATGTTTCATGATCACACCGTTTATCGAGTGTGAAAAATGGTATATTCAACTGATCACTATGCTTATAAATTACAAATATAATAGTTTTCCCGGTGTTGATTCTATGAAGGAATTATTGCTGCTAAATTTGAAACAATTTTATGAAATGTGCAAAAGCTGACAAAGTTTGAACTTGTAATTAGGATTCACAAACTTCCCTCGCATTTATCTCAACATAGGTGTCCCGACCAGGTTATCGTAGCGGTAACGTTCTAGACTTGTATTCGATAGGTATTAAGTTCGAATCTCGGCTGATATAGCGTTTATGCCTCCTACGTTTCTTCGTGATTTTTTTCGTTTCATCCAGATAATATCCGATAGGCCAATCTCGCTGCCTTCCACTGCACTAGTCACCAATAAACCTATCGGAGACGAAGCTACTTAATACAGCCCTAAGTAGGGACACTGGAGTGCGTAAATCGGAAAAATGCCTTCTCAGACATTCGTACTTTTGAGTGTCTGTCGTCATACGGTACTCGACACACTGCATTCCAAAATGCTAATGTTGCTGACACAACACAAATTTTTCAGACGGCGAAGTTTCTACTGTTGATTAGAGGAAGACAAAACATGTACACTGTTTCTCACAATAAGGGCATAATGTTCATAGCTGAGTTGCAACAAAACAAAAACATTTTTGTATATAGTGTTGTCTTTTTTAGTCGAATTAGGATATGGACAGTTAACATGTGGGGTACGAGGTTTTGCTATAAACCGGAAGAGCGCGGATTCGATTCCCGATGAGGTCATTCCGATTTTTCATTGACTTAAACCTTCCGGCCGCACCATGACTCTGGTGTAGACTCAGCGTGTGATTGAGTACCACCGATATCTTCTGGGGGTAAAGGCGGCCAGTGCGTTAGGCTTACAACCTCGCCACCTTCATGTGCCGATTGCCTAGAAATTCTGGGTGCCTCAACCTCCAGGAGATCTAAATGCCCAACCATGCCTGTGTAGACATATCTCTACCTTTACCTTTACAGTTAAAATTTACACATCCAGTACACAGACTTCAAAATAAGGCTCAATCAAAATTCAATAAAGAAAATGAGTTGCATTGGTGTTCCAATAAGAAGGCGATACCCACTCAAAAAATACTGAACCTTCCTAGACTCCAAAAATACCCCACTCTCAGGCATGATCGTACTAAAACAGAATAAATAAATTTTCATCAAAGGTACTTAGGTATACGCGAAAATAAACAGAAACCTCCTTCAGCAGAATGACAATCAATAGTTTTAAGACGGTGATATATCACCACCTCCACAGAAGCGAGATGTAGGTAGTATACAAAGCAGCCTTTATAATATACATGTCGAGCATAAATCAGGTTTGGATCTCGTATTCTAAGACGGTCTTCTTCCGATTCGTACAACAACTTGTCTTCATAACACCGCATGATGGCTTCAGATTTATAGGCTAATGCATCTTCATTTCCTCCGTGCTAGCTAACGCCCTCATTCCATGGATTTATTGATGTTTTTAAACACACACGTACATATAAATTATAGCATGTTCGTGTCATTCTTGGATTTTTAAAAATTGCGCGAATTGTTCTTTTACCAATACTAACACGTCACATATTGAACTCTTGTTCTACAGCGCACATTAATGAGCGATATTTGAAAACTCCGTGGAATTTCTGTACTTCTGCTTTCTGATTCAGATGTAACTGTCAATATGGGATCGCTTGTAGATATTCTGTTACGAGTCAGTGAAGGGGAGGACACTTTGTCTAAGGGTCTCTAACAACCTTGTATTGCAAACAGACAAAATACATGCATTTATGTATGCAGCGATGGTAACTGACAATTTTAGAACCTTAATGATTCGATACCCTTGTCTCGGTCTAGCAAATGTTCCCTTTCTTTCTAAATTCCAGAGTAAAAAGTCTCTATGATCATTCCTACGTTTATTTAGTAGTCCCTGTTTTAAAAATTTAATTGCAGCAAACCTTGTGCGAACAGAATTCCTAATTAACAAGCTGGACATATCCGCGTCTCTGTCGGAACATTCATAATTCAAAACCATATACCCTTTTTCCGTGACTTTTTTCGACATTAGGAATGTGTAATGCGAAAACCGTCTATCCAATTTCGTTTTAGTACGTACCGGTTTAGCGTATTTTAGCTTTTTCTTGCTTCAAATTTAAATAGGAGAGCATAATTTGCAAACCAATTTTTCATATACAGTATTCCTAAATGGCGTATATGCTAGTAAGTAGAATCATTACATTTCCAGCATAGTTTGATATGGTATATGTGTAATGAAATATTAGGTCAAAATCTAAGCATGTATAATGTTCAGGCTATGAACTTTTGGGGTATAGGCGCCGAATAGTTTTGCATATTGGTAGCCACGAGTCCGACAAACCTCTTCCGAACAGGACTTTTTTGACAGCTGGTTTCACCATAACATTGGCACGCAACCAGCACCGTACATGTCGTCATATACTAAAAGACCACAATCTTAATACTGACAGCCACTACTAGCAGCTATGACTATAAACATTGGTATACTATACCTATGCCCCTGCTGCTGATTTCATTGTTCAACAATACACCTGCAGGATCTGTGTGTTGTAAATGAACATCAGGATTAATGAGAGACGAAATATCGCAAACAATATAAAACTCTCTGCACACAGGCTTCCTAAATCTGCATTTTGTGGCTCGAAGAATAAAATTTCTCTTCCTCTAATACGTAAGCCAAGTCTTGAACAGAGAAATATTTATTTCCTGCGCCCTGCGATGGGAAATAATATTTATGTGCACAATCACTTATACTTTATGGTTAATGAACACCAAAGTTTCTCCACAGGGTAACTCAGTTATACTTAAAAATAAAAAAAAAAAAGCTGTCGAATGAATTGTGTTTTTTAAGTACAGTACTAACAACTCTCCCAATTACTACGATTATTTTATGTTTTCCTCAAAAGAATAGTGAATAAATGTGGAGCAATGGTGTAAAGATATTCAAAGGGTAAAACCAAAGTAGTGCGAGGAAAACCTGTCTTAGTACCACTTTGTCCACCATAAAAGTCACATACATAAACCTGGGATTGAAAACAAATCCTTCGAGTAAAAGACTGGCGGCTAACCATCCAAGCCATAGCATGGCCTGTAATTTAGGCCTGCACGTATATATTGTGTTTCTTGGAGGTAAGAACCGGGCTGACAATTCAAAGTATTACAGTGTCTTCATCTACAGGGTCAAGCAGCCCTACAAGGCTTCTACAAATAAAGGGCTGTCATGATAACCGTGGTATTCTTTCGCGTCGAGAGACATCCGCTTTATCTAGCTGACGAAAGTGTCCACTGCTCAAGGTACACTCTGTTAAGCAGTGTTTAGTTCACTTATATTTAAACAGTAAATAACTGTTTAGAAAGTATCAAAATACAGTTAGATGCCACTGACACAAACAAAGAAAACACAGTGAATATTTCAGATTTGTCTGATAGAAGAACACTTATAGCTGTGTGAGATCTTACTTTAACAATTTTGAGACTTAGTATTGAAATAATTAACTACAAGTAGCAATACTCTTTGAAAGTTTAAAAGTTAATCTTCTGGTTATGAAATCTCTATTTCCTTCACCATCTTGTCGTAAAAAGAATCCTAGCTGGAAAATTTTCTAGAACTTTCAAATCAAATCCACATATCCAAGGTCTATTTCTCTATAATCTCTGTCAGTACCACCCTCTCATCTATGCCTAGATCGCATGAATAACCTTTCCTATTCAGATCCTCTAAACCAAAACTTTGTATACATTTCTGAATGGCTTTTCTACGCTAGCTGCATTTCCCTCCAATTTTGTCGTCTTAAATTCAGTCACATTACAAACCTCGTCGCTATTCAATATTTTTCATCCTTATTCCTGATCTACATCAGGTTCTAATATTCTCCTCAGCACCCCTCAGATGCCAGCAATCTAATTTCTTTGCTTCTAATTTCTTCTTCATTCGAAGTTTATCCCAAATTATCCTGTGTACCACGAACACTGAGAATTACACTCCAAGACCGAGTTTTGGCTTCAAACGTCTGGGGACAGAACCTGCGGGGGTTGATGGCAGTACGATAAGTACTGGTAATGAAAACGTACACACACAAAACGTTTAAGCCTTGACCAAAGCACTATGTTAAAAATCACAGATATTATTAGATTGATAATGTACATACATATACACACACACACAAACACACACACACACATTGAATTATATTAACAGACATAATTCAATTTATCAAACCAACCTTATATGCACTGAAATTTCAACACGATACACAATCTCCTACATGCTTCGGCACTTCTTGAGTGTCATCATCTGGGAGTCAATTTTTGCATCATACAAGGTATGCACAATACTAACCGACACAGTGTTCGTATTAGAGACGCAAAGACACTGAACCTAATCATTGCAAATAATAAAAGTAGTATTCAAATTAGACGCATGCGTAACAATGGCTCTACGATAGACATCATGGATCATCATTATCAGCATCATCATTTGGCCGTTGGCCTTTTCCGACTTCACAATGCCCATTTCTTTCTTGAACGTCCCACATCTTTGGGATTATATTCGAAGCCGATTTTTCGGATTCGTGATCCATTCCAAATAACTGTTTTCATGGAAAGAAACAAATACACAAACACTCACATCACAAGTACAACTACAAGTACACGCAAGCATATAAATAAATACACAAGACTAATGCGATACAAGGTCGCTTTCCCGAAAATAAAGTTGAGCTACATCGTTTACTCAAGTGTAAAAATATTTTTAAATATCATTAAAAATAGAGACGTTTAAGCTATTTGGGGGGGGGGTATAATTCATAATTTGTTAATTTTTTTCATACCAATACTAAAGCCCCCAAATCTTGTACTAAGGTACGCCAGAAACGTGGTGCCTAAAGCTAATTCACAAATAATATCTCATTCGTGAAATGACCTTGAATTAAGCTCTGCTGTTTTGAGTGATTTCAGACTTAAACCTTCCTAACCGAATACGAAAAATATTGCCTTATGGCCGAATTACAAACCGACATTCTTATGGTTAATTTGTTTCATTTATTGTGAACGGGCGTAAGGATATTATTATTATTATTATTATTATTATTATACACAACAGAGTTCTCATGTTTGTTTAAAAGAAGAAAAATTCTTCGTCATTATGGGATATAATGGGTAACATTATTTACAAGCACACTATATCTTCGGAGAGCACCATCGCTGTAGAAATTCCGGAGCCTCCAAACTTAGACATTTTTCTCCATACGCAAATGTACGCTTTACTATATAGCACTGCCATCAATGGAACAGTTGACCTATGGTCGTAGAAGTTATTTGGCATAGGCCCCACTGGTATATAGTTTTACAGGAACTGCACTTTACATAAAAATTACTAGTCTCGTACAGAGAGGTCAGTAAATTTCCCTGCCTTTTCTCCCCTTAAATGCACTTGGTTACATTAGCTTTCCTCCTTCGAAGTTATTCATATACATAAATACAAAAGACCAGGATGTGACTTTCTGAAGTTATTCTTGGTTATGCAGCATTTATTGCCGATAGATGTTACCAGCAGCTGGAAATACGGCAGCAATAAATGACAGTGAAAAATGCTTATGCTTCAGTAGCTATCAAATTTTCTATCTTGTTTAAAAAGAAAGGTTAAATAACTTGTACACTCCGTGAAAAGTGATTTCAACTTCCTCCTTCAGGAACGTAACGTAGGGATCTTTAAATAGGGTGGGCAGTGAGTGCAGCTGTCACTTCAGTTGTTTTTCAATTAACTATGCAAGTGTAGCAATGGTAATGTAAAATTCTGCACTGAAATTTTGAGGGGTTTGACTCTTGTTCACTACAGAACAGACACCATGATTATGCCCTAGTCATTCCTCTGCGTGATCTAATTCATGAGACTTGCAGCTGGCTATCACTGTCCATTCAATCAACACCGCTGCCCTATTCGCACTCGGCCGAGTCGTACTGCAAGCTGTTACACTGTCACTCCCCACCGTCACAGAGCAAAGGTCCGCGTTATCCCCTACGTTTGTCCAAGTAAGGTACGTATGTAGTCCAGATAGCGAAGCTGAAATAAGAGACTTTCGGAATATGTTGGTCACCCCTGCAATAATTATTTATCTCTGTTCCAAAATCATTCATATAACAACAATGGATGGACAGAAGGTACATAAGAAGCCAACCCTTGCAGAAAATGGCTGAACAGATTCCAGTGTGGCAGGACCGTACTCTCTAGCAGTGTAAGGTCATTCCTTAAGCTGTAATGATTCTGCGGTTACAGTGTACAGGTGCTCACACGGAGGGGAAGAAACAGATTATAACTGTACTATAGCAGCATTTGTATAGAAAGTGCGAGCCCATCCATCAAAATACCATTCAAGATAGCATGTATTTTCGGTAAGATTCAAGCCCAACGCCTCCCGATTACAAAGCACAAATACTAACTATTCAATTAACCTCTTAAAGCCTAAGACATACTTTATATACCACTAGCTTTAACAATTAGAAATTATGTGTTCTGCCCACACAGTGCATTTATTTGTTTTGCGTGGATCTCAGAACAAACAGTGATTATTTCCCTTTACAGCATTAAATTATCCGTTTTTATAACCAAGGGAGAGATTGTTTACAGCACGGTACGACCTGGGCCTTTAAAAGAGGAGGATACAGTTTCGTCCTTAAAAGGTTAAAACGTATTTCTGTCTACAAGAAACTTTATATAATAGTTGTCATTTAGTGCTGCATGTTTCGGTTCAATGAACCATCATCAAGCATTGCACTCAATTTCAAATATTTAAGTGTTGTGTTTGGCTGTAATATATCATGTTTATTCAATACGATATAGCACAACGGTATGAATCTGAATGAAATTGTAACTACTCAACCTCAGTCTGACTGTCAGAGGTCAGAATGGCGCCTGCATATCGAAGTTCTTGTCCTTATATCGGTTGCAGGGTTTTTCGCATAGTGTGACAAAAATGTCAGAAAAACGAGAAAGACAAAGCCAATGTTTTGTCACAGTTTGCGCAGAACACATGTTACAATTAAGTGTAAACCACGTCAATTGGTGCAGTCTACACCACATATAAGACGGGGAAGCAACATCTAATATGAATGTTACTGTCACCTTTCGTGGTGTTGGAAGAGGTAGATACGAGGCTTATTCAGAAAGTAAGTACCGTTTCGCTGTTAAAAAATCGAGTAAGATTTCGTATATAATTTTATTGTTATCAGATTCCACATTCTTCAAACTATTTTTCTACATATACGCCGCCATTATTGAGGCACTTACCGTAGCGGGGCACAAGTTTTTGTGTACCCTCCTCATAGAATGCGGCCGGCTGCGATGTTGGCCACTACTGACAATGTCATAGAGTAGAGTCCTTGAAATCTGAGGAAAGTGCAGGGACAGATCAGAAATTGTGATACGTCTGTCGTCACGCACTCTTTCGTTGACCTTACGCACCAAATCATCATTCACCAAAGATGGACGCCCACCTCGCGCCTCATCGTGCACGTTCTCTCGTCCTTCATTGAACATCCGAACCCATTTCCTAACCACGCCATCACTGATCGCATTGTCACCATACACTTGACAGATCTGGTGATGAATCTTACTTGGTAGCACATTCCCAGCGTTCAAAGAACGAATTACAGACCGTATTTCACAGTCGGAGGCCCATTCAATTGTCTTAAACATGTTTAACGCACGGGAACAAACATAAACATAACACGAATTTCACGAAATGGCGTCTGTGGCTTCTCAATTGATAGAGGAAGTCACTACACATGCGCAAAGTGACAGTCTCGAGGATGCGCGAGAGATATGCCCAGACGATAGTTACTTTCCGAATAATCTACGTTGAATTACATAAAGCATGCGCCACGCGTCAGTTTACAAGGGTAAGTCACACACTAATCCTCCCTATTTTACTTCTGTGAAACAAACTGTGGTAGCAAGTGTAAACGTTGCCACATCTTCGTGCCTCTTTCCATTGCTAGGCGGAAGGCATCTTGCCAGTGCGGAATATACAGCGCCAGCGTAGTGGCAGTTGGGGTATGTCGCCTGTATCCAACCAAGACGTAACAGAAAAACTGCGCGCTGGTATGCGATTCCAGTGGCCTCAAAACACGTAACCCGTGAACACCCAAAATCAGATTGGAACCGTGTATAATGCAGATGTGATATCTGTCCTAAAAGCGAGGAAATGACGCGGTGACCTTGTAAATTGCCGGGTGTTTGTCTTGGAAGAACACAGAAGTGGCCGTCATTACACATAAAACCCCACACAATACGGAGAGGGCAGGGATCTCCTACGCGCGGCGAAGGACATCGAATACAATCTATTGTTGAAAGGTCCAGAAATGCCGAGGTTTTTCAGCAGCAAATGACCACGTATCACCGAGGAAATAGCACACAGGAAGACGGTAACTGTCAAAAAATGTACCTTAACAGAAAAATTTAGGTGCCCGCGAATAGAAGATCAAATTTAATTTTTGAAGACTGGCTGAAGCAAGCAGTACAGAGGCTGGAAAGAAAGCAAGAACTGGACTATACATAGGATCGGTAGGCTATCATTAACTCAGATGAGACAAGGATATCTCACAACATTATAAGCAGTACAGAAACAGCTGTAGTCATTAGCAGTTTAGTGATTGTGCACGGGCAAACTCCTGGTGTTATTAGTCACATCTAAAGAAACGTATTTGAAACTCAGCTGATAAATCAATTTCATTTCGAATTCGAAAACCCCACACAGCATACAGACCAAAATTTCACCCCTAGGAATTCTAAGTATATGGGACTTCGGCAATATCCACCTCTTGGCAACGTCAAATCCCGAGACCATACAGTAGGTCGAGAGCAGGACATCTTCTGCCACTTGGGCTTTGACAGTGCCACTGTAAGCTACACAAAGTGCTTGATAAATATGGTGATGTAAAGCAATCCCATTACAGATCTGGACAGGCTCTAAGGCTTCCAGGAGTTTCAGGCTCCCAGATTTCAAGACAATCGGCATATGAAGGTGGTAGGGTTGTCAGCCTTGCGAACCGGCCGACTTACGTCCATTGCCTTCATTCATTAAAAAGTATTGAAAATCAGGTTCTGACTTCCCATCCAAAATATTTCTGCTGAGCGATATGTGTCACTCCTAGTCTTGCGTCAGAACTTGGTTTACTGAGTTCCTGGAAGCTCAAAGTACGACCCACTTCTGCATCCACTAATAATTTTATATTAACTTTAGCCTGATCGAGGATCTTCTTTGGTCGTAATTTGTAAAGGGTGTTGTGGCCGAAAATAAGCGCCATTACCTGTAAGTAAATCTACATAACAAATTTCATGTCCGTTGAGTACTTCTGGATGTATGCTTAAGTTATATGAGCATAATAACACCACTAGGCTCCAATTCCGCACATTTTGCGCAAAGGAGGCATAGAATTCCCCAAGAGAAGGGACGGGTGTGAGACAGCATATGGATAGTACACAAATTGCATTCAACCACGTCTCTAAATCCTCCGTGCGGAATATTAACTTTAGAAACGGAACAGACTATTCAGTACGGTATATGATAATTTTATACAAAGTATATTCAACACAACAAAAACAGTACAATACCAAACACACTTCTTTCCCTAAAAGATAAAGTTTCACCTGTGCGTGCCATTAAGGTTAGTGGTCAACCTCTCTCCTCGGCCGCTCTATCCCGAGTAAAGAGCCCACGGTACAAATTGGATATGCTTGTACAGTACAGAAGTTTAAGCAAAAGAATGCCCTACAACAAAAATTTACTCCTAAACACTGTGACATCCCGTGTTTCACGCTTTCAATTTTCAGCGTCTTCACTTTCTACTTTCCAACGTCGCTAGCTGATTTCTTCCTTAGTGTTTGGATCTAAAGATAATCTTCTCGTATTACACTCTTTTAGAGGTTTTACAAATTCATATTAAATAACAAATGTCTCCTTTTCTTCTCGCTTCAGTACCGGGGATCCAATATGTGACTATCAGATTTAAAGACTTAAACATTTAGGATCCGATTCTAAACTTCTGAATCACATTGAATAGATATAAATCACTCTTACGAGGTCCGATCTTTAAGCCGGAGAGGGGAACAATCTCCGGTTTCCTGGTGGAAAAAGAACGAATGAGATGGCTTCTAAAGCCAGGCGCACTTCTCTCACGTTACCTGCAGTGGAATGTGATCAATTTACAGAATGTCTCAGTGTATTACGTGCCTTTTACACGACGTCTATAAAGCGAACGTACAAGGGCAGTTAGTGTGGTTCTTCAATGTCTCCGTGTGGTTGATCGTGTATGGATTCCGATCAATACATTTTAATATGTACGCACCAGATAACATTGGAAAATTTTAATTTTTGTACCTCGTATATACAATTAAAGTTGTAACATAGACTGTTCCGGGATCGAATCCAGATTTCCAAATACTTTTGTTCGCAAAACACAAAATTCAGGCCTATCATGAACTTTCTCCTTTCCAGGTTTCTGTTTTGAGACTCAATGTAAGGGACATAAACGTAACTGTGTACAGAACAGCAACTGTATATAGAACAACAACTGTGTACAGAACAACTGTGTATATAACAACACTTGTGTACAGAACAACGTTTGTGTATAGAATAACTTCGTTTCTTTTACCTATCCTTGCTCCAGTCACATTACTCTGCTGATGAAATTCGTATTATACCGTACCAATTTTTCATTTCAATCCATTTTCGAACAACAATTCTGCATTAAACAATTTACAAGTAAGTTAATTAGTTTACAAACATTGTTTTGTGTGCGAAATGTATTTGTCTGCACTTCAAAACATGTGGAACCTCAACGTTCACTAATATTGCTCTTGTATTTCCAGTAATGACAAAATCTTGTACTTCTTATTTCGTTAATATATATATATACATGAATTCTAATTTTTTAATCAAAAAATCATGTTTTGAATGGCACATTTTACTAGTAAAACAAGAATAAACATTAGGCACCTGCATGTGCTAAGCAGATTTCTTCTCAGCCAACAATAACCTGAAAAACAGATTATTTATTCCAGTAACTATGACAAAGTGTTCCTGTAAATAATTACTAATACTTCATTCATTCTTAAACAGCTTTATATATCTAAAGCACTGCACGTAAATACCAAGACAACCTCCAGTTCAGACTTCTCCTCTTTTTTGAGAGGAAGCGTACTAATATTCTGTATTTCTCATAAACGCGCAGAGCAAACTACGCACTATGCACGCAGGCTATAATGAGGAAAATATGCGTTTTTTTTACTTCTACTTCTGGAACAGTTCGAGGCAGATTTTGATAAATTTGTATCGATCTCTTCTAGGCGTATGACAAATCCTGTTTTCTGCAATACGACGCCTTCTAATGGTAGAAAGTTACCAACATGTGACAGGAACCTTATGCCTCCATTTTTATTGTCTTCAGGGATGTAACGTTACATATTCTGGCAGACGGTCATCGACATTTAACAGGTGTCGGCAGTTCCGTCTTTATTGTAAAATTACTTCTTCAAGATGGAGGTAACATGTGCTACAGAACACTGGTACCTGTCTATGATACTTCCTAGCAACAAATCCCAGACGACCGCAACTCAGTTGTGTCCTTGCTGAGGAAGAGTGCTTCAGTATCTGACTACCCAGAAACCCCTTTTAACTTCCCCATTTTACTCCAGATCTAACGGAAGTTCGTTCTACTTTCGTTTCCTGTTGCGCAACAGCCCAAAGCGGGTCCACGCCACCTCGTTTTGATATTTCTGTATCACACACACACACACACACACACACACACAACCGGTAGGACTCATTGATCAGATCTCGCAGAAGGCGCTACCTACACAACACAACAGACGAACATCCACGCCCTCAGCGGGATTCGAGCCCGCGATCCCAGCAATCAAACGGCTCCAGACCTACGCTTTAGACCACGTGGCCACCGTAATCCGCCGTATTAATTTCAGCTTTGTCAGAAAAGTTGCAAATTCCGCTATTCGAAACCCGCAAACAGCAAAAAGCTTTCCTTTCAACACCTGTCTAAATCGTCGCTGGGCCTAAAATTCTGTTCTGATGGATACAGAAGGCCAGTTTCCCAGGATAAACGGTGACATCTTGAAGCTAAGCGTTCATCTGCATATAGTTCAGGAGTCAAGATGTGTTTAGTTTTACATCCATTCCCTCAAATATGTTTATGATGTGGTAATTAACTGAATACAAAGATAATGGTACATTTGCTTTTTAACGAGTTCAACATCAGAGTCGAGCAGCACTAATTTCATTCCTTAGTTTTCAGCGTCTTTTTCTAGTATTAAATTATTAAAGTACGTGAACAAATACTAAATTTAAAATTAAAAGCAACATGAATTAAGTGGCCTAAATTATAGTTTACAGGCCTAATAGACACAACTGCGAATGGAATAATTGACTGCACAGATTCTAAACATAAAATTCTATATCAGAATAGCGAAAAAAGGAAACAGACGAATTTGTGTACAAAGAGAAACTGGAGTTTAATGGCCTTGAATACTCTATCTACACACAAAGCAAGAGACATAAGAATCAAACTTAACACAAACTGAGAAGTTTCATGCTACTAAATAATTATATTCTATAAAATTAACTCCGTTACACCGGGGTCTGCTTTAAAAAAATTAGCCTGTAACTATCGAGCCGCTCAAGAAATATCAGGGTTTTATAAAACTGTTTCCTCACTAACGTGTCTGCAATAACTTTCAAATGGATATTATGTCAAAACACCTGAGATGCATGTCTTCTCAGACCATCTTTTAAAAATCAATTTTAATATTATTACCAATTTGAGGTTACATCTCCCAAGTCATCTATTCCTTTCAGTCTATCCAATTAATTTTTCATGCAACTTTTTCACTTCCCGTCTATTAAACAAGCCTCGCACACCACATCTTAATTAATATTAGTACCAATAGCAATTACAAAAATTATGGTGTTCATCATTATGTAAAGCCACTGGCTCTGCCCCTTTACTGGCTTCATATATTCTCCACACAATAACTGAAGGTGGTGTAACGAATTTCTGTATGTCGCGACATGAAATAAGCACTGTGCCTTGCGACTCGCAGCTACTTGCATGTTGATTGCCTGAGATACGAATGGAGCACTGCACTTTACGAGGAAATGAATGAATAAGTGGTAATAGTGACACAGACTGCTAGCCAGTCAGCTAGTCTCTCTGCAGAGATGAATAAATCACGACTTTACACGGAACTCGACATAAACTTAACTCCAACACCACGCTATGCATTGCGATGATACAGTGTAAAAGGACTCCATATATCATCCAGCTAACCAACTTGACTGCAAGTCGCGAATAATATCACGTTTCGATACAGAATTGTTCCTAGGTCTTTGTCAAACTCAGTATTACGTGCCAAGGTTAGATAAAGGGGGATTGTAATCATACGTGTGACGTGGCAGTACGTCACATCAAATATTACAGCTCCAATTCGTATCAGAAGCAAAAACCTTCAGAATTATAAGATTACAGTCACGCAAATAAAGCTTAAATAAGGAAAGAATTAAAAGTTCGGCTTCTTTATGGTATTACATGAGCCTTCTCAACTGCACTATTTAGGCCTATACACACAGAGCGTGGAAAGAGCGATGATGATTATTGGTTGAGGTGTACATGTGTTCTCCAGTTGCAGTAAGAGATAGTTTGACACCTTAGTGAAAGCAAAAGATAGAATTTCAGCAATGATTTATTTTAAGTTGTCGTACAATTCAGAAAAATATTTTTTTGAAGAATACGCTAGCGCCATCTTAAGGGCAGAAGGCGGTAATATGTTCATGCGAAACACGAATACTTTAACTCCAAGGCTGCACTATTTCAGGTCAGATGTCTTCTTATACTCTATTGCAGGACCTTCAAGCCTCGCATATGTAACTGGTTTGAAAAACTGGAAAAAAAAAAAAAAATTCCACCCGAAAGCAGGAAAGCACTTGCAATGACATTATTTAAATGGGCCCTTTTTTCTGTGGCGAAACATCTCCAACTCGGGCCTGGGCCGGATCACTGTTGAGGTTTCTAGATCACACACAGGCACGCACATGCGGTAGGAATCCTCTGAACGAGTGATCAGCTCATCGCAGAGGCCGCTACCTGCACAACACACAACAAACACAAGAGACGAACATCCATTCTCTCAGTGGGATTCGAACCCGTGTTCCCAGCAGTCCGGGGGCTACAAGCCTACGCTTTTGTCCACGCGGTCGCCAGAGCGGCTAGACGGCCTTACTACGATAAATTAAGCCGAGAACTGGATTCATCTGGCTCAGGAATATGCTCAGTAGCTAGCTTTAGTAAACACAGTA
>Ga0136643_10005154_pt1 | contig 18312 bp, 10 predicted proteins | sample TergutLab28metaG_FD_96883 | JGI IMG/M metagenome (GOLD analysis project Ga0136643, IMG submission 96883) | Labiotermes labralis P1 segment gut microbial communities from Petit-Saut dam, French Guiana - Lab288 P1 (version 3) (version 3) | ecosystem: Host-associated > Arthropoda: Insects >...
ATGCACAAAATTTGTTTCACAATAAGTTTTATTTCATGCCTCTACATGTTTCGAGCACATGTGCTCATCATCAGGAGGTCAAAATTGCTTTACACAGCCTCTGGTATCATCACACCTATAGGTCACACCTATAGGTGTGATGATGAGCACTTGTGCTCGAAACATGTAGAGGCATGAAATAAACTTATTGTGAAACAAATTTTGTGCATCAAGTTGGTTAAATACTGAGATAAATATGCCGTAGAATTGTTTGTGTCGCTATCCCAGCCTTCACTGGGCCAGTCTGAGAAGAATAACGAAATAAGAAACTAGGCTAGGCGGTGTTTCACTCGGAATGCTTAATGGTCATATCCCGACCTTCTCGTCGAGTGTAACGTGTTGTGTACGAGCCTTACACAAGTTCAGTGAACGTAGGTTCTCGTGCATAAAACACGACCTTTAAGGTGTCCTCAAAAAATCTGCCTGTAACTTCCAGTTCTATTACACACAGGAGATGAAATTTCGGGGCCCCGTAAGATCAGAGAATTTTTTGTCAACTTTGAAGTAATATGATGTACTTTTTTCAATTTTTATCGTTGTACCATGCATTTTGATATCAGCACAGCGAACAGTACACACACCATATCTATGACATGTCGTCACTGCTGTTATTATAAGAATATCTACGAACTTTAAGATAATCGGAATTTATTATAAAAATGATAAGAAATAGGTTCGTGTTGCATTTATGGTGCTTTTCTAGAAAAAAAGGCGATGTGTAAGAATTCGTTGTTCCCGCTTTAAGGTAAATTGAAGCTTTTTAATGGATACACTAAAGCAAAAACTGAACAATTTGACAGTCCGAATGCAACCTGGCCGAGATATGAAACCAGTACGTCCCACATACGAAGGCATACTTAGTTGCTGTCACTTTCATCAGGTCGCTGAAATAAATCTAGGCTTAATATTTTCTAGGTAAAAGAAAGAAAAACTTGTCACTGTGCACACCATAAAGGCAAAGGGTTTAGTGACGGTACAGACCCAGTTATTATTTTCCTCTGCTAAAGACGGACGTGAATGGTCAACCTCAAGTCCTGGCCGCTTTCGTCCGAGAAAGATTCTCTAGTACACATTGAATAGAAGGCTTGGTCGGCCCCGCATCGGGTATCGGTAAGCGGTTTCTCGATTGTCCACACTGTAATTATGTCACTATACCAGTTACGCTACCTATCAAAACTCTTTCTTAGGACATAATATTATTAGCCTATACAAAATTCAGCATAAAAGAAAGTATTTTTTTTCCATGGATATCTTAAGGAATTTCGAAGTAGGAACTACCTATTTATTCTTTACAACAGCAGAAAAATTTTTTAACATAAGGTTCATTCATTGTGTGTAAAATATGGGGAAATTAAGGTGGAAAATATCGTTCGGTAATATCGAAAATATTTGTTCTTCTCTCCGTGTGACGTGCGTTCAGTACATTTTGATTTCATCGTCATTTCAGATTTCCACCCTTCTTTGCCTTTGTGCACGCTATAGAGCGTAGATGCATGCTACTGTTCCTGTAGAGACAGAGTGAACAGAATTTTTCCACTGGTACATCACTAGCGTCATCCCTTTCTCTACAAGGGAAGATGTTTAGTCTTCCAGTGCCCAACCAAAGGAAATGTGTGTGTGTGAAATGTAGTTGTGTACAGAACGGGAGGTCACCTTTAAAATGGTAGAGGAATCAATCAGCAGTTCTCTTGGCGCACAGTATCGGCTTTGATTGGGACTCCGTACTGGAAGAAGGTTGCTGCAGACTCCATAGACGGTCGACAGGAATGATAGAAGGAAAATGGGGAAACGTACAGGAGAAGACTTTTTCAATCATCTGAGTGGAAGAATGTGTCGGGAAACTTTAGCTGTTTCATTAGAGGCAACAATACTTTGAAGAAAGAAAATGCCCAAATTCTGAAGCCTTTTAGATTTCGCATGGAAATAAATTGAGTAAATTGAATTCTATTGTAAATATAAGCTATCGATATCAGATGAAACTGTTTGCTGCAACTAAATAAAATACTACAAACTCCTCAAATGACTCTTCCCAATAAGTAACGCATTCAAAATTTAAAAATGACTAGAGACATATTAATTTTCAATAATCTTTTAATCTGTGGTCGGCCCACATCCATTTTGGAAAAAATGACAGAAAATTTCCTGTCGTAAAATTTTTTCATAGACAGGTATCCGATGTTTAAGCCTGCATTCACAAGAGTGACTGTCTTGGTTGTGTCTGGTTTAGACCAATACTGACTCGTTACTCCTGGAGTGATAAATCCACGTTCAAAAATTTATTACAGAATGAATATAAACTGGGCGCGGCTTTAAGAAGTAAACTTGACCTGGTTGATAAAATTGTGGTTCCAAACATAATAACTCAGGCCAACTGAGCAACAAGTTAAGTGTTTATTTTCCTTTGCAGTATCTCTTAATTGAAAATAATATTTTTCTCATTACCAGGAAAGAGCAAGTGGAGTATTTATTTAACACAGCTGAGCCATAGACGAAAGGAGAACAGTAATATTAAGAACGGTATGGAGATATTTCGTCACCAGTGATAACAAATTGCAGAGACAGAAGTATTAAACTACACAGAAAACGGTGTATATTTAATGAGAGAGAGTTACGAAAGATTCGCATGAAGTTAACATGTAGCTCTTCATAACTTGCTACAAAAAAATCCTATATTTTGCATACAGTACAAAATATCTTCAGTACTCGAAAATGGAATATAGCACTTAAAATAGGCCACTCAGTAAAATAAAAATAGATCTTTTAACGACAACAAAAATTAGTCTTCTATCGACAACGGCAACAACACACTTTTTAAATTTTTAAGCAACACTGCTGTTTGAAATCAGACTAGAAGTCGCAAGAGTGTCCAAATTTGTTGATTACTTTATAGAGGGAAACACGTGCAAATAAGAGCCATTTTTTCCATCGTAATTGAGAAAGTTACGTATAATTTTTTTAACAGCTGTGAAATATTTGTGAGGGAGTCAAAAAGCCTAGTCACCATAAGTTGTGACTGGAAAATTTGGGCTTCAAATCCATGCAGGGAAAGGAGTTTTGAAATCTTCAAAAATTACTGTCCGGAGCTGGGATCTGTTCCAGGTTTCTAGTCGAAGGCTACTGGGTGTTCCTTCCCTTGTGGTAAAGTAGTTGTTTCTTGAGGTTACCAACGCACCTCTGTTCAGTGTCAAGGTTAAGAATAATTTGGAGCAATATCTCCAATCTTCTGAATGCCTTCACAGCACGTACAGTGACAAATTACCGTTATCTGTTACTCGTACTGGTAAGTACTTCAAGCATTCTTCGATCTAAGTGCTGAAGACAAATCTTAAGTACATTAAACGAAAATCGTTAAACTCAGGCTGACTGTAGACATTTCAATTCTAGCCCCGCAGTTTTAAAATTTATCTCTTTCTAAAAATAGCTTATCGTATCAAGTTTATCGCATCTCACATTAGTGTCTAAACACTATCTCTTTAAAAATGTTAAATAATTAATATGTAATTATTTCACACAAACGCCTAAACAAAATTATATACCCACACAAATTTAAATAGTTTTGTCTATTAATATTTTAATTTGAAAATTTTGATATAAATTAACATATATGGTAAATAAACTCTATACAACAACCCCATGAAATTTAATGCTGTTATTTTGTACGATTTTTATATCAATTAGAATATAATAAAAAAAACGAATACTCGAAGTATTATAGGGTTAAATTTGGGTTGCAATATTGTTACTCATCTTACCTCTATGATATTCTGTTCCAAATTTACCTATGGCCTTTGATGAAAACTTTTTTCCAGGCTAACTGAACACTAATATTTGTGTGGTCAAATGAACTACTGCATTATTTGTGTAAGACTGTATAGGAACCACAGAACTTAGCTAAGTTTTACATTACACTGGCATGAGTAAATGTATGTACTTATTTGCATATGGTAAAACAAATCAGCAAGTTAATTTTCTTTTATAATTTTATTTATTTAATACCGTTCATCATTATTTTTTAATTTGTTACAGGAAAACTGAAAATGTCGATACCCCAAGAGAAATTTCAGCGTGTGTTGTGGTTTAATGACAAGAGATAAGACCTTCGGGTTAGATTCTCGAGAGAAGAACCGAAAGACACCAAGCAAACGATCTGTGGATGAGTGGCATATAAATTGCAAGCAGACTGGAAGCATTCTTAGGCAGACAGGATCGAGGCGTGCTATCACGAGATGAGGATTTCCAGAACCCCAGATGGTGACTGGTTGTCTCTGACGTGGATTGTAGCCTCACCAAACAATACGACATAAGAGACAACCAGTCACCACAACGTTAGGATCTGGGGCCCTGGAGATCCTCATCTCATCATAGCACGCCTGGATCCTGTCTGCCGAAGAATGCTTCCAGTCTGCTTGCAATTTATATGCAGTCTTTAAAAAATGCCAGTGCTGAATGTATTAGCGGACGATGACAGGACCCGAGATCCTGTACACATTCAATATAAAAGGCTCGTGTAGCAAGCACCATAAGAGAAAACTGGCCAATGACACTGAAGTTTGGGAGGGGGGATGGAGGAGAAATGGCCATGGGTATTAGGCACTTTAATTTACGAAGCAGTCCGTTTAGAAAGAGGGGGGGGGGAAACGGTTTAAACCAGTCCTATATATATACGTATAAAAACACACACACACCTTTTCCTCACTATCACGTCAATTTTTTTTTTATTTGCCCTCTTCAACTCAGGAAAAAAACCATTCTTAAGTATAAAAAATTTTGGAGAGGCATTTGACCCCACTTTCACCCTCAAATTACGTCCATGTGTATCATCTTGGGCACTGCTGGGCACCGTCTGTACAGTTCTAGGCTACGCCAACGAATAGCTTCTGAGAGTTAGGCACAAGCGATCCTCGGATCCATTTCACATCTTCAGCACTTCTGTTTACACGCCAGTATCCTCCCTACCAAACAGCACATCAGGTCTCCATGAATTTCTTATCCTCATGTATAGTCTCTTTCGTGGCGTTCTTCATTATTCAGCTCGAAAATTATGTGGCGTCTGGAGGTCTGATGTGGTCTCAGCGAACCACGCCACAAAATGTGTCTTCTTCTGGGGTTTCAACACTTTCAGTTTTGTTGTCATAAATAAAGCAATAAAATAAAAAAAAATAAGATAAAACAAAAAAATGACTCAAAATAAAAGAAACTTTATAAGTTGCCTTACGATATGCAGAAAAACAGTGTTACATCAACCAAATCTAAAGCTTTCCTTACCCAAATTTTTGAAGGTTTCTTGTGAATTCTCTCTCTCTCTCTCTCTCTCTATATATATATATAGTTCCTATTGAGCTTAAAATAATTAAATAGCTCCGAAATCCAACAGAAAAGTATAGAAGTGTCTCGATATTCATTCTTAAGTGGCACTTTACATGTGAGTTTCCTCTGAAAGAGAAAATAGAATGAAATGTTTACCACATCTGTTCAAGAATAGGCCTGTATATGTCTATAACATGATACTGTACACTGAATTGATTCTTTGGACTCATAACAGAAATTCCCATACTAAGCGAGTGGAAAAATAAACGGGCAAGAAAATTCTTAAAAAGCAGCACACTTGCTCTGATATACCGCCAAGTATGGCAACTAGAGACAGTGGTATAATTGCCATTGAATGAAATGTGTAATAAATGGCCTGTCACTAAAATAATTATTCCCATATGAAAAGGTTCCTAATGACGAAATTTATTTATAAAAGTACCAAATTACGGAGAAATTTAAAGCATTTTTTAATCATTTAATGAAAGTATTATGATATACAGAGAATTGATGATCCTATAGGGAACATTTTTTAAGAGTCAAGATGGATTTGGCAAAGGAAGAACCGCAACATTAATACGTATTATTTAAACTCAATAACTCAGGTTTTAAAGTAACCATATCCTCAATACTTTAATTTCCAACCAATAAACAAAATATTTATTAGGCCTCAGTAAACTAAGTCGCTAACTACACAGTCTTCCAAAGCCCTACTTACTTCTAAACACTTAATTGTTTATGGCTTAAACCCTATTTGTTATTAACCTTGTAAATTGTAAAACAACTGGTCCTACTAAATGCAAATTAACCTTTTGTGGACAGTATTTTTTTTGGCGCAAAAGCCCCAATTGGGCCAGGGCCTCCTCATTCTTGAGGTTTATAGATCACACTCAACGACGTACCACAGTCGGTAGGACTCCTCTGGACGAGTGATCAGCCCGTCGCAGAGACATCTACCTGACAACACACAACACTCACAAGAGACAGATATCCATGTCCCCGGTGGGATTCGAACCCACACTCCCATCAAGCGAGCGGCCACAGACCTACGCCTTAGACCGCGTGACCACTGGGACCGTCTTTTGGACAGTATTACACATGCTTAAACACGATTCCTATGGTTATAAATAATGGTATTCCTATGATCAGCCTTATAAATTAACTGTGGAAAAAGCTACATAGGCCTGCGGTAACTCTTTTCAAGCCCAATGTCCTAACGCGTTCGCAAGTTAACAGATTAATTACAGTGCAAACAGAACGCAAATGGGTTGGAGGTAGCCTATATGTGAAAACACAAATCGAAGTATCGCGATGAACGTAACAGAGTTTCACTTGCAGTTTTTTATTCTGGTACAAACAAATTGGTAGGCCTGTATTGGATGGACCAGCTTCATTTTAAAGGTCCGTGGGAGGCACATTGAGTCAAAATTTTTCGCATTTCATCGGACTTTAATTTAATCCACATGATACAGGAGCTTAGGTTTCGTGCATATTCTGAAGCAGATGATTACAGTTCAAACCCGATACACTACTCTTTTTAAGCCGCGTTTTGGTACTGCCCTTCCACCTAAGTTTGGTTTCACCACAAAAATGCAGTACGAATTCCCATTACGCAGCATTCTTGCTACATGCCCGGACCATCTCCACTTCCTTGATTTGATAATCGTAATAATGCTTGGTAGTGTAGAAATTGTGAAAATCCCAATTATAGATTTTTATCCAGCTTAATTGTAAACGTTCGTCTCAGAAACTTGTGCTTAAACCCAGTTTATGATCTTCCGTTAACTTGAGGGCGCGGGTTGCATGTTAGGTATAAGGATAGTAGTCACAATGACATTCTGTCCAACTGTTGACATGAGTTATGCGGTGGGATAATTCGGAATTCATCTACTGTAACCCCGAACTGAATAAAGCGTACTTCAATGTCTTTTGAGATTAAGTTCATGCCACAAGCAACAGTATTGTTTCGGATCACTGTTTGCAAATACTTGAATTTAAAGATGTATATATTCTAGAATACCACACCTGTCAGTTTGGCAAATAGATACCGAAGTTTCATGGGAAAATGTTGCCTCTATTTTCGATGTCTAGAATACAACCTTTACACTTACCATGGTCCCTTTCAAACCCTAGACTTCACACAGTATCATCAATAGCATTTCCCTAACATACTCATTAGAAGGGTTAACCACACTTGATTGCCTTCTAGACTCTGCAGATGAAGGCACTGGACTCATCCAAAATGTAGGTAATAATTTACGAATCAACACGACATTAATATCAGAAGACATCACTCTTCATCAACACCGCTGAGAGAATTTCAATTTTCTTTTATTTTGTTTCGATGGTTGTTTTGTCCCGTCCTTCAGTTTAAAGTTCAGTTAAAGCTGTGGTCATGCAGATGGGGTAAAATGAGGTGTTTATGAAGAGGGATTTGTAAAGTGATACTGAATAAGATTAAACTATAGGTGCAGTTATTAGTCAATAACACAACAATTTATATTCTAAAGATGTTTAATAAAGGATGATAGTTACTACATGTTTCGGCCTATTCCGGCCATCATCAGGTATTCATCCGAAATTATGGTGGTAGTGCTTTATAGGATTAATGTAGTTATATCGCGGTGGTGAGATCTCATCATCTCTGACATTTGTTATTGTTAAGAGATGTGGGGGGAGGGGGATTGGGTTCCGTGATGTACGCTAGCTTGGGGTGCAAAGCTCGAGTAGGAGTTTACTAACTGCTGTCCTATGTGGGTCTCCAGGTGTTGTCTGTCCTTTTCGATATTTAATTCTGAAGAGCTTTGGCTATGGCTTCTGTTTGTATACACACAAAGAGGATGGCTCATTTTAGAATTCTGAATAAGTTTATAGTTTACTGCAACATTACGTCATGTCGACTGGTAAAGATTTGTAACGTTTGAACGGTTCCTAGGAATTTTCTTGTCAGGGTCAAGCGGTCCATTACACGTAATTACTTTTCATTAACTACTTGCTGCTTGACACTGAAGTTGGAGGCACTACAATCCCTCAAAATATTGGTGTTTAACCGTCGAAACGGTCTAATATATCAGAATACATGTCTGCAACATCACCGCTGTGAGCACCTCAAGACTACAAATATACTGAAAACAAAATGGAAGGTACAAAATAAATCGCACACAACGTCAGCCAGTCGTTCCGAACATGGCCCTGTCAAGTACACACAACAGAATATTTGTGTGTGTGTGCTGTGAGAGGTAGCAGGCAGAGCCCCCTTCGAAGGAGGCACTTGAAATAACGTGGTGATTGAAATCATTACGGTTCATACTAAAAAAGTGAGCTGATAGAGGCAGATGGAATTGGTTCAGGATCGTGTTCTAGTGCGAGGTTCTTTATTCGCGTTGCTCAAAAATCGAAATGAACATTTGTTAGTGCGGCAGTTCAGAAAATATGTGTTATGGTCTGTCCGCTCTTATAGTGTCATTATTTTATCTGAAAATTCTTGCTAGTCAATTCTCATCGACTCACTTATCTTACACACCCAAGTTTAACTTCGATGTTCACATAACAACTTGCTTCTTATATTTGACGTCTGTCTGCACGGAAAGAAGAATTTCCCAGGACCTTCTTTAAATATAGTGAGTGGAAATGTTTGTATGTATGTCGGTTTCAAAACGTTGTTCTACGTTGTCCGACACTTAGACTCCACTGTTTCCTACCTTCCCACTGACCTTCATTTAGGTTTCTTTCGTTCATGGCTTTCCTTATGCCTTCCATCCAGTTTTTCTTCAGTCTTCCTTGTGCTGTCTTTTGTTTCGGCATCCACTTCAATGCCATTTTGGGTAATCTTCCTTCTGCCATTCTTTGAACATGGCCGTACCATGTAAGTTGGTTCTGTTCAATTTCTTTTACAATTGTTTCCTCTAATCCAATTTGTTGTCTTATAGTGAAAATGTATTATTACTAAATTAACAGCTTTTTCTAGTAAGTAGGTGTAGCTCCCATATTAAACTTCAGCAATCCCGAATGTAACCATTTTGTTATCCTTTGTCCTCCTCAAGCCAGTCCGTTTCGTTATCTATCTCTTGTTGCCAAGACTCCCAATTTCCTATCGTCTGCTCCATCTGTCTGGACTCTTGAGTCACATCTCTTAGGGTTTCGCCGATTCCTTTCTGTTTTTCTTTGACGTCCTTGGCTTCTTTTCTTTCGTTTATCATTTCCAAGCTGTAGGTCTCTAAAAGTTTCCGTATGGCTTTGTTTTCGCTTTCCTGATTTCTCATGCATGCAAGAATTCGGCCCAATTTGTCTTGCTTGCTAGGGTGTCTGGGTCTATCTCCACCCGTCCTACCACCAGTAGCTTTAATATAAGCCCAGGGAACCAGCAGGCACCTTCTTCCTCTGTCCCTGTGATGACATCACATTCGTTCTCCTTGCCAGGAACGAACCAATTTTGGCCCAGTACATCTGGCAGCACCAATCCCATGACCCCGCTGCTCTAGAAAACATGTCCGACCCGTTCCGAGTCAACAAATCAACTGCCGAAAACGTACTATTTACTGAAACACTACGAGCTGAAAACGCGTAAATCCTAGCTCACGGCAAAATGGAATAGCCGCGAATCCTTCGCTGCCTGCTGTCACGCGAAGTGGTTTCATTTCAGAGTGGAGGGGATTTGTCAATTAAAGTCCCTCACTCTTCGAAAAGTAGTGTTGCTTTAAGCCCGCTGCTGTATGTGACTTGTGCGGTAAGTTCTTCTTCATTGAATTTACTCTGAGTGAATACCACCTGTATAGGTCTACGTGAAGGAAAGAAGATAAGACGAATTAGAAGAAACTAAGGGGGAATAAACGGCACTCCTACTCTCAAGTCATACTGCGCAGTTAGACAAATATTTCTCGAATTTTTAGAGGATACTAATGCGTCAATCACGGACACTGTGTGGCGCAGTTTGTTGTCGCATTGCGCTACAAGCCTGAAGGTCGCGGGTTCGATTCCCGATTGTGTCATTGGATTTGTCTTTGACATAATCCTTCCGGCCACACTGTGACCTTGGGTTAGACGCAGTCTCGAACAGAAATGAATAACAGGAATATTTACTGTGGAGTAAAAACAGCCGGTGAGTACGACCGGCATCCTTGTCACTTTCGTGTGCCAATTGTCTCTAAATCTGGGAACCTCAACCTTCTGGAACCCTCAGAGCCTGTCCAGGTCTATTTAGAGATTGCTTTACCTTTTACTGTTGCGTCAGTCTTTAGAGCCCATTAATGGTTACATAAGAAATGTTTGGCAAAACTAATTTTTTAAAATATTTAATAAAGCGACATGTTTCGCACTGTTTTGTACAGTCATCATCAGGCTAAACATAACTAATATAGGCAATGAAAGGGAGGTACATAAAACCTGTGATTTGTTGGAAATTTAGATCTCAATTCTACACTCGAAATCCATGGATGAACGCCCTTTAAAAAAGTCGAAACACGTGGCTTTGTTAAACATTTTAAAACTTAGTTGTGTCGATTATTTCTCACGTAGCCATTAATTTGAAAGCACAAGGTGGATGTCCAACCTTAAAGTCATCAAAGCACATCCTTAGTCATATGTCCTGATGACGGTACACTGAACAGCACATTGTTACGCAAATTCAATGTACGGACATAACAGACGTCACATCTTCTTAATCACTTCGAATATGTTAGTTTAAAGAGGGCAACTTAACAGCAACTTTGTTCTTTACGTCTGGGCTTCACATACCGATGGCTTGTTTGCGCGATTCAGGATGGTAATTTTTAATAGTTACGTCTCTTGTCTGTCAATCACGGCGTAATTTTCATTGCAGTTTGTGTGTGTGTTTGTGTTTGTGTGTGTGGTGTGTGTGTGTGTTTGTGTGTGTGTGTGTTTGTGTGTGTTGTGTGCGTGTGTGTGTTTTGTGTGTGTGTGTGTGTGTTTGTGTGTGTGTGTGTGTAACCGAAGAATTTTTGACAGGCCTATTTAGATTCCAGGCTTGTGAACTGAGTAGAAGAAGAAGACAAAGCCATATTGGTGGGAAATGTGGTTCATTTGCTAAGTTCATCAGTAAGCTGGCTTTGTTTCGACTCATAAACACCACAGTTCCGTGATTTGTCCTAACAATATTAAATATACTACGTAACTGGCACAGAACACGATGCATTCTTGCTAAAGATTCTACTGGAAGGCAATCAGGGCGAGACACGGATCAGGGATAATGCATATGTGATCATGTAACAATCACGAGCATGGTTTTTAACAAACCAAGGTCATGCTGTACCTCTCAGTCAAATGTTACACCATCTCAGAAAAACGCATCACCCTTCAATCATTCACGAGTGCGTGATTCTTAAAACGCAAGACTTCCCACCAAGGCATCAGAGTTGCTGCTCCCTTAAGGATATAGGAAACGTAACTCCGACACCGGAATTGTGACCTCACGTAGTTTTCTGTGTCGTTCTTCCTTGTATTTCGTGAAATTTCAAATCACTCCAAGTGAGCATCTCCGTAATCCCTGAATACCAATCACATATACCTGCACAAATCTCAGAACAAATGCGTGGGTCGAAAATAAGTAAAAATATGTGCGCCATACCTTAATACCAAACAAAACAATAAAAAACAGAACATTGTCCTGCCAACTTCATTTTCAAGATTGGTAGCAACAAAGTTCACTTAACTCCCGCTGACGTCAGCTGTAGCCATCTCTGTCTTCGTTCTGTTTACAGAGCTGCGATGTTTAAGGAGGGTCGAGGGAGAAAGGGAGGGGAAAGGGATGCGGTTTTGTTAGAATGGGTGTTGTCGGTATACGTCATAGTTATGCATTGCTTCTCTGCCTACGGCGTAACATGACGGATTAATGATTTATTGGTCCGCAGTTTATTTAAAGATGTTATTTCTACTTCTAGCACGCATTGAGAATGTAACAGCCCATATATTCATTTTATTAATATATATTCCAGTCAACACAACTATATAATAAAAGCGTAAGTTAAAGCGACATGTTTCGACTTAAAAAGTCATCGTCAGGCTAAGCTAAGAACCATGAACTTATTTACAATGGTCCTTAGCTAAGCCTGACGATGACTTTTTAAGTCGAAACATGTCGCTTTAACTTATACTTTTATTATATAGTTGTGTTGACTGGAATATATATTAATAAAGTGAATATGTAGAATCAATACACAACGGGATGACTTCGTTCAAAATGTAACAAACCAAGTTAAATTTTATTGGTAAAGTTGAAAGAAGAGACCATTTGCGGAGTTTGGGGCAGACTGGAATGTCGTATTAAAATTAAAATTTTAAAAAGTGCTTTTATTTGAGTGCGGGATTGAATAAGGCTCAAGCGTTTGCGAATAAGGCGATGAACGCGAATAAGGCGATGAACCTTCTGGTTTCACAGCACAGGGATTTATTACACGGACGAACGAACGACGAAATAAGACTCAGCTCCCTGAAGTTATTTACGGATTATATATAATTTTCTTTACATGAAAATAAATCGAAATTTATAAAATATTTAATTACTTAATATCAAAAAATTTGTGATTTACCTTGTTTTCGGGATCATAAGCTGCAACAAGATTTTAGAAGGCACATTTATAAAGAAATATTTCATATCCTTTCAAAGCCCGTACAAATATAATACAACTTCAGTGCCGTATGCAATTGTTGGTCATAGCCTTCCTTAGAATCTTCACTGTTGTTACACTGACCATTCATAATGTTACTGTGGTCATAGCCTTCCTTAGAATCTTCACTGTTGTTACACTGACCATTCATAATGTTACTGTCCGAAGTTTTTACAACACGTCTTCTTCAGTGTCATCAAGGTCATTACTGACCTCGCGTTCTTTGTAACACTTCACAATTGTCCTACGTTTCACTGCCCGTGCTTCGTTATAAGTGTCTAGCAAACAAAAAGTTGTCCGGCAAAATCAGTGATGTCGTGGCGAAAGGCCCATTTCTGTCTCAAAACATTATCATTTCTGCAGTCACAGAAATTCAATTGTAACTGGAGTTTTCCCTCCAGTTCTTCATATCTACTTGTTCAAAACGTCATTTTGCAGTGTTCTTAAGAAAGGAGTGTTTCTGGTGTTTGCATCATTGTGATAACTGATGAATAAAAAACCAACTAGATACCACTTGTTATTTCATTTTACTTCTTATGGGCTAAACATGTTTCGAACATTACTATGCCCATCATCACGAGCTCGCGACTATGCTGTTGATTATCACATTGGTCGTATCGTTCTTGGTTTGCTGTGTGTTGGGGGCTAGGTGCGGGTAGCCTGGAGTACACTACACCAGCCTACTCGCACCCAACACTCAACACACAGCAAACCAAGAACGATAAGACTAATGTGGTAATGAACATCATAGTCGCGAGCTCGTGATGATGTGCATAGTAATGTTCGAAACATGCTGAACCTATAAGAAGTACAATAAAATAAGAAGTGGCATTTAGTTGTTTTTTTTTCAGTTATAACAAGAGAGTGTTTTTCTTTCTTCAACTGCTGCAAATTTTCCTGTGACTTTCCCATTTACATATGATGCTTTGGTTTAAGATGGGCCACAAATTCCTCTCACCATCACATTTATGTGCCATTTCGCCTAATATAGCACACTTAATTTGAAACCTACAGTACATAAAAATATTCGTCTTAATAAAATATATTCTGAGAAAATTTTTATTCTCAAGAACCTAATTATTATCGTGTGCTACTGCACAACAAGATTACCACCGTTGTCTCTCCTGTGAAAGCGGGAATCTCATTTGCTTTCAACATTATATTGGAGTAGGTACAGGAAAATTCTATACGTCAAATACGTTTTAGGGTATTTCTTGTGACAACAGTGCATCTTTAGCTCTTATGGCACAATATTCAGCAGTATTTTAAAATTTTTTATAGATAAATATTTGACAAGATAAAAGGACACGAATATTATAGCTATTATTTAGTTATCTACAGGGGCACGCGGTGGCGCAATTGGTCAAGGTACTGCGCTACAAGCCTTAAGGTCGCGGGTTCGATTTCCCATTGTGTCATTGGAATTTTTCATTGATATAATCCTTCCGATCGCATTTTGGCCCTGACGTCGACAGAGCCTCTAACAGAAATAAGTACCTGGAATATTTTCTGGAGGGGGTAAAGGTGGCCGGTGTTTAGGGCTGACAACCTTACCACTTTTATGTACCGAATGTCTTCAAATCTGAGAGCCTCAACTTCTCGGAGCTCTCAGGGCCTGTACAGGATTAACTTTACCTTTCAGTTGACATACCTAACGTGGTATATTTTCTTTGCATGACGTGCCTAATCTGAACGAATATTTCAGTTTCAGCTCAAGAAGTACTTGAAGGATTTTGATTAAATGTTAGATTATAGGCCAGTACAAAGTAATACAATCGTTTATATTGACATAAAGATTTGCATTATAAAGAGTCTGTTACAAGAGAGTGTTGTGTAGAGAAGGCGAGTGGATCTCTGTAGCTCTGTAATCCTGTACGGACTGCACTTTATCGGTCGCTTTACCTTATAGTAGTAACGACATTCTGTATAAATCGTCAAAGCGTCCAAACTCATCAGGGATCTAAAAACGCAAGGAAAGTGCTTTTAGAGTGCGCGTGGGTCTATTATTTTTTGGTGACGCAACAGCTGCTAGTGGGTCAGAACCATTTCAGTTTCGAGGCTTCACGATCACACACACATCACATCACAGTCTGTAGACTCCTCTGGACTAGTGATCAGCCTGACGCAGATTCCTGTACCTGACAACACACAACAATCACAACAGATAACAATCCATGCCCCTGGCTGTTTCGAACTAGCAATCCCAACAAGCGAGCGGTCGCAGATTCATGCGTTAGAACACGCGGCTACCGTGATCCGCTAAAGTGTGTATACTTGCTGCAATACGCATATCCACTGCTGTTGAGCTCCTTCGTATTTGTCGTAATCTACTTTAAACTGCAGAAATGGCGGAAGGGCATTTGGTTATCTCTCAAGCATCGTAATTTGAGTACTGGCCTTTACCAGAAGCTCCGCGACGCTCCAAAATCCGCGAGGGCAAAATTTACTCTGATTTATGGTGCAGCTTCCGTTTTTGTTTTAAATGGAAAGATCTAACGACATTTCTTATGTACTTGATGATATGACGACAGCTGTTCTTCTTTGACTTTTACTTCGCCGAGAGAGGAACAGAACAGCAGAACGAACTGATTAAAAGGCGTTTTACTCAGTTGCGTTTTACTGATTTGAGTAACTACAAATTTAAGATAGCAGACCACAGAGGATCTCACGAAACCCAGAGCTTCTTGTATAAATCCCACATATCTCCTAGACCTGGTATAATTATTTAAATTTTATTTGTTTAATTTCTGTGAAAAACATCAAATGTACAACGGTTCCCTCTAGGTTAAATTTGTCGAATTTAATCACACAACTTAGCCTATCTGTGTCATCAGACTTCTAGGTGTTGACTTTAAATATGGCTTGCATGTAATATATGGACGCACTTAAAGTGGACGTCTGTAAAACACTGTGCTGTGTGAGGCACAAAGTCAACGAGATAATTCTACGTACGGCGTTCTCTTCCGTGCTTTCTGCTAAATGCCTTCCACTCGTAATTCACCCTCCTTTCTCTAGCCTTTCCTTGTAATTTAGTGTCACTCTGTGCCCAAAAGCTGACCTGTGAACTTGCTCTTCTAAGTTTGGTTTCGGGATTCTTTTTCCTCCATGGCGCGGCAGCCCCTAGCTGGCCAGGGTTTACTCATTACCGAGGCTTCACGATCACACTCAATTAGACACACCACACTTGATAGTAACATGCGGACGAATGACCAGACCTTCGCAAAAACCTCTACCTGACAACACACAACCCTCACGAGAGTCAGACATCACCCCGGCGGGATTCGAAGTTGCCTAGCCAGCAAGCAAACGGCCGCAGACCCACGCCTTAAACCGCACAGCCAACGGGATCGGCGTGGTTTCGGTATGGGTTTCTAAATTGTAGTTGGCTCGGGTAGCCTTGTGTACTGGCGTCTTGATCACGATGTGCGTGTCTCATCGCTATTTCCTATGCTTCTTAATCTTGATATCTGTGAGGATTTATGTATTTGTTTTGATACATGTAAAGTCATTCCGATTGAATTTCCTTGTTTTGTGGGTTGGGGTATGTTTACTCATGAATGTATTCGTACATGTTTGTTTGTTTTCATTAATACGAAAAACTGTATTTCTTTATTTACATTTCTTATTGTCTTAAATTAAAGGTATTTGTTCTTTTTCCAATTATTCTGGTCATTTGATATTACGTGTGATGCGATTCGCCATCAGAGCTTCCACTTTCTCTCGTGCTGTTTTGAGGTAATCTGTAGATACAGGAAGGGCGGTGTTGCAACCCATAGCCAAAATTTAAAGTTCATACACACTTTACCAGCGAGAATGATGGGATGAAAAGTCTTTAATAAGTTAACAGTTGCATTAACGGCGTTTGTAAAGGACCCACGAGGCGGTAGCTGTTTTAGTATAGAGTGTAGACTTAACTGATTAAGAACAGGTAGGTATAACGTTTGTATGCCTTTTACGGAACAATTTAAATTTTCGAAATATCTTCAAAATAATAGCGTTGGTGAGCTTGGACTTCTGACGCCATAATTCTGAAATTAGCACACACAACCCATAAGCTAACGCTCATCGACGATAGACATCGATAATGGATAGACAATAAGCTGGAATCCCACATAGGACAGCTGCAACGGAAAATAGACACCTACGCGAGCATTGCCCCCCAAGTCAGTACAATACCCATATTACAGAACCCCCCAGCCACGTCTCGTAGTAGTAGTAATAATCAAAACCACAGATCATGAGATCTCAACATCGTCACATAACCGCATATATCTTATAAACACTAATACTCTTTCGGATGGATGATGGATGGAATAAGTAGAAACATGTAGTTGTTATCATCCTCTAAAAATCATCATTAGAAGTATTTGTTGTGTTATTGACTAAATACCTGCACCTATTTATTCTGACACCATTTTAGACGTATTGTTTAATTAATACAATGGTCGAGCAAACATAGAGGGACATTCATGTACGTTGTTAGGTTGGGCATTGTTGTACAACATTTGATCATTACAGAGTCAGGCAACCTATTCTACTCCCTTTGCCATTGTACCGACAGATAAATAATAATTAACATTCATGATGTTATTCTGACATATATCAAACAGAACAAAATTAAGAACACCGAGTCACTCTGAATTGTACTTTCTGCTACCAAAAACCCTTTTCGTAAAGGCTGTAATGGCTCAATTATATTAGATTGTTTGAAAATAAAGAATAATATACCATTTACGTACAGTCTGAAATAAAAAATTGTTAGGTCAATGTAGCTTAAGTCATTTTTATGAATTTAAATGTTTTGAAGGAAACTGTTTACCTCAGAAGTTTGGTAGGCCTACGTGAGGGATGTATATTGAATTACGTATCTTATTATTAATAGCCTTTTCCTTGAGTCTGTGATGACATTCATCCTTCTGTAGCACGTAACTGTATACTTGCATTTGAAACTCGCTCGGTTTCCGTAAGCAGCCTGAAAATACAGCACTACGTCAAAATATGAGTTTAGTTCGCTGAGCTAAACTGGTAGTACAAAATGAAACAACTTGAAATGCCAACATGTTGTAAAAAGGTAATTTTATTAATGTATTCTTAGCTCGACATGTTTCGGGTACATACGTCCATCATCAGGAGCATTGAATGTTGAGTTGCAGCATATGGTTTTCTGCACCGAGTTTTTGAGTGGGTGGTGGTCTTGAGAGCCGCTGCATAGGTCCTGCGTGCGTTATGGATGTTGCCGTAGTAGCACGGCAACATCCGCACCGTACACACGACCTATGCAGCGGCTCTCAAGACCACCACCCACCCAAAAACTCGGTGCAGAAAACCATATGCTGCAACTCAA
>Ga0136643_10005155_pt1 | contig 18310 bp, 13 predicted proteins | sample TergutLab28metaG_FD_96883 | JGI IMG/M metagenome (GOLD analysis project Ga0136643, IMG submission 96883) | Labiotermes labralis P1 segment gut microbial communities from Petit-Saut dam, French Guiana - Lab288 P1 (version 3) (version 3) | ecosystem: Host-associated > Arthropoda: Insects >...
ACTGACATTCATTCACTCGTTGTCTACTCCGTCTTATGACAGAATCATAGCCTCTTCCATAGCGAGTCCTCCAGTCAGTGTGACCTACATCTTCTGATTTCAAATTCCCGTATTTATTTTTTTATTTCAGGTCATAGAGTAGTTGCTTAAGTCTTCTTCCTCGTCTTATCTGCCCTTACATCTTTCCTTTAACGTGTTTCAGAATGCAGTCTCTACGCAACTTGTAACCAATCCATTTAGCAATCAATTCGTTTTTATTATGCGTAGGATGTTCCCTGCTTTCTTCACACTTTGCGCTACTTCTTTATTTTTTATGCCGTTGGTCCATCTGTTCTTCTTCATCCTTCTTCAGCACTACACTTAAAACTTTCCAGGTATTTGTGATCTTCTTTCCTAAGTCTCCAAGTTGTAGCAGCGTAAAAATCTATGTTAGAAATTTAGCGTTTCAGTAACATACTAAACTTTTATAAAAACTATTTTTAGGTGTAAATAAGTGTGTACTATTGATAGCATCATCCACAAGTATTTGTTAGAACTTTTTTGGTTAAAATAATACAATTATTGTTTTAAAACCTCTTAGTAAGTTTACTTGCAATATATGTTTGCTTATAAAGCTAAGGGAAATGTATAAACCCCCCCATAGCTTAGATTCTGAAATATTGATACTTCCTTTTAATGAAAGTATCATATAGACTAAAATTGTATGTCAGTTGCTTATATGAATGGTTTATAAGATTATGAAAATTGTACTGTGCGTAATGACGCTTGTGTAATCAGTTGGCACGAGAATGTGTAAATCGTGGGTTGAGAAATACAAAGTAAGAAGATGCATAATTTGATATCAAATTTTCGCACGTTCTCTCTGTTTCTGCACCTAGAAGTCGGTTTAAAGCTGTCTTGTTCTAAATAGCTAGAATATACCAAGCGCTATACTAAAACAAATTTTTACAGTTAAAACACTAGAACGCCGATATGTTTCGACCCTTTATTGTGGGTCATACTCAGGAAATGTAGGTATCTGTATAAAACATAACTTATGAATAGATAAAATATGCTACAATCGTATTAAACTATTCTTGATTTCAAATTTTCGCCGTTTCCTGAATGTTATATGCTTTCTTCTGGGTAATTCCTCGGCGTCTGAATTTTATATGCAGACGTTTCGGAACATTCTGTCTGTTCCATCTTCATAGGCGGGTAGGCATGAAGAATGACTACCTTTGAGAATGTTGGAGTATTTGTATGGGAAAAGGTTTGGCTCGAAAATAGCCTGAGACAGTTGGCTCAGGCTATTTTCGAGCCAAACCTTTTCCCATACAAATACTCCAACATTCCCAAAGGTAGTCATTCTTCATGCCTACCCGCCTATGAAGATGGGACAGAGTGTTCCGAAACGTCGGAATATAAAATTCAGACGCCTAGGAATTACTCAGAAGAATGTATTAAAATAATTTTGTGTCTTGGTGGTACAATATTTTAATCATTACAGCCCATGGAGCAGTTTGCTTACGTTCCGATTTCAACCTGTTTATAAACTTTATAGACTACGTTCTATAGAAATAATTACGTGCAGTCTGTGTAATAACCCACAGAAAATGGTCGAAATAAGTGAAAGATGTAGTGTTTAAATTCTAAAAACTTTATCTTGTAATATAGTGCATTTGTTGGTATATTCATGAATGTAAATGTGGTGAAGTTAATAGACTGATATATGTAAATTTTCGTTTTGAACGCGATAAAAGTGACGTTTTTGCTTAAAATATCATCTACAAGAACGTAAGTCATATAATTGGGTTCATATCCAGACTTACAGCTCAGCCCCTTTCATTATATCGCTACTTGCGCTTTTCTCCCAAAATCATTAAAGCAAATATATGAAATTCTTTAGATTAATGTTCGTACCGCAATGTTTGAGATTGCAATTCCCTTCTTCACTCTAGATCGTACAGTGTAGGAAATGAAAATGTAAGTGTCGGAACTGGCTATCCTTTCACAACCTCCTTTGGGAATGTAAAACATTAATTCTTTATGCAAGTTAATTTCAGAAATGCCAACTTAAAAATGATTTAGGTATATGCCTTTCCATAATTTTGAAATCACAGCACTGCATCTGTAAAGAAAGACTATTAGCAACATTTAGAGTGACAGAATTAAGGAACGGAAATTTATAAGTAAAATGACGAACTGGAAAGTTTTACATCCCAGAAGAGTAAAACGATGAAGAAATGACTACAAAACTCTAAAGAAGCAGAAGAAGAATAAGAATAAGGAGAAGAAGTTGAAGAAATAAAAACACAAAGGACATAGAGAAGCAATTCTAATTATAATGTACGTTGATTAAAATGGAAAACAAAGAGAGCAGAGAGAAGGGAGAAGTGAGACTAAAAGGGTTTCAGAATTAAGCCAGAAGTGTAACAGTTTCACGGCAGCTTAGGAACTTTCTCCAGAGTCAGCACAGAAGATATATTAAAAGATAGGTACATCTTCAAGTAAATTTAAATTGAAGTCATTTATTTACTGCCTTCAAAATGCTGGTAGCAGGCACTCTGTGTCTCAATCCTACAATTTTTGAATGGCTAGCTACGTAGTACCTAATGTTTTAGTGGAACTATTTGTGACATTCTGAAATTATGATATTTTAGCTGATATATGTACAGGAACACTAAAATGGAAGGAAGAATACGATACATCCTTAATAGTAATACGAGGAACAAAAGTTTAGCTGGAGCAATTGACACCAGCTCTGCTATGTGCAGCTGGCTCAAGATAAGGTGGCATGACAACAGGAAGGTGCACAATGCCCAAGCTTCATTTTAAGATACAACAAGACAAGCAAAGTGCGTTTAACCTAACACTGAGGCAATTGTGTTTATCCACTGTGCAGTGGGAAAGCGATAATTAATACACATGCCAAGTGTGTGTTCGTAGCCCTATTTACCCTGCATACAAAGCGTGTACCTCATGCTGTAGTCTGTGGCCTGTTTGGTTCTACAATATTTTTTTCACATTACTTCATAAACAGCACAACTGTCGAAAATAAAAATATTTCAACATAAAATGTGTTTTTTAATCTCAGTATTTAACCAACTTGATGCACAAAATTTGTTTAAGAATAAGTTTTATTTCATGCCTTTACATGTTTCGAGCACATGTGCTCGAAACATGTACAGGCATGAAATAAAACTTTTGTGAAACAAATTTTGTGCATGAAGTTGGTTAAATACTGAGATAAATATACTGAGATGCACGGTCAGCAAAACGTCAAAATAAAATGTGTGTTTCGATTTTCTAAAACTTTTGTCTAAAATATTTCCAATTCTAACAACTGAACTGGTTATGATAAAAATATATATATTGGCCTTTATGTAAAGGAATCGTTATTCTTTTCAGACTTTAAAGAAAGTTGAATTTTCTAGACAGATTTTCGAAAGATGTTCTAGTATCATATATCATGGAAATCCGCCCAGTTGGAGCCGAGTTGTTCCATGCGGACAGACAGACAGACGTGTCGAAGATAATAGTTGTTTTTGCAATTCTGCCAACGTGTCTAAAAATGTAACTGAATAAATAACTTGATAAGTGACATGTAGACATGTACAGTACAATAACACAGTTGTGTAAGACTCTATGTTCTAGTTCTGTCCATATTTTGTGGATCAATAACACCATAGTCTCACGATGTTTTAAATTTTCACGGAGTGAATATTAGAACTTCCTCCACAGTGTTGACACTGAAGTGCAAGAAAAAATGATATTAATATACAATTTGAATAAACATTACTGTTATTACATAAAGTCGATGGGCGGCGTGAAGATTGAAATACGAATATTAAAGAATGGTGGAATGATACTGAAAGCGAAAAAGTCTGAGATATACAAAAATACGTAGTCCAGTGTCATTTTGGCCATAAAAAATACCACCTCATTTCTCAGAGATGTGTATATGTGGGTGCTGACTGTGCACTGTTGATGTTGGTGTGTGTGTGTGTGTGTGTGTGCGTCCGTTCAAGTTGTTGTGTGACTACAAAAAACCCATACGTTATTGTGACCATGACAAATATGATGATGATAATGATAATGATGATAGTGCTGGTATAATGGTATCTTCAAAATGTCTTCCTACAAACACATAGTGAGTACTGGTCCTACTCTGACCACTCTATGTAGATAGTGTACTGGGGAAAAGGAAATGTTTTATCCTTCAGAAGAGGTTAAATTGGAGTTCTATTCATGAAAATCCATTTAATTGACTCTTCTTTTATGGAACATACTGTGCAGGGTACTAGTACCTCGGCTGCTTGTTTTGCCTTCAAATACGAAGCAGTGCTGCGCTTTGGAGGCGCATCATGAAGTAGCGCACTGAAATAAACTGGTATGGGAAATCATTACCATAGTCTTATTTTAATGGGACTCAGAAAAAGAAAGTCTCCAGAGTAAGGGCGCTACTTGTGAATCGTGCTAACGTCTGAGGGAATCAAACGTAAGTCGATTTTTCCTCGCTATGCTACTTTTCTTGCTTTCACCATATGCAGAAATCGTTCTTCCGTTACATATTCCATTCCATTAGTAACCCTACTGAGCGACTAACACCTTATTAGAAACATGCAGAGAAAAAAAAATGTACTTGGAAGAAACAAAATGTCTTGGGACAAGACAAATGGTAAATGACTCGGAATAAAATAACATTTTGGTTTATAGTAGAGTCATTGTTTTGCAGCTGGGTTCATCGTTGTAATTTTGAACTATTGATGAACGTTGCAAATTATCGTGTAGGGGTTCAACTGTTGTACTCTGTTGTGTAGGGATTCAACTGCTATAATGTGTTATGTAGTGGTTCAACTGCTCTACTGTGTTTTTAGGGGTTCAACTGCTGTACTGTGTTTTTTAGAGTTCCAACTGTTCTACTGTGTTGTGTAGGGGTTAAATTGCTCTACTGTATAGTGTAGGTTTTCAACTACTCTACTGTCTTGTGTAGGTTTTCAACTGCTGTACTCTGTTGTGTAGGGGTTCAACTGCCGTAGTGTGTTATGTAGTGGTTCAACTGCTATTCTGTGTTTTTAGGGGTTCAACTGCTCTACTGTATTTTTTAGAGTTCCAACTGCCCTACTGTGTTGTGTAGGGGTTGAACTGCTCTACTGTCTTGTGTAGGTTTTCAACTGCTGTACTCTGTTGTGTAGGTATTCAACTGCTGTATTGTGTTATGTAGTGGTTCAACTGCTCTACTGTGTTTTTTAAGGGTTCAACTGCTGCACTGTGTTTTTTAGAGTTCCAACTGCTCTACTGTGTTGTGTAGGTTTTCAACTGCTGTACTGCCTTGTGTAAGCTTTCAACTTCTGTACTCTGTTGTGTAGGGATTCAACTGATGTACTATGTTATGTAGTGGTTCAACTGCTCTACTTTGTTTTTTAGGGGTTCAACTGCTGTATTGTGTTTTTCAGAGTTCCAACTGCTCTACTGTGTTGTGTAGGTTTTCAACTGCTGTACTGCCTTGTGTAGGTTTTCAACTGCTGTACTGTGTTGTGTAGGGATTCAACTGCTCTACTGTGTTTTGTAGGTTTTCATCTGCTGTACTGTGTTATGTAGGGGTTCAACTGGTGTACTGTCTTGTGTAGGGGTTCAACTGCTGTACAGTGTTTTGTAGGTTTTCAACTGCTCTACTGTGTTGTGTAGGGGTTCAACTGATGTACTGTGTTGTGTAGGGGTTCAACTGCTGTACTGTGTTGTGTAGGGGTTCAACTGATGTACTGTGTTGTGTAGGGTTTCAACTGCTGTACTGTGTTGTGTAGGGGTTCAACTGCTTTACTGTGTTGTGTAGGTTTTCAACTGCTGTACTGTGTTTTTTAGGTTTTCTGCTGCTGTACTCTCACAGAAGATTCGAGTGGAAGTTCAAATACTACACAGTACCTTGTAGAGTTTTGAGCAGCTGAAGAGTACTCTGTATGGGTTCTACTCATACTGTTGTAAGGTATAGCACACTGAATCGAAAAACAATTGTGCAGGTTTTGAGACGTAAGGCACTGTTCACAGAGTTAAATTTTTGTATTATATTTTTCACAGAATTGAACCGTTATATGACATCTGTCACATAGCTCAACTACTGCACGGAAATGTGCTAGGAATCAATTGTTTTATATTATCGTGCTAGGGTTCAACTGGTATGCGATATTGTATTTGGGTCCAGTAATTTCTGATAACTAGTACAAATTTCTAACCCCCCCCCCTCTGAAACAAGAAGAAAAACCTGATTAAACATTATTTTATTCCATTTGATTTTGTAATACTCAATTTCTTCCGTCATGGGTGAGTAAGCAGTTTATTATTTTGACGATGTTTTTTCATTTGAAATGGTTTATTCCTGTCAAATTAAAAGTGCAGTTGTTCTGAAATGAGATGAAGGAAAGGGTTTAGAGATGATTGTGAAATGTTTAAATTAATAGTCCGAAGAAACGCACTAAATTTGTTGTTCAGGATTACTTAAAGCTGGCAGTAGTTCGGCCTACCAAAAACAACTAAGTATTATAAGGCAGCCGGACATATATAACAGGTGGAAAAGCCTCTCATTTTACACAAACCTGGCACAGTTCCATCTACTTACTACCTTCACACAGCAGTCTTTAAAAGAATATTTTTTCTATTGCGCTATGTACGCTGATATTCTTACTTACTTACTCCATGTTGCAGAGTCCTTCTTGAGAAGCTAAGTGGTTTGCAGCTAGTCAAGAAATTCCCCGCATTTCTCTAAACCCGAAGGTTCATTACTGCACTCACAAGCGTCCGCCACCTGCCTCTATCCTTGGCCAGCCCAATCCAGTCCATATACCCACGTCCCACCTCCTGGAGATCCGTCCTAAGATTATCCACCCATCTACGCCTAGGTCTGCCCAGTGGTCTCTTTCCCTCCGGTTTCCCCAGTAAGACCCTATAAGCCTCCTCTCCTCACCCATACGCGTCACATGCCCAGCCCGTCTCAACGCTGATATTCTACGTGTCATATTTTAGTTTGAAACAGTGTGTGTAAGCGTTTCTCGTTCCTTAGCCACTGTTTATTCCACTCGGTTTGCAGAAAAAGACGGAGATTCTTTCTTAAGCAGCTAACACTTGTTCAGATATTCCATCCTCTGTAGCAGTGTTTCTCAACCGCCGGGCCGCGGCCCGGTACCGGGCCCTGGAATTAATTATACCGGGCCGCGAGAGGTTCACCTGGAATTTATCATTTTAGTTTTCTAAGCAATTTTCGTGAGTAAATGTTTTATAGTCGAAATATTCTGAGGAGAAAAATATTCGTGAATGTGTCGAAAAACTCAGGCCCAGATGTTGGCCTGACGAAACTACAATACGCTACAAGATTTCATTAGTCCAGTGATTGATAACTGATTTAAATGTAATTTTATATTTGTAAACATGCCACACCTTATACATAAGTGTACTAATACTCTTCATGATTATGCCATAATTAATTATTAATACTTATGTTAGTTTAACGTATGATCTTAAAAAATGGAAAGGTATTTACGAGTAAATTTGTTGAAACCGGGCCCTCATCTTATGAAAAAATAATTTACCGGGCTGCGGTCTCACAAAGGTTGAGAAATACTGCTCTATAGAACCCTACGTTCAGTTATATTTCCACATAAGTATACCCACACGTGTTTCTTGGCAATGTCTTCTTTGTGTGACAGGTATACTGCAACTTCACGCTGACTTACAAAGTATAATAAAATCCTTTGTCGGCTGCTACAGTTTCCTGACTAATTGCATCGGCAGGTACCCGGAGGCTTCTGCAACCGTAATTCTTAAGTTCAGCACGCTCCGTGTATTACATTGGCCAATCAGTATGTATTAAGCACTCATAAAATATAATTTTCACGCGGCTTATAAACGCTGTATTACAAATACACAAAATGTGCAACCATTATACGATTGTAGCTGCCAAAGGGGGGGGGGGGAGAAGGCACTAAGTGGCGCAGTTCCTTGAGGCACTGCGCTACAAGACGGGTTCGATTCCCAATGGTACCACTGGAATTTTCCATTGACTTACTTTTTCCGACCGCACTATGGCCCTGCAGTCAATCTTGTCTCTAACTTAACTGAGTACGAGGGGTACTTCCTGCGGATAAAGGAAGCCGGTGCGTAAGGCTAATAACCTTGCTTCATTCATGTACCGACTGCCTCGAAAATCTGGGAGTCTCAAACACCTTAGGACCTGTCCAGGCCTGCTGAGTGATGGCTTTACCTGACTTCCAAAGAGGTAAAAGCCATTCATGCTTAACGAATACAAGAGAGCAGCTACTAAGTTACAAAATAAGTTTACTGTATTGGTGGATAAAAAATATCGCACTATTTCCTAAGCAAAGTCGTGCCCACTTACCACGGTGGACACAGAGTATATACAAAGAGAAAACCGTTGTTAGTTCTCTACTCACCTGAGTGATACATACAGAACTTGACTGAGTGAAAAAATATATTTGTATTTGAATGTAATGACAAGCACTACGTAACCCGAAAACGTTTTACCTATTATACAGCTACTGGAAGAGCCTAAAACTTCAAGTGTCATGGATTCGATCACAAATATATCCACTAACATTTCTTTTCTCGTGGCGCAACAGCCCCTAGAAGGCCAGGACCTCCTCATTATCGAGGCTTCACGTACTCACTCAGACATAGCACAGTCGGTAGGACTCCTCTGGACGTGTGATCAGCTCGACGCACAGACAACACACAACATTCTCAGGAGACAAGACATCATGTCCCAATGGCACTCGAACCCGCAGTCCCAAACAAGCGAGCGGCCGCAGAACGACGCCTTAGACCATGCGGTCACTGGGATTGACATCCACCAATATTACAGAGATTAAAGTTCGTAGACAGCTTTTAACGCACAGATAGCCAGTCCGTGACGGCGTCAGTAAAGCAACCTCCCCGGAAAGTCGCTTATTCATTACACACAATTGAGACGGAATTTTTAAAATATACTTTCGATATAATGAAACGGATATTATCGTGACATTTTAAAGAAAAAATGTTGTCTACGAAAATAACATTTTGGGCACGTAAATTCAAAACAGATATACGCTCTGGTGAGAGTGTCTTTCAACCGAATCCTTTGCGGTTTTTGAAACTTTCTTGTACAATACGCTTCCTGCTTGAATGCGAGAGTGGTAAGGTACATACTGTCGAATTCGATGAAGAAAAACATACGAGGAAATTCGGGAATAGAAAGATGAAAGAGAGGTATAAATAACGACCTTTATTCAGTTACTTGGTTCCAAACACAAGATCCTTTTGATGAAACAGACCCTGCATTAACGTAGTTCCTAAAGAAAGGGGGAAAGTCAGTTCAGTATATTAAGTTACAACATTTTACGTCTGGGAAGATGGATATCGTCTTTGAGGAATGTGCGTGACGTCCTACCTTCTACTGGAATCGATTACTGGTTTAGTGTTTGTATTTTAATACACTGGATCAGAAAAAAAAGTACGTACTTGCAAGTATTGTTTTCTGTCTATGGAAGGGTTATGTTTTCGTACAGCGTTCTTGTTTTCACATTCATACCGTGCACCTTGATAATTATCAAAGTTTTTTCACCAACTGATGCAAAATTAAGTAGTCTTAAAACAATTTTAAATTTACACTAAAATTTACATTACAAGCTCCTACATATTTCGGTGTAAACACCATCTTCAGGGAGCACATTATTTGAGCTTGCTAAAGTTACAGTTGTTAAAATTAATTAAAATACATCGATGTAGTTAATTCGATGCCGTGGCTGCATATATTATTACTGGGTCCTTGTTAGTGTATGTATGTGGCACTCTTCAGAATCAGTGCCACATACATACATACATACATACATACATACATACATACATACACTAACAAGGACCCAATAATAATATATGCAGCCACGGCATCGAATTAACTACATCGACGTATTTTAATTAATTTTAACAACTGTAACTTTAGCAAACTCAAATAATGTGCTCCCTGAAGATGGTGTTTACACCGAAATATGTAGGAGCTTTTTAATGTCAATTTTAGCGTGATTTTAGAATTGTTTTTAAGACTATTTAATTGTGCATCAGTTCGTGAAAAAGCTTTGACAATGTTCTTGTGTTAGAACATAGTGGGAAATGAAAGTCACTTGTATTTGTAAACAGGAACAACACCAATGTTAGAAAAACAGTTATCAAATACACAAAGTTGACGTTTTCCATCTGTCACATCCATGTCCATACTGCTCGTCTTGAATGAAATAATTTAATTTATTAATGTAGAGTGAGATCAAATAATACGAGTTTTTGCAAAAATGTATTTACAAGAAGTCAAGGATATAGGGAAGTGCAGCTTACAACAACGAGGTGAGAATTTCAGCGTTCTGTAGCCTGCGTCGGGTAGGATCGACGGATTGTGTCGAGGGTCGGAAAGGAATTGCAATCAGACATTGCTCAATATTCCAGAGCAACACGGATCTCAGCGCAAAAGTTAATATGGCAGCAAAGTGGCAAATAAGCATAAGCAAACGTTTTCCGTTCTTCGTGATCAAATTGATGTTCCGCTGCTGCCAGAAATGTTGGAAAATCTGAAGGATAAAATGTCAAGCGCTTTTGCGAATTTTCGTCATGAAGAGCTGGAAGGGTCTGACAAGAAAGGAGAGTATTATTTGAATGCTTGCAGAGCCACAAACGGAGTACACACTGCGTGACCTTAATGTACAAAACTATTGTTTGGCGTCCTCTGCCCAGTGGCGTGAGTTTCATTTCTGTGGACAGTTTAACTTTTGAACAAAACACGTTTAGAAATGTTCAGGATTTTGTGTTTATCGTGAAAAAAACCCAACCACATTTCCAAGGAAAAGTAATGCATTATCTGTATTTAGTGGGTGATATTTGATAGAATGAAGTAAAAGTTCTGGGGAAAAAGTATAAGTTAATATTCAGTATAATGTAGCAACGATTATTGAAAGCACGTGTAAAAATCTTAAGAGCCTGTGGGATATTTCCCTCCAATTACACGCTTCAAACGCCTGAGGGAGGTATCAAACTTTCAACAAAGATAACGTACAAATACTACATAACCTACATAACGCCGTGCATTGTAAAATGTAACTACTATGTTTCCTTCAAAACTGACTGTTCAATATATTACGTTAAGAGATTTCGTAAGTGGGTTGTTCTGAGAATAAAAATGAGTTTATATTCATAACTTGTGAAGAGAAAGTAGGAATATTTAATATAGTGCGTAAAGAAACTGGTTCTAAGTTCGAATATTTGGGAAAAAAGCCAACAATTTTAAATTGAATGCATGGCAATGTTAGGAGTAGAATAAATTCAAATAATGCCAGTTAATATTCTGTAGAATTTTCTGTCTGCCAATTGTATATCGAAGAATGTAAATATAACAAGACAGCCAATGTATGTATAACGTGACATTGAGGGGCGTTCGTGGAACTAATGTTGCAGTAGAAAAGGAATAAATATTATATAATTCTGAGCTTGTGTCTGTAGCTTAGTTATCCAGCATGCAAAGCGCATGCGGCATATTGTCACGTTTGGCGTGCCCGGCTCTACAATATTCCTCCATGTTTTCTCATAGACGGTACGATTTTCGAAAAAAAAAAAAAAATACTGAACACAAAATGCGTGTTCTGATTTCCTCTGCAAAGTCTATCTGAAATACTTTTTATTCTAGGAAGAACTGAGAAGAATTGGAAAGAATTGGCCTTCATATAAAGCACCCATTCTTATAGTTAGATTTTAATGTAACATGACATATTTCGATGGATTTTCGAAAAATACTCAAACCTAACTTTTCATGAAAATCGATCTAGTGGAAGCCGAGTTGTTACATTTGGATGAAAGGACAGACAGACAGACAGACAGGCGCACTTAATATGCTAATAGTTGCTTCGCAATTTTCCGAGAGCACTGAAAACGTACGGAAATGTAATTTTGCCCATTGTTTTAGATGGGTGTAAAGCTTTGTCTGAGGGTGTTCGAGAATTTGGTTATGGGGAAAATATATGGATGGAAGATGGAGGAAGTAACAGGAGACTGGAGAAAACTGCATAATGTGGAGTTTCAAAATTGTAATTCCTCATCTGTATTATCCTAATTATAAAATCGAGAAAATGAAATGGGCTGTGTTTGTAGCACGTATTGCGGCGAATGAAAACCGAGATAAAGAGACTGCTTGGAAAAATTAAGCATGAATTGGACGATAATATTAAAACGAAACTGACGGAAATAGGCCAGCAGAATATGGAGACTGCATTCACCTAGCTTTGGACAGAGAGAAATGCAAGACTTTTAAAAACTGTGATGAGAATTCGTGTTCTATAAAAGTAATTTCTGGAATATCTGAAACTCTACCGGCTTCTCGGCCAGGACTGTGCCCCAATGAATTGATTAATTAGTGCCTAAGGCCGTATCCTGCAACTACACCAAATCCAGTAACTTTAAGTAACAGGAAGTGAGAAGAAACGTCAAAACTCTACACTAACATCTTACTTCTGCAAATTCACTTGCAATACGAGTATCAGAGAGCACTGTTACATCACTGTTTTAAAGCTGGTTATTTATCGTTCCTGTAAAAGATCTCAAAGTGCGACCTGCTGACGGTCCACTGGACTTGATAAGAAATTAATCGTACTGTAAAAATATCCCAAATTTCGTCGTTGTAAGAAATCACATATAGACATGTTCTGTTCCTCCTCCTCCTCCTCTTCTTCTTCTATTTCTTCTTCTTCCTATTCTTCTTCTTCTACTACTACATATGTGTAAGAAGAATAAATAGACTAGGTGTTTATCTTTACGGGGCGCGTGTTACGATTCGGACGGTTTGTTGGACAACAGCAATGAATTTTTTAATAGCCCCATATCGACTTTAATAAGTCAATAAATTTCACATGGCTTTCTAAAATGGCTAGAATGGTCAGTCGTGTAGTCATATCGATTGATATTAATGTTCCGGAGTAACAAGGTGCCTCAATCCTCAGAATCTAAGTATATAATATATATATATATATATATATAAGAATATGATCGGCTACACGCGCAGAAAGAGTGGATTAATCCGGAGTCCCTCCGTTTCAAACCTCCCGTGGAAGTGCATTTACAATTATTTATGGGTAGAACGTCATATTCAATATCGAGGAAAAATATTAATTTGTAAAGTAAATTACTTATACTTTTTACGTGGATACTGAAGAAAATTAAGAATTTTGACGTTTAGAAACTTATCAGATTCTCTTGTGTTATACTTATCCGATCACTAATGAATTCAGTTTGCGAAACATTCGAGAATAACACATCCCATGGAATGGCGGGCTTATATGAATGCCAGAATAGTTTTCGAACCCATGACCCAAACCCCAAACTCCAATGTCGTTTTATCACCACATTTGGCCATCCGACGTGCTGCGTCACCCTAACTACGGGAAATTACACGTGATGAATTTTTAGAATACTTGCTGGCAATCAAATTAAATAATTACTCAGAACAGAACAATGCCGTCCTTTATTGATCGCACTTGGGCAGCTGGCTGAAAGGTCTAGAAGTCACTACAATACATACATGACGAAAGATAATACGGCAACGGCCATTGTGTTCGGTTATTCTTTCCACACCAGTCACCAGGCGGGAATGTCACAGCCGCCGGGTCAGTACAATCTGGCTTTTCCAAATGAATTCCTTTGAAAACAAATTTCCCAACAAGCTTCACTGTGAATTTCGAGGTAAAACAATTATGCAGTTACTAAACAAATGACTCCAAAGAGACCCCATGCTCACCGTAGGGACATGAGGTTTCGCTTTTCCAATAACGTCTATTTGTATCCTGCGATTTTCCACGAAGGTCAAAGCATGAGCCGGACACACATATTCAATGGCACTTCTTGACATTTTAAATAACACATCGCGACGGAGCCGATAACAGAAGAAATAGGGATTTATGGTGGTTTTAAACGCGACTGAACTCGTCAAAGGCATGGTGGTGCACAGTTCAGGATATTTTCCGCTGTGGTCGATACATCACATTGTGAAATATACAAAATAAATATATACACATACCGTCAGTCACAGCTGTTCATACATGGTTACGTATCATAATAAATAATCGTATTTGCAATTGTTGCTTTTGACGGTATATTTATACATTTTAGTTTCTGGATATTTTATCTTCCTGCCTTGCACAAACACAGTATTTGTGTAACACATCAAAGGCAATGTCTCTGTTAAAGAAATTCTTTAAAACAATATTCCTCAAGGTTGAGCTGAATAACGGTACATTTTTCTCATAATCCTTTGTATAAACTAACTCCATGCAGCAGAGTCCTTCTTGAGGATCGACCAGTCCCTCAGCTAGTCAATAAATTTCTCGCATTTTATGGAACCCTGCAAGTTCATTACTGAGCTTACAAGAGCCCGCCAACTGTCCCAATCCTAATTTGGATTAATCCAATCCATGCATTCCCGTCCAACGTTTTGAATATTCGTTTCAATACCATCTTTCCATCTACTTCTAACTCTTCCAAGTGGTTTCTTCCCTCAGGTTTTTCCCACCAAAACTCTGCATGCCACTCTCCTCCCCACATAGTTGCTACATGCTCCGCCAATCTCATTCTTCTTGGTTGAACACCCGAATAATATTTTGTGAGCAGTACACATAATTAAGCTTCTCATTATTTAGTCTTATCGATTCCCCTGCTAACTTGTCCTTCGTAGGCACAAATATCCTCCTCAACACCTTATTGTCGAACACCCTCAGCCTACCTTACGCCCTCAATGTGAACGACCAAATTTTATACGCATACAAAACAAAAGACAGAATTCAGTTCAGTTCCTTGTTATAAAATGGTCCGGGTAGCTTTGTCGGTATAGCGAATGACTACGGGCTGGACGGTCCGGGATCGAATTCCGGTGGGGACGAGATTTTCTGCCCGTCCAGACCGGCCCTGGGGCCCACCCAGCCTCCCGTAAAATTGGTACCGGGACTTTCCCTGGGTTAAAGTGCGACCGGGGCGTGCTGCTTACCACTCACCCCCTTCTAGTGCCGCGGTAATGGAAGAGTAGAGCTATACCTCTACCCACCCTCTGAGTCACACCGGGCCTGTAAAAGGATTACTTTAACTTCCTTGTTATTAAACGTACTTAACACGATAACTATCAATCTCTGTGCTTGCACTACTGTTTGAACAGTTACTCGCAGACCATAAAATATGAAGCATAAAAAGTTCAGTGCGTGTTAATGGTCTTGTTTACGAAGTTTTAACGCTCTTTATCAATTTAATGCTTTTCCAAGTGAACTGTAGGGAAAAATTGGTAGACCTTCAATTACACGTCGTGTGGAAAAATATTCTTAAATTGAAATCAAAGGAGAGACGTTAGGCTACATTGATTTGGTACTTGATGTAAAGAGAATTCTAAACTTCGCTCACGGGTTACTGGAATAAACCCAGCACGCAATACACTAATGCTGACTCTGTCAAAGACAAAGACAGTACTAACGAAGCAAGATTCACAAAATGTAGAATGCTCAGCCATCTACAAATCGAATAATGAAAAAGGTCATAAATAAAATAGTCATTAAATACGTCACAAATATAAACAACACGTCATGGTTCATTATTATAGATTTATATCAGCTGTCAATAGGACATATGCTGAAAATTTTGTATTTTCTACACGATGAATAGTCAAATGCCGAGAGCTATTATCATTATAGTATTAAAATTAACGTGGACCGCAGTAGCACAGTGGTTAAGGTGCTGTGCTACAAATCGGAAGGTCGCTGGTTTGATCCCAGCTGGTGTCGAGCAGCTTCCCTCATCCCGGACGCACAGTCTGCTGCCCTGCAACTGACCGCCGACCACCAGCAACCAAGGCATTACACACCATATGCGGCAATAACACAAGTATAGTCTCGAGCTCCTGATGATGGCCATATAAGTGCCTGCCCGAAATATTTTGAGCAGGTTATAAGTGCAATAAATCAATCAGTAGCATCCAGTTGGTTTTCTTCTCTACGCACTTTCAAACAGGTTAGGGCTGATTTCGTCCAAATCAATTTAACGACATCATTCAAAACTTACTATAGGCCTATTTAACGTGATCTGCATTATGGGTTTTAATGAAATATATTGCAGAAACCCAGCTACTTAAACGAAAGGCACCACTTCAAAGACACAGACGTAGTTGGAAGCATAATATCAAAATAGATCTTCAAGAAGTGTGATGAGGTGCATGGGCTGGATTGATCTGGCTTATTACAGGGAATTGTAGCACGCTGTTGTGAATGCGGTAATGGACTTCCAAGTTCCATAAAATGTGCGAAATTTCTTTGCCTAGCTGAGGACCTAGTAGCTTCTCATGAAGGACTCTGCTCCATAGAGATAGTTAGCTACTGAAAGTTTAAGTTCTGAGTGTGCTTTGGGATTGCTTATTGTAAAGTACGGAACTTCCTACTTGTAGTTATCAGTGCAAATTACGTGTGCGTCCAATTGACGAAAATAAATCACGTCTTCGGAATAGCCGGCAAGTAGGGACTTAACAAAACTTTCAAACAAAGAGGGTGAAAATTCAAAAGATTTACGTTTCTGTATTCTTAAAATTGTTGTTGTCAATTGACTTGTAGGTTATTCAACGTCGTTTTGTCAACTTGATAATTTACATGTCAATAATTATCCAACAAGATGCAACAATATACAGTTTATTTATATCTGCAAACTGCTCTGCATGTTTCGAGTGGTATCTGCACCCATCATCAGGAGCTCATATCACTGTATCTGCAGTATCTGACATTAGTGAGACCGTTACTGCTACCTGTCGTGGACGCGACTAGACGGTATCCAGTTCCCATCCAGTCACGTCCACGACAGGTAGCAGTAACGGTCTCAATAATGCCAGATACTGCAGATACAGTGATATGAGCTCCTGATGATGGGTGCAGATACCACTCGAAACATGTAGAGCAGTTTGCAGATATAAATCATTTTTGCACCTTGTTGGATAATTATTGACACATGTTAAGCGATGCACGAACCATTGAATATAAAATGGATAATTTACATATCGTCAAAGGTGGAATCATTACGGATGATTGGAATAAAATGTGTTAAACTGATTTGGTGTTTATTGTAATATTCTTCCAGTAATTAATTTAATATTATTTTGACATTTATGCAAAGTGCGTTGTATGGAAATTAATTTGTAATACCAGATTTACAAGTACCAAACCATATACACAACTGGCGCTAGTAAGTTTCCTACATCTTTCGGCACGCCCTAGGTGCCATTATCAAGGAGTCCTCCCTGTAACTAACGTAGCGCCTTCAAAATGGTCCATTATTTATGCTAATATACCGGTGACAGTTACAAAGATGCAGGATGGGAGAGGGAATCTCCTGACACCGCAAGGAGAACAGAAAATTCGAAATGCGAAACGATATTTCTAGCCACGCAAACACATTTTTATATTGTTAGTGCAGAGTCGGGTCGAATACATCGTATCGTGTTCATACAGCGGTATTGGTGACAGCAGGGGACTTAACTCCTCATGTGCTAACGTGAAAATTGCCTCTCCAGCAGTCTGCGCAAACAGTAACAGACTCTGACACAAGCAAGGCTTTATCACAGACTACATATAGAAATTCACGACGGAAGAATTTGTATTTGAGGGGAGGGGTTCAGGGGTTCGAATGCCGCCTCGCTGACCAGCTATCACGAGAGAGTGTTGTCTTCCTGAACCTCTCACTGCCAATTCCGGTATCGTAACTCAAATTAGACTAGAATCGTTCCTTCCAAACACCTTAACTATGTATTATTCTATCTACCCCTAACAGTTTTCCAGTGTTACACCAGTTACTGCTTCTGAGTTGCTTTTCGCCATATATTCAAGTTTACAGCGTCTTCAGCTGTTAGATTCTTCTGCTTTATCACTCCTTTTCATTTCCCTTTCCCACGTGGTTTTGAAATCTCCCCTTCTATTTCTTCCTTCCAGCTACCACAAACGTACTCACATACGTAGTACGCCGTCCACCCTCTCTAACATGTTACTTACCGTATCTAAATTACTTCTTTCCGATTCCATACACATTCTGTTGCTAATCCCTGAACATTCCATACACATTCTGTTGCTAATCCATGAATATTCCATACACATTCTGTTGCTAATCCCTGAAAATTTCATACACATTTTGTTGCTAATTCATGAATATTGCATGCATACTCTGTTGCTAATCCCTGGACATTCCATACACATTCTGTTGTTAATCCCTGAACATTCCATACACATTCTGTTGCTAATCCCTG
>Ga0136643_10005158_pt1 | contig 18309 bp, 15 predicted proteins | sample TergutLab28metaG_FD_96883 | JGI IMG/M metagenome (GOLD analysis project Ga0136643, IMG submission 96883) | Labiotermes labralis P1 segment gut microbial communities from Petit-Saut dam, French Guiana - Lab288 P1 (version 3) (version 3) | ecosystem: Host-associated > Arthropoda: Insects >...
GACTGTGTCTTGGTTCATAAACTAGCACATACCCATTAAAATAAAGTGAAAGTCTTATGGGTTTCAAGGTTAGATTTGTTTTTATTTTATGGTGCTGTCAAATGCTGAGATTATATATTAAAAGTTCCAGTATGGGGCGCTGGTAAATTATAAATCTGAAAAACTTGGGGGATAAACAACTCTCCCTGGGTCACAAGGAATTCCACGTGGACAAGGTTGGCATCGAACCCATGTCTGCACGGTGACAGACCACCTGAATGAGACATAACCTCTTAGATATGTCTGTGTTTTGTAGATATAAATGTAAAGCTGTACCCGTGCGTAATACAGCACTGTCAGAAAAATGCATGTGGGAGTAGAGGTACAACTCCATGAATCTTCAATCTTGGCACTACATAGGGAACTACTACAGAATGTGGGCTGGACTCATTTGTCATGCAACATTACACTGTTTTTATCACTGCTCAAAAGCAGACAATTTGAAATAGTGTTCATTACAGAGGAGTGACACAGCCTGCAGACCCCACAGCACTAAACAACACTACACACACTATAGCACTACACTCCACCTTACCTTGGACACAACGTGCTGCACCCTGCCAGGCTGTAGGTCACATTTCACATTAACAACCCCAGGTCCCATCCACTTCAGCTCACCCAGAGTATGTATTACCATAGATGTACAAGAACATTATTTAACCTGATAACTTGCATCGAAACTCTGCTCGAACCATCCTGGGTGACGGCAGGCAACATTCACCGCGATTCCCATGAACACATGGCTCAGGACCTTCCAATTTCATAAAATGCGAGAAATTTTTTTTGACTAGTTGAGGGTCTGTCAGCTTCTCAAGGATTCCCCCACCGCATGGAATTGTTTAAGATGTTGATATCTGGACAGCACGAGGCAATACTCACACACCTAATTAATTAGGGAAGGCACAGAACTATCAGACAGCGTGACTTGACTTATGTCAGTGGTGTAAATCAGTGCTGTCTCCAAATGCCAACGTTGCGTATCGTACATCGACGCGCTCGGTCAATACGTGTGATATAACACACACACACACACACACACACACATCACAAGGCATACTGCTAGTATACAAAGCTTGTTAGCTTCAATTTCCTAACCTTGGCCAGGGTAGTGGAGGGGGGGGGGGACTAGACAAAACTGATTAAATTAATGGCTTACAATTAATATTGAAAGATTAAAAATGTATTTCTATTTTGTGTACGTTGAAAATGATGCACAAAAGTTTAACTCATTATTCCAAAATGTAGTAATCATTACTAAACATCCAAATTTGGATTTGCTGATGAAACAAAAAAACGCATAAGCCAGGAAATATTCACTTTAAGTCTCATTAGTAGTTCTGTAATAGGCAAATAGACGGACCAGCAATCACAACTGTCCTTTCAGATAATACCCTCCATTGTCCCAAATCGTGCCACTAGTTTTGGCGTTTTTACAAAATCATCTTCAGGCACGGACATAGGCTAAGAGAAAAGCAAGCCATCTTTTTAAAACTAAGTACATTTTAAAAACATAGAACTTTTTCAGTTATCAGTACAGAACAAGAAAACCTTTTTATTGATCAGGACTATGGTGACATGTTTTGGCTATTGTTAGCCATTCTTAAGCCCATTTGATATAATAATAGTTCAATATAGACATACTGTGTGTAATGCATTGGGAAGATTACTGAACACTACAGTTTAATGAAAAGATATATTTCCTGGTCTATATCCCTCAGTTAGTAGTTTGTTGATGGCTATAAATAATTAATTTTCATGTTCAAAATTACAGGAGCCACTGATGCAGTCTCAATCGAGAAACCTGTCTCGTGCGTGAAATATTCATGTAGAATACGAAGAATAATATTCTATCAGAACCTAAATTTAATCCAGTTTTAAAGAAAATTCAAAATTACTGAAACAAATGAGTACAACATGGCCAGCAAATGGACAGAGACAGACATTATGAAATATCAGGCGACGCCAAGAACGACTCCTCAAAAGACTTCTCAAATGTTAATGAGACTGGACCAAGTCACGAGGTTAAAGATGCTGTAAGCTATATGACGATGATGATAATGATAATGGTGATGGGATGGTGATGATGAACGCCAATTCTTTATAGTGGTATTATACTGATTGCTTGCTGGAAGACACTGATACACATTTCTTACAATAAAACCAACTAGATGCACTAATTTCTGAAATTTATTTTTGGAATATAACTCTACATGTTTCGGACAGTTCCTCCGGCCATCATCAAGAGTTTTTCACTGTACACACAGCAATGGCATATGTCATAGAGGATTTGCTGATCCTGCTCGCAAGCTGTCAGCAAACCTGTATGACATACACTATTGCTGTGTGTACAGTGAAAAACTCCTGATAATGGACATAGGAACTGTCCGAAACATGTAGAATTTTATTCCAAACATAAATTTGAGAAATGAGTGCATCTGGTTGGTTTTATTATAAGAATTTATCACAATGCATGGTCACCTGAATGTCAAACTGATACGCACCTCAGCTTAACAGAAAATTAATTAGCCTAATTTTAAACTTCATTTCATCTTTGATTTTAATTATTACCTTTGAAATGATTTCGCGAAGCCGAGACCCCGTGCCCATTGTACAGGAGGCTGGGTGGGCCCTGGTGCTGGCACCCCCACCAGGGTTTGATCCCTGGACCGTTCGGCCTGTAGCGATTTGCTATACAGACTGAGCTATCCCAGCCCACCACAGATGGTCTATATAACAATGAATTGCACACAAAAGTACAGATACAGTGACATACCAGGTGATAAGACACAAAAGTGATCATATTACTATTATCTTTGTCTGGCGTTAGGGTGGAATAACCACGACCTGCTTTATGTTAATTTGTTGTATAACCACATTCCAAATCCACGACTTTCGAAATACGATAGGATGTAATCATCACATCAGGGTGTTGCTGTGCACCATGTCTCAACTAAAGCTAAATTATGAATCCTGTAACATGTTGGAAGTGTGGAGTCTGGTGCTGTGATTTTGCCCAGGGGAATAAAAATTTAGAAAGAAATAAAACACAAAACAATAAAATAGCTGAGGTCTACCCCGTTCTGCAAGTGGTGGTTGGTAGTTCATTCTGACATGTTGGGAAAATACATCACACCCAGTTTCAGGGGTCAAGCAGTCAAATTAAAAATGCCACAGCGGTGAGTATGCAGGGACTGTGTCAATGATTACTGGGAGGCAGGAAATTTATGCTGATTAATAGTGTTGTTGACAGCTTAAATGGGCCATTACTGATTTTGGTTGTGGCAAGGTGATGGGAGGCCCATTATGTCAGCTGGTGGATAATGAGAAGAAAACCACCTACCCCAGCCCTTCCATTGCCTCCCCTATGCCCCAGTTGGCACAGGCGCTACAAACATAACATGACTATTTGTTTATTATATTTTGGTGCATGTAATGTAGGTTACATAAATTAACAACACAACTAATATGATGACCCATCATTCATATGAAAACCACCTGCCCTAGATGAATGTGCGCCCTACACTCTGAAGTTGGCACTGGCACAAACATAACAACAGATCAAGTTGTAAGAAAGCCTGCCATTCTGCCTTTAACAGCCTCACCCCCTCCACCTCCCCCCTCCCACAATCAGTTTCACCTAAATTGAAACAATGAATATATATATATATATATATGGAACTTGAATATTCCTCTGGCACACTGTGTGCTGCCATTGGACTTTTGTTACCAATGTTTCAAAACAGCTAAGACAGAATATGCTGCAACACACGGAAGTTGAATTATTTGTGCACACACACACACACACACACACACACACACTCATTACCTTGGCCAGGACCACAGCCTTCCTGAACACCTTTGTCGTGGTGTCCCACAGTCCCTTGTGGTATATGCTGGAATATTACCATACAATAAGCTAACTCTGTCACTGATCATCCTACCAAGTAGGTGTACTCATATGTCATTCAAGATATGGTTGCTTTCTTGTTGCTACTGCAATATACAGAAGCTAAAACTTTGCAGATGGAATAACAACCAGATTAAAACATGGCAGTTGAATCACATGATTAAAAACAATATTGGAAATGATGAGTGGAATCACATCCAAAAACATCAGACAGTAAAGAGGACAGCAAATTAAGAAATATTCAACATGTTTTATTTCATAATCTGTAACCAGAAAGTGTCCAGTACATGTTGACTATTGAATCTAGATATTTAAACACTGTCATACACACACTTTATCTTCTGGCAACACCAAAAGATCTCAATGTTTAGTGTTGGAAGATAAGTTACATCATCATCATAAATGAAAAGTATCATAAAACTTGGCGCATTTGAATTTATCTTTTAGTTACATTAAGATAAAAAATTAAAAAAAAAAAGAAGTTAAACCATCTATGAGCAATTCTTTTACCCCAGTGTAATGTAATGGGATAACCATGGTGTTAAAATTGTACAACTTTGAAAGAAATAGATTGTTACTCTCTTACTTGGATTTGTAAATGCCAATGTAACAGATGCAGAAACAGAACCACATCTCTATCCCCTATGGCACATGCTGTCAATTTTCAGAGGCAGGGATAAGCTGAAGAGAGAAAAGGCTTTGTAAAAATAATGTTATAGTTGGTACTATCAGTTGCTGGTTCTATTGCTCAAGTAGCAAATTTAAATAAGAACATAGAGAATTTTGGCATTTAACTGAAAGCTAGCACATTAAAACACAAACATCTCTATTATTAAGTTTACAACCATATGTAACGATGAAGTGAAATGTAATATAATGAAACTCCAAATAGTGTACATATGTATGAAAGAAGGATTATGGATAAAAGACATTCAGAGACCAGAATCTGCAATTAAATATAAATGACATGCAAATTTCATACGTCTGTTCATTATTTGGCTCAACTTTAATAAAAGAGTATACACAACAGTAACTTTGTTACTATATATCCAGAATGAAAATGGGAGGGAGAAGATAAAACGCTGGAGAATACTGGGTCCCGCTATCATTTCAACACAAGTAAGAAAGAAATCATTATAGCACTTGATGTCCAGTTTGGTCCCAACTCCTCCAAATACATAAGTGTAGCTGCTGTTAATTGAAATATAAGAATGCACCATAGCTTGGACTAGTAATTCTCTATGGCCATTGCAGCACACTCAGACATTCATGCATGGGATACAACTGGAGCAGGAAAAGGGCATCCAGTGTAGTGTGCACCAGTACCCACAACAGGCAAATGATGTCACAAGGTGCTCTTCACCGTGAGGTCACCCGTGGTCTATCAGCCAACCATTCTTCTGACAAGCCACAGAGTTTTCAGTCTTCCAACAGTAAGATCGAGCTGGCACACTATGATAATTTACTGTTCACCCAGATACAAAGTTGCCTCATATAAGCTATCATCTACATCTGCTGCATGGTGCTTGGACATGCACTTACACCCATCATCCATCGAGAGGGGCCCTCAAAATGCTATTATTAATGTACATATAATACAATCTTACACAGATCTCAGGATAGCCTCTTTCTGTCCTAGCATCATTTATAACAAAAGAACAACAAAATACTGGTAAGTAATTTCCAGCAACTTACCATAATTACAAAGTTAAAATTTTGTAGCAGTGTTTTCTAGGGTTTAATTTTATATAAAAATGAGGGTTTAAAATAACAGCTCTGTAAGTCCGCCCATAAATCTAGATCCTTGTAAGGGGACTTCTTTGACACTTTTTTCTCTAGTATTGTATTCGAGGCACTCAATTTTAGGAAACTATTGTGCTTTTAAAAAGACATCTGGCACTCTTGACTGTAGCAATAGTCCCCAACCTCAAAGCCATTTTAGGCAAGAAGGCAGACAGGAGACCACATGCTTCACAAACATCTCATCCACCCTGTCAAGTCCAGATTCACTCCTTCATTCACACACCACCAACATGTTTGCTCAATTGCTCCATCACCTGATCCCAACAGAGAACATTACATAACAAAACATCACATCACTGGCAGTCCCCTGGATCACAGTTTACATGTGCATGAAGCATATCACAGTTTCTTCTCATTTTATCTCAGTACAGATTGGCCAGCAAGAGATCAGGTGACTCGCGTCGTCAGCATGTTGATGTCTCCTCTCCTTCCAAAGTACAAGCCACATTTTCCAGCTTGTGAGCCAGATGCATCTTCTTGCAGTGAGGCTCGATATCGAGTGCATCCAGGATCTGCAAGTCACATACAGCATACAGAACTTGAGAGAGTGGAAGACCAATATCCAAGCAGTAATCCTGAAGTTACCAAAGTATGTCGCTTTATAGTCAATAACTGCCTCCTTTTATTCACTGCCTTCTTAAACATTCTTTGTCATATCTGCATACAAATAGTCAGTAAAGCTACCATAGCTACACCTACCTGATCACTATACTTTGTGACATAGATGTATAGCTCCTTCAGTGCGGATACTGTATCAAATTCTCCAATCTGTGACACTGACAGCTGTTGCATGGCCGTGCTCATTTCCTGATCTGTTATTTGGGGCAGCATTTGGACGTCATAGTAAAAGTGGGCTACCATTTCTCTGTAGTGTGGAATATCCTTGGCAAACAGAAGTTTATTTGATGGAGAATCTTTCCCTAAGCGATGCTCCGTTGTGGAACAAGAATCCATGAATGTCTGAGCAATGACAGACAGGCAAGAATCCACCGTAGTTGTTTTATTGATGTCAAATATAAAGTCAGGATTCTTGATAAAATTTACCCAAAACCTCAATGGAAGACTGAAAAAGAAAGCACATTTTATTCACATGCACTTATAAGCAGAAATGCTTAGCAGGGAAAGAAAACACCCAGTATCCACAGATGACTCTCAACACTGGGTTACAATGGTCTGAAAGAGTTCCAGTTTCAGTTCATGTGGAAAACTAGGCAGACATCTTCTTTCCTTACTGCCATCCATCTGTACATTACTTTTTAGTGTTTGGAATTATTTTTTATTAGTCTCTCTGGTTATATGTTTTTAAAAATCTCTGGTTTGAATACTTGTGACCTGAATCCCTCTTTGGTGAGGGCTCTATTTAAAATCCATGAATCAGTTTTAGTTTCCTTGTATTTAACATTCATATATGACAACATAATATTTAAAAATAAATAAGCTCCTCTTTAATTTCAGTGAAGCGAAATAATAGCATATTCAATATTCAGGAAAAATAGGCCATTTCCAATACCACAGCTATGATGAAAAGTTTCACTAATATAAACCATGCCTGAATAAAATACCTGACTTACTACAACACTTCTTGCAATGGAGAGAAACCACTTCATGAAATAAAATCTCTGTGTCTGTATCAGTTGACACAAACCTGCATTCCTGTTCAATAATATACACTGCTATGCCTTATCACTATGCAGATTGTCTTTCCCTTAATTATCTGTTCTACATGCATACCACAACTGTGTGACTTCAACACACCAGCTCAAACTATACTTTACTATCTTTAACGCAATGGATGTAATTACCCAGTGTTTAAGAGACTAAACACACAGGGCACACTGGAGACTACTGAAGTATCTGCTTCCTTTCAGTTAACATGTTACATTTGTCATTAACCAATTTCTGAGTGTCTGTTGAACTTTCACTGTCTAGTTGTTTCATTAAACATGGTTAGGCAGATGGAATCACTCCTTATGTGCCATCATACATTTCCCTGCTTACACATTTGTTTTATACACTTCCTAGCAATCAGGCATTTTTATCACAGTTTCCACAGACTTGCGCAATGCTCCAGTCTGCCTGTGAGAAATGAACTCACATAGCTGAATACATCACTGAGCATAAGTATAAGTACATGGGGCATATACTGTGAACTGCATGCTTCAAAGTGAATATGTCATTTACATCTCTTCTTTTGATCCTCTGGACACCTCATGTTCTTCTTCATGAGCACAGTTACCCTATCTATAAACACTACCAAACCATGTAGTCATCAAATTCAAAATTAACTGACTTCTTACCTTCCCTGCCACTGCACCTCTCCCACAAAAAAAAAGTTTTCAAAACTATCCATTTGATGCTAGTGTTACATTGAGTACTACACTGCACTATCCTTAGCTGGGTACAGCTCCAAACTATACTTAATTGTTTGCACTACCATGTCTTACCATCATACAATCATGAAACACAAAATTAAAACTTTTTACAACAAATCAGAAAAAGAGAGAAACAACCATTAATTACTGCTCTCTGTATCATTCCTACACAGCCACAGCTTTGCCCCTACCAAAAACCCTGTATGTCTGAAGTATGCAATTCTAAAGAACACCAAATTTTTACATTTGTTTCGAAGACCTTCCAAAAATTTTAATGATTGAAAAAACAGCAATCTCTTCTCCTTGAGTAACAATACAGAATGTCAGTACATGACATAATCCCAGATTATGAAGTAACCGCAGCCCATTAACGATAAGACAAGAATTAAGCACAGAAGTGTCACCAATGGCATGCACATTAGAACTGTGGTATTCTGGATTGCAGTGTCTCTGTACAATATATATATATATATATTTCCATCCCCCCTCATACAGATAACTGTTCTAACATTTTGATAACTTACCTGTTTGATTTCCAGGCATGGACCACCTCAGGTTCAGTGATATTGTGCTTCCTGGCTGCATCATCTAAGAGATCGAACAGCCACTTGACTGCTGGAGGGAGGGCTTCATTAGCTGTCAGTATGGTGTTGAAGAAGTCATCCACAAATTTTTGAATTGTGCCCTTTGTGGAGAGTAGCCGTGTCAGAAAGATTTCAGGTATGGCTTTGTGTGTACGTTCTGAGGTTTTATTATTCTGGTAATGATGTTCATCAATCGGTCGGACCAAGTGGTACATACGGAGATTTGATCCTGCTTCTACATCACCATTGACCGTAATAATTGGGGAGAGTGAATTTGTAAAGTATGTGCCAGTGCCTGTAATCACAAATAAAAGCCACATTGTGAGAAATGGCATGGAATTAATAACAATTCATGGCACACAACTGCATTTTAAAACTGTTGTTTCTTTACAGGTTTGTCACATTGGTTCACGCAGTACACCCTAATCATGCTGGACACAGCACATTGTCTGAGTAACATGCAGATGATGTTTTACGCCCTAGATGCATTCCTGAAAAAGTGGGCATGTATAAAAAAGGCATAAATAAAAAATGATAACCTTAAGAGAAATAAAGAATTAGTGTAATAGTATGCTGCCAGCCAAAGGTGTCACACCAAAAATGAAACTGCAAATTAAGAAGTGGTGTAAATTGGCAAGGGATGTGAACGCAAAAAGGCTGAAAACAAACGGGTGCGCAGTTAGGGCTGGGTGTATGCCTAATACACACAATATGTCAGCAATCGACTCTCATCCTGTCTTCAGACCGTCACATTACACAATTCACACAATCACTAACTTTTTTCTGGAATCTAAGTGATATGAGCGGCATAATGTGGAAATCTGAAAATGGGTGTACAGTCAACTCCCAAAAACACCAGGTTTCGTACGCATACCTCGAATACTAATAATTTACATATGATCAGAATGGACATAAAACAGTTTAATATTTACTGTTTTGTTGACCATGCATCATGATATATTCATACATTTATGTTGACTGGCTGTTGGCAGCTAGACAACATAAACGCATGACATATACCAACTGCTGTGTATACCGAGTAGTACCTCCTGATAATGAGCAGTAAGCCTGCTCGAAACATATAAGGTTAATTATTGAATAAACTGAAAGTAAATCGTGCATCCTGTTGGTTCATACTGCACACAAAACAGTTCGTTATTATGACTCATTGTGAGCAGTTTTAATGATTATAAAATCCCTTAATATTTCACAGTCATATGCCTTAAGCATACTAATAAAAGCCCTCAATTCTTTACACTTACCTACAACCACTCTAGAAAAATACTCTTTCCTGTCTAAGTGCCCAGAGAGCAAACTAATGCAAGCAGTACAGTAATAAATAAGCTAACAGCACATTAATGAGAAATTTCAATGATAAATTTCAAGGCAAAAGTCCAACTCTCAGATGTTAAGTAACCCAGGATATCAGAACTACTTACAACATTGTTGGAGAAGAAGATAAAGGAGGAAGAGGAGAAAAAGATGGAGGATACAAAAGAAGAGATGTTAGTACTGTAGGGAGCAATATGGCAGGTTTCAATCAGCAGTTTAACTCTTCTCTTCTACCTCCATATTTACCCATGTCATTGCTGAGTTTGTTATAGTCACCAGTCTCACAGTGTGCAGGCACAGTTTCAATTTCAGGCCACTCATGTGGGATTTATGGTGGACAAAGTAAGAGCGTAACAGATTTAATTATATTGAACAGATATGCATTGTATTATACAAAAAGAGAGTTGCATGACTGAATGTGTACAAATGTATCATTTCCCTCCACATACATTTTGCAGGAACATGCTAAAGGCACATACTGTTACCTTACATTTCTACTCATGCATCTACAGACAGGGTTACTGACAGATCAGACAGAAAACGCACACTATGTCAGGAAAAAATTATGTCATCACCGAGGCACACAGGTGAAATCCTTCAGAGAATTTAAAAAACATACTGCACAAAATTTCATGTGTTACTGACACTTGTTTCCAGTCATAAGTAAAATGCATGTATGTATTAATTATAAAAATTGTTTTACTTTTCATGCCAAGCACTCTTGAAGAACAAACAAAGTTTTATCTAAACTGTCACTGCAATGCCGAAAACCATAAAAAAAATTGCTTCTCATTCTGCAGCATGAAAGTGTAGGTTTCACTTACAATAACAAACCAAAAGCATAAAACGCTACAACTATAAACAACACCTCCATTTCCAGGATTGAGAAGATTAAAAAAGCAGGAATATTATCCCTGCAGCAACTCACAATTTTGGCATGACTGTTTGCAGTTTGCATTGAAGCTGTCATTCTGGCGAGGAATTAGGGACATCACTGCAGATTCCTTCACTCCATAATGAGCTAAGGTATTCAGCTTCTTCCAGCCACAGATGGATTTGGTTGTCAAATCCTCATCTTGTAAAGTCAAATGACCTCCACGCCCATGCCTCCATTCTGCTCGAAAATAGGATACAAATATTAGTTACCTTGAATAAAAATAAAAAGGAAAAACATGCACTTTTTTTTAGAAGTTATTCATTATAAGTCATGCAAAAATATTATGAATAAACACCACTTCTTTAACTTACAGAATAAATAACAGAATCTGGCCATAAGTAATAGAAAATGAAATGAATATGGTAAAAAGTGTTCTCATTATTCACAGATATTTAAAATTCACAGCAGTGTCTAACACAGTCTGACCACAATTGATGTATGAGTAGTGTAATGAAAAGTTACAGAAGCCTTTGTTTAGTATTTCATGTATACAATAAATGAGCACGGTAAGTACCGGGTACACTGTCTAAGGAACAATACCACAACTAAAAAGAAACAAAAGTTGTATGAAAAACTGTGCACTAGTGATCACACTAAATGGAAAGCCATCATGTTTACTAACAGATCAAGTCACCAGAGTACAACAGCAGCTAAATGAACAAATAATTCTACTGCACAGCACGCAAGATTCACATAGCTGTGAGCATCAAGATTTCAGTCCCCTGGGACCAATACCATGTATTCTGGTAGACATATACTACCATTTTGATGGAATCTGCTGCCATCATTTTCAGGGCAGATGTGTAAGGCATACATGGAACAACTGCACAGACACACATAGGGCAACCAGGACTGGGGCGTGTGAGTCATTCAGTACAAACCCCTGACCATGAAACGGGCTGTTTTGAAATCGTAGATGTTAAATAAAGATAGCTCAAAAAGGATGGAAGATGAAGGTGGATTAAAGATGACTAAACAAACTGAATAAAACAAATGAGCTACAGTAAAAGAAAGATACAAGTATTAAAAAAGAGAGACAAAATCCTTTGTTATAATATGCATTTCATTCAGTGAAAGAAGAGTTAATAAATATTATGATGTAAATGGGTTTATATAATTTTAACAAGGTTATGTTCAGTTGTGCATAAACTGCGACTGACAGAAATTAACATACCCCATGTCATATGTTGACTCAAATGGATGTACTGTAACTAAATTGAAGGAAGAGATGCAGGAAGAAACCGAACAGGAGGATGAAAAGCAAAAGAATTATGGAAGAAGACCCCAAAAAGGGCAGTATTTAACAAAGCCATAATGGCACACATTTTCAGGGACCAGAAAAAGGCCAACAGCAGTAAAAGTATCAAAGATGTAGTATTGTTTATATGATTCAGATCATCAGCCAGCAAGTTCACCACCAAATAAACACCATCATTAATTGGAATTATTATCAAACGAGCTATTTCTATACTCAGAGAGACTTGGCACACCTATGTTTGAATCTGACCACCTTACAAACAGAACATAATAAACTGCCTACAAAATACTGTAGAGAGCAGTTCTTTTATGTGCATGGTTGAACAAAGAGTACAAGTATTTAGGGTTAGGCCTCCTAAACAAGCTCATAACACAAGTTGCTTAACCCTTATACTGCCAACGTGGAGAATAGGGTGAGCTCCTAATAATGCCAGAAGATGGCAGATGGGATTTAATTCGGAGTTTCAAGGGTTAATCCAACAAGTTGCAACAGTATGCAGATATTTATTTACTGCAAAGTCACTCTAAATGTTTCAGGTGTCACAGCACCCATCATCAAGATTACTAAAAACTGTAACCGCAGCCTCTGGTACAGGTCATAATATCAGTACAGCTTCTTCCCTCCAACGTGGTCAGATCGTAACTGATCCTGATCTGACCATGTTGGAGGGAAGTAGCTGTACCGAAATTATGACCTGTACCAGAGGCTGCGGTTACAGTTTTTAGTACTCTTGATGACGGGTGCTGTGACACCTCAAACATGTAGAGTGACTCTGCAGAAAATAAATATCTGCATACTGTTGCAACTTGTTGGATTTTTATTAACACTGAATTATGATGCATGGAACCATAAGCTTAAAATTGCTGAATATGTCTTGTGAGTTCTTATTGTGTGCAGTTTAAGTCTGTTCTGATGTTTCAGAGAAATTAGATGCCTTTGTCATCGTGATTACATGATTCAGGTGAAAGCTGAAGTTTACTACTTATCAAGGATTTGTTTCATTCAATAAAGAACTATAAAATCTATTTACTGGGTTACATTTTCTCTCTTAACTCTTAAATTTAAATACACAGCACAATATTTTACTCCAAGCACATGATACATACCCAAATCCACTTCATGGATAGATGGTCTCATTGAAAAGGGTGTGTTTTTATACAGAGCATCCAAAATTTTGGATTTCACTTGACTAATGGTGTCACAATCTAACACTTTACACTGTATCTTCTCATCGAGGTCATCTTGAACTACATGAAGTGTCTGTAAAAAAAAAAAAAAAACAATATTTTTTATAACACAAAGTCCATATTTTTTTTGTACAGATTTCACTGCAATATACATTTCTATGTATATATCCAGCATGCAATAATGAATAAACAGAAAGATTACTGAACAAACAACAGCATGTGAATAACACAAGCAGGTGCTGAGAGAGAAACAAATCATGGTTCTGCTGTGTAAAATTTTTCCTATGCTACAAAAACAGTCAAATTTTCCTGCTCAAATTATCATACCATAATCAGTCACAAACTCAGCCATTAACTGGTTTATCTCCTAAACAGGGGCACAGCCAGGGGAGTGGGACAAGTTATGCTGCCACCTTGGGTCGCAGAGCCCAAACGGCAGTAAAAAAGAATACTTCAAATTTTAAAAAAATGCAATTTTTTGTGCTCAAAGAATTTTAAATTGTTGGGATAAAATTCAGTACATAGTTGTGGTTTTTCAAAGTTCATAATTTCTGTCACTCCAGCCATTGTGATGATTTGCCCCAGATGCCAAAAAGAAACCTAGCTATGTCACTGTACCCAAATCAAATTATGCAAGAATTCATTCTTTCAAAAGAATGTTTACATGCATTTACTCTGACTTCCTTCATCAAGCATAACTCTATATGAATAACTAAGAGATTTAAAATAATCAACTGACATTCAACGTTTGTTGGTCCATTTAAAAAACACTTGTGGGTGGTGTAACCAACCCAGTTCCTTTCTGGATATGTAAGTTTTAAGTCAGATTTTATTTACTTTGTAAGGGACAGGTCCCATTTAGTTTTACTATTTAGGCAGAGCAAAGGGTAATGTACATTCCAGAACACTATACTTCTGTCTCTAATCTCACTATCTCAGATGTCAATTCCAACACTACAGCAAAGCATAATTGTAGACACAGGCAACATCCCAACACCACTACAAGCAACCAGAAAGTTTTGGGAATGGAGAAATATAATGATATTCTCAATGCACATACTTGATATGTTTGGTAAGGAATTTTTTCATAATGTGGATCCTCTTGCACAAGATGGATTGTCTAGGAAAAACAGAAAGGAAAACTTTGTTGATGACCAAACATAATACATAAGCATCAAAAAGTCACCCATATCACAAATGATTAGCAGAAAGCACTGTCTCTGCCAAGCAATGTATCCCTGGTGCAAAAAGTTCAACTGAGGCCCATGACCACCTGCTGCATCTACTACATGTACTGATAATGGGACAATTTCTTTTTGTAAAAGAATGTAGTAGCAACATGAGAGTGTAGGCCACTAAACTTAACATTAGAAGGTTATGCATACAAAGAGAGAATGCATTTTACCGAATTCTTTGAAAGTAACTATTTTATTTAAAAGATTGGTGGTCAGATACCCCAGCCAGCACATTGCACCACAATGCATGCACCACCTCCATATGCAGAGACTTTGAGCATAACATTTAAAACAGTAACTGAAATATGAGTTTATTAATTGCATCAATTCATTATAATGTCTCTAAATGATGGGAAATTATTTTATATGACGTAGAAAAAATTATATTATGAACAACATGAAGAAATATCATACAGTACATTTAACAGAGCAAAAGAAAGCAGCAGCCACTGTCTAGCCCTGATGAACAAACAACACTATTGATGTCTGCAACTCTTTGAGACAACATGCATAAAGGAAGCCAAATAATTATTACTACAGAAACTTACAATGAACAGTGAACGCATATTTTGTACAATGAACTGTTTATGTAGTATGAAAGACAACATTTGGCATTAGCATTACTTACGACCACGCCATGATCTATCTGCTCTCGCAGCAAGCGTTCTTCAGATAGTGAGTAGCGAGCATCATGGGTAATGGCATCAACAGGGCCTTTTTCTATCTGATGCTTGATGGCCTTGAAGAGCAGGAACAATGAAGAGCCAGCATAATCCTTCAAGTAGTTATACATACACAGTGCCATCCAATTTGTCAACATTTTCTCTACAACTGACTCTGTTCTCCGAAGCATTAGTTGTGGATGTTTGGTGAGAACAGATTTGTCAATTAGCCGTAGCAAAAGGCTTCTAAGTATATCAGTAGCATACTCCATCTTACCCATAAGTACCACCATCAGGAGTGATGCAACATTAACCCTGTGGAAGACATAATTCATGTAAACTTTAAAGACTTAAAATCTTCTTGGCAAAAGCAAAAAACCAGCATTTTGGAGAGCCCAGCTGTATCCACCACCAGGGTCAACCACCATTCAAGTGCTCCTGATGATAAAGAAAAGTGTTCACTTATTGCTCACACATGAGATAACTGATCAGCCTAGGGTTTAGTGCAGGTGTTTTGTCACTTGCTACATATTAAGAATGACCACTTGTTTGAATTATCTCTAATTCCTGGGACTGTAATTAAACACAATGACTATTTGTCAGTTTTTTAGAGCAACATGGTTATTTCAGTGTTAGGGATATACAGTATGGGCAACATGATGGTTCAGTAAATGTAGTGGCCAGGTTGTAGTCTGGACAATCAAGTAACTGTAGTTCACTTCACAGAGGGGGCAAGAGATTTTTCTGTTCTCTGAAGTGTCGATAGCAGTTCTGAAGCCCACCCCAACACTTACTCAGTGGAAACTAGAGTGCTGTCTGCAGTGGTAATGCAGCAGGAGCAAGAAGCTGACTGGTCACCTCAATCTAGTACTGTTGTTATGTAATTGACACACATTGATTTTTTTTTATTGTGGTTTTCTTTTAGCATTCTTACATGTACTGTATGTTAGTCATAAGCTAAATTTACTCGTGCTTAGTTCTCGCCTCTCTTAAGACCAGGCATGGGAGGAATATAATTTCCTTCCATTCCTTTTTTGTTTATAACTGGACTCGCTAAGTGTATCGCACGACAGTGTGTGGAGCAACACACGTAACAATAGTTGCTTTTGTTGTGCGGCAGCAGTCTGCTGCGTAGCTTGACTATGAAGTCCACTGGCGAGAATTGTCACTTATACATTTCAGTTGTAAATGCTATTACTCCACAGTCTTGCACAATAAAACTCCAATATATTCTGCTTGGGGATTATTGAGAGTGTGTGCGGCGTGCCCAACACCCCATCTTAACCGGAGTTACAAGTTCTGTCCTCCCTGGGAACAACATCTAAGATACGTTCCTCATCGGGTCCACAATGGATAAAACACTGTGGTAATGAATGAGTGGAGCTATACATTCACTTCCACAGTAGGGTTTAACGGTATGCACAGGGACAACTTTGCCCTTTTAAGTTTAATGTTATAAATCATAACTTACTTGTCTCTGATGTTGAATGACTTCTGTGCCTCGAGCGTTTCAATGAAGGTCAGAATGAAACACTTGTTGTTGATAAGCTGTTCGAACTGAAGCATCGCTGCATCATAATTTGTTCTGGGTCCATTAATACGCACCTGTTATAAAGTTGAAGCAAATAATTGTATAGTATACACCAAGTATTTAACCTGTAATACATCATATGTCAAAAAAGCGTCACCAAATCATTTAATAGGTTAACAGGAAATGGAGGGTATGTACATAGCAGGGTCATGACTTGTACTAGTGTGTGTTTGTGTACATTTTATATTGGTTATAAAGTGCCAAGAATCTACAGAATTTATACAAGCAGTAGAATTTCTTTAATCTGTCGCCCATCAGACCAGACAAGTGCCGGATTTTCAAATATTCCACATTATCAGACGGTACCTATAATGACCTAAGTTCTTACAGGTAATTGTTTGTTACTGCCCTCAAGAGAATATGTTCTTGTCAGTGCTTTTCATTTCACCATACAAAGACTTAGCTCTGTCAATTTCCACGGGTTTTCCTTCTGAATGCATTAGTGTTAATCACTTACACACAACACCCTCTTCAAATTGTAGGAGTTTGGGCCCTTTCAATGTCTGTTGCTTCAAAATATCCTTCATACTTTCACTTGCTACCATAAACAATCATAATTGGTCCTTCTGTTTCTTTTCTTTTCTTTCTTTCTTTTTAAATTACAGGCAGTTAACTACACAATGTTGTATGAAGCCATAACCCCTCTTTGACTTTTTCCACTTTTAAGCCTCCTAATTATTTCAATTTGCTGAGGAATCATTAATTTACATGTTTCCTCTTGCCAGCAGTACCTTATTACTCATCTCTGGCCCTTTTATAGCCAGTATAATGGCTCAATGAGCTCGAAAGGTCCAGACCCAAGATAAAGTCATGGAATCAGTATGCACACCAGAGTTACAGACAGTAGAAATTATATTCTTGATGAACGTAGGCTCTTATCTCCAGTGTTGGGTGGTTGGATTTCTATAATGACAGTGAAGGCGTACTGATGTCATTTACTTCACGAAGTTTATTGCTCTTGTGCAACTTGTCGTTGCTGACTATGTAGTCTTTGTCACGTTGTATACCAGAAGAATATAATATCAACATAGGGAAGATATCACTTACCATGCGCAACATTACTGCATAGTTTTTTAATGTTTTAACGCCTATATACATATTTTGTAATTAGTAACAATATATATATATATATATAACAATAATCCAAAGTTCTATAACAACACATCTCAAATATGTACGTGTAACTCCTTCATATGTACCGGTTAAAGTTTTAGAAATAAATATCCTGATTGTATAATAATAACATAATGACACATGCATTTTGTACACAGTTATATCAAGAATATAAGCGTTTGGGATCCCACAGCGCATTTTAAACATTGCTAAATAAGGATCTGTATCTTAGAAGGGCCTGAAGATGATTCTATAAGAATCGAAACATGTTGCCCTAATACAATAATAA
>Ga0136643_10005160_pt1 | contig 18307 bp, 13 predicted proteins | sample TergutLab28metaG_FD_96883 | JGI IMG/M metagenome (GOLD analysis project Ga0136643, IMG submission 96883) | Labiotermes labralis P1 segment gut microbial communities from Petit-Saut dam, French Guiana - Lab288 P1 (version 3) (version 3) | ecosystem: Host-associated > Arthropoda: Insects >...
CACATCTTAATTGTAATTGTTCTGATGTTATAATTGTTAATAACTATATGACCATTATATTATAATTATATTTAAGCATTTGACATCTGTATTTTTAACAGATATTTATACAACTACTTTGACCATTTCCCCATCCTTGGTACTTTACCTGTATATTGGATATACGGCAAATAAAGTGAATGAAATGAAATGAAATGAAATACTTCTCAATTCCTTGCAACCAATAACTGTACCTTGGCAAAGGAACGAACTTGTGATGTTTGAGCACCTCTAGCGCCAATTATGTTTAGTTCCTGAACTGTTGTATGTTGATAGATCATGAACATGTGTACGTATTTGGTTAAGGCAGTGCATTAGGGGACGTAAAACACTAAGATGGCGGCCGTGAGAATATTTCTTATAGCTGTCGGCTTGGTTGTGGTAAAGGATGAATAATTTGTGCCATGCATGCGAAATTTGGTGCGCGGTTTGATTGATCCAACCCGCGCAACCTTAAGGAGGTTTGGACGTGTACAGAATCTGTATTTCAGTAACAATTTATTAACAAAATTAAAATAACATTAACAATACTGATAGATGTGTAGTTATAAAGTTATGTAAAAACGAGTGTGCTTTGTGCTTTGCACCCAACTCCTTTTTGTCGTACATGTTAAATAAAATACAGAGAAAAACTAAACAATTTTTAGTGATTACAAACGAAATCTTAGAGCCAGCAAAATTCTTTAATATTCATCTTCGGTAGACTCCAGTTGAAATGTGATGGCACAGGGTGACGCACGGGAGGGGAAGTGAAGGGGAAACCGGCGAATGGAGTGGGTAGCCAGTACCCTTCACACTACCTCGGAACATGGTGTATCCAACATTACTACCGCTGATGCGCACACCTCGGCTGCCAGTAGTCGACTGAACTGACGCCCCTGCCGATTTAAATGGATTCGTCCGTTTCGCGGAAAGACTAAATCTGGTTTCTGCGCGTGTGCCATGACATTTCAACTGGCCTCTACTACTTGTTTTGGTTCGACAAATCATCATCGGGCATTTTTTAAAAATGTAAATAAAATTATGTACTTTTGCAATGTGCGTTTTCGGTTACTGAGGTCTCACTAGTTTACAAATACCGACAGGGTACATTTGCTTTTTTTTTATTATTTTTTTATTTTTTGTAAAGTAGTGCCCGATGATGGTTCGGGAAAGCGGAAATTGTAGCACTGAAGACATGTATTAAAGAGTCTGTTGACCGTAATATTTCGTTTGTATTCAGTCCAATATAGCACAACGGGATGAATCGGAATAAAATTGAGAAAATTTAATCGACAATTACACGCTTTGCCTGGTACTTATAGTGACACTGAAGAAGGTCTAAGTCGCATGATCATAGTCAGAAATTTAATCGGCGACTGTAATTTATTTATCTCAGACTGGCGAAGAATGTTGTGGGAATGCGAAAACAACCGAGTGCCATGAAGCCTGCAAAGCCATCTTCAGGTCTCAGTTAACACCAAGTCGAGAGGCTCGCAGCGCCGTCATTGATTCCTGTAGTGACCAGAGCCCCAAAGTTCTGCAGTGTGTCAAAAACTTCACTCGTGTCACTCCGACCACCGATGCACATAAATGTAAGTATTCCTAATATCGCGAGCAGTTCTTGTAGTAAAGGAATTTATCGACGTGTTACATTTTACAAAAGTCCACAAAATAGACAGTTGGTGTTATGAGCGTCACTGTTTACAGAGGATCATTGCAGGGTCGGTCCTTAGCACGTGTTAAACGCGAAGCTCTTTCTCAACCAAGGCAATTGGGGCAAATAAATGAGGAAATGCTTGGATATGGTAAGAATTCTGGAGCGTTGCTTCTGTTACTGCTTCTAAATCACCCAAAATTTACTCCTCCAGGACACTAATACATAATTAGTGTTGATATCACTTTCAATTTCATTATTACCTAGACTTATTTTAATTATAGTACTCATAATTCCTAGTAAAACTAAACTATGACACAACAATAAGGCACAGTTCATACTGAATGTACACTTGCTTGTTATGCTGTATGTATACATGACTATTCCCACATCTGTATAAGATTAATGGAAGGTGAAATGAATGAATGAATGAATGATCGAATGAACTATTGTTCCACCACTGAAAATAATGGCCGTCTTTTCTCAATTTGCAGAATGTTGAAGTTCATGGATGAAATTTTCTCACTTTTTGCGTTACTGCTCGCTGTACACGTAAATTCCCTCCTTCAGACTGGGGTGGTAAAATAACATGACTCGACATTTTCTGTTAGAAATATTATTCGTACTTTGATTGAAGAGTGAAAAGAATAATTTTTTCGCGGTTTTCCCCAGAGAGCGTCATGACGTCCAGGTACTCCGTGAGCTCAAAAAAAAAAAAAGTTGAGGAACTGCTATTCCTTGTTATCAATATGTGGACGCTACCTGTAATTCTCTTGCCCTTTCTGTTACAAAATAAGTTTTATTCAATAGAAGGATATTTGTCATGTTAAGTGTGGTTGATACTAATGAATAAGGAAGAGCTGATGAGTTATCGTGTTGGTTTATATATTGCTCGTGTAAATATGTTTACGATTTTAATAAGGTTATGTTTAGTTATGTATAAATGGCGATTCATTGGAGTGACCTGTTCCATGTTTGATGTTTCAAATGAAATGGATGAACAGTAAACAGAACTGCATGTCCTGTAAAACAGGAGAACGACGGGTGACTAAGCACAAAAATGGATGGACATGATGAAGATCAGCTATAGTTGGCCAGACGTTTTGACTCGGTGATCTACTGTAAAGACAGAAAATTTTTCACGATCTGCCATAGCATATACTGTATAAATATTGGGTTAAATGGGCAAAGAAATGTAAAACAGCATAATAATGCCAGACCTATAAAAGTAGTAGTGTTTCGTTGATTAAAAATTGATCTTTCCAAACTACAACAATCTACCAAAATTATAAGCTATTTTTCTTTAACCTTCCTATAGCGAAGCTGATGCATGGCACTGCGTATGTTGCGATAACTTACTGAACTGGGGTCATAATTGCTTAGGCACAAATGAAGGCAGTATTTTAAATTTTCATCGGTCAGTCGGATTTAGTATCTTGATTCAATTATTTTCATCTGGCTTCTTCGCGGAGGTAAGTTGTTCCAAAAAATATTGTCCAACGACGAACTATTGATCTTACAGAGGCGGCAAATAAATTTTTATAAAGACCAAATAAATGACCACAATCGACCGTTTGGCCACCTCTGAGTTAAGCTATTATTTAAAATGCTACTTGTTACTGTGTCTAACTCCACTGTATTCGAGAACATTTGACGTACTTATGCAGGGACCTCAAATACGAAATACAATGGGAATTGTTGTAACGGTTTTTGCGGTATGAGGTGACATACCATAAATATTCCATTATTTCAGTTGTCTGGAAAATCTTATGTGACAGACAGTGGGGTGCTGTGCATGAAATGGGCGCTGCATTTTTCTCCATGATCCTCGCCCTAAATTTTTATTTATTTATTTATTTACTTTTGCTTCAGTAATTATTTAGGGAGTTATGCACACTCAAGAGCGCAAAGAAACACATGTTGGTCCTCGTCTAAAATTTGTATCATTGTGCCTGACTGTAACCCATATTAGAATGTACTAACAAATTTCAGTAGCATAATTCCCACTATCAGGCACAAAATGGTATTACATATGCAGGAAGATAAACCAATGTTTGAATTCATGTCAGTGCCGCCACTGGAAATAAAACCAGTTGTCTGTTTGACAGTGAATAGGGTGTAAAGGGAGAACTAATTGTTCAATGAAATTGGAAGGTTTATTTTGGTTTAAATCAGGAGGGCACAAATTTTGCAAAAATTTAGAAGCCACCTAATGGTCCTGGGTATCAGAAGGGTGATATGAAGCAGAGAAACACAAACATTAGGCTCCGCCATAACAAATTTAGTCACCCAAGTGACCTGATGCCTGTGAGTTCTGTAGCAGTGTTTTAAATATTCACATTCTGTTTTGATATATTACAACATACTGAGGAACATGATCAGTTGGTGGCATTTGGACTTGGATGGACCATCAAAGTTTTCAACCTTTAAGGCCAAACGTGAGGGAAATTAATTTTTTCTTGTAGATCTGCACTGCTGTGACAAGGCAAGCGAAACACAATGCAAGGACTCCTGTCGCCGGATGCTGCGCATCAAGACCACAGGGCAAGAGCTAATAGACAGCTTGCAGGAAGGGGGTTGTGGCCCACCACTGCCTCATGTAAGTGTTACTTTCTCAAGCCACCAACTGATGATTTGAAAGTGTTACTGATTTTGTAGCATCCTTTCAGAATTCAAAGCATGTACAATGTAACACAGAAATACTCTGCATACTTTGACCAAGGTACTTATTCACAAATCTTCGAAAGTTATTATTCAAGAAACATAAAGAGAAAACAGGACAGCTTGCATTGTTTTAAATAAATGTACACACCACAGGGCAGAGCCATGTAGTCATTTCCTAAACTGTGAAATGCAAACAGTTCAGAGAGAATGATTAGTGTCCTTACTGGCCCCTGAGCTATGAAAGTGGTGTAAATGTAATGGTGACATTATTCCCCGAGGGTCAGAAAGTATAACACCCTTTACCACCACACATCACTTGATGAATTTGGAATAGTTTAAAAACCCTCCCTGAAATTCAAAGCCTTGGTTGCTACTTGATTTTGCCTTTACCAAGCAGTTTTCACTACCACACAGCTTCAGAACTTCAACGTAAGTCATCGACTACAGTAGATTATCTTATTCCTTGTTACTACACATCGGTTGTACAAATTCTTAAATAAAACTTTTATCAATCATGAGGTCTTTGCTCTTCTGGCATGAACACAAGGACCAGATACTACATTATCTTATCCTCCAGTGTAATGTCTTAGGCTACAGTGACCTTACAAATTTTACGTATGGTTGCCAGACATCATCAGAACTCAAATTATAGATGGGTCATATGACAGTAATGGTGTTACTATTATCCCTCAGCTTTCTAATGGCATTTCAACCTCCATAATACCCTTTTTAACATCTTTTCTGCCTATTGAACTTAAGTCTTTTACATTCCCTGTTTCGTTGATGAGATGTGTAAAGTTTTATTTAAAATTATGTATAACAAAACAAGGAAACAGGATACTGCAGTACACGTAGTGACCAGATAACCAGCTGGTGGACTGAAAAATTATGGTTTGATTTCCAGCAGGGCAAGAACATTTTTTTTTTTCTCATCTCCAAAGCATTCAGACCTCCTCTAGGGCCAAGAAAGCCAACTTTTTTAATGGGCAATAGGAGATTATTCCTTGGTGGTAAATCAGCCAGTGTCTGAGGTTGACTCTTCACCTCCATCAAGTGCTGAGGTTAAGAATGCATGAAGCTATGATTCTATTCCCTCATGTGCCTTTGTGGCACTGACCTTAATGGTTAATGCTGTTAGAAGTAATCATAATTACTTGTTACTCATTCTGTTGTTCCTTTGTCAAACTTTCACCAGGTGTTTAAATGGTATGTTTTTAATACTGTGATAATGGATGCCAGGATGGCATAGTTGGTATAGTAAGTGGACTACAGACTGGACATACAAGGCGACATGTTTCGATTCCAGGCAGGGGCAGAAGGTTTTCTTATTGTTCAAAGTGTCCAGAGTGGCTGTGGTGCCAGAACAGTGGCAGGTGTTAAAAGAAAGTGCCTAATGTAGAAAATTATGTAAGCAGTTTAATATGCTTACTTTTGCAAGTGAATTTGAATTCTGGTTATTAACTTTTTGTGTGAAAAACTTGGGGAAAAGTATAAATTCAGATATATGCTATTTAAACACAGTATGTTAATATGACCTTCATATGACAAATTCTGACCTCAGTAAATATCAAAAAATGGGTATACATTTATTCAACAATCTTGATTCAAAAGTATTGAGGCCTGCATTGTAAAGTATCTCTAACCTCATTCCTATTTTGTTGATGAATTTACCTCAACCTGAAAATTCTTAAGCTTTATAAAGACACTATAAAATATTTCTTGGTATGTCATGCACATTGACGTACTATGTGTCTACTTTTCTTGTATCTGGAAACAATTTTCACAGTTATGTTGTGTCAGGCATTGATTATTTTGGCATGTGTGTTTGTGTGTGTGTGGAATATTTTGGAATATTTACGTAACTTTGTGTATGTTGTATTTGGTATCCATAAACAGACTGCATGTGTACAGTTTTATATTTATATTTGTGCCATGTATGTGCTATAGTTTATATGTGAAATGAGTTTTGCCTCGATTTATGACATATTCTGTATCTTTCGGCTTAGCCCAACAAAGTACATGTGGAACGTAAATGAAATATGTTCTATTCTGTCACAAAATATACAAACATAACCTGATTTTATGGTGCTGCTGCCACCAATTACATCTTTTGTGTTTATTGTATTCTGAGTGTAGTCTATGCCTTCATGAATTTTGAAAATGCCAGTATATTACCACAAAGTATTCATTCGATCATGCCTCATTTAAAGTGGCATGGCCTCCAGAAGTCATAACAAAAAAAGAAATGTTTTGATTCAAGAGATCTGTTATCAATTTGAAGGCAGACTTTCAAACATGAAGCAGTAGTGGATATCAGTTACATAGAAACATTCAGTGCTGAAATTAAAAAATTACCTGATGTTTATTTTTTAGTGTGTTTCCAAGTTTCGTTAATTTATTATAGTTGACTTCTTTATGTTTGTATGTATTTTAAAAATTTACATTTAGAAATTTCAGCTTTCAGTATTTGTGTATGATTTTCATACTGTCACCAACCACAGTCTCCGGTATCATTGTAACTTGCAGGACAAACTGTGGCAGTGCTTCCTCCAGGGTTCTGAGTCAGCCTCTGATCCAACAACAGTTGAAGTGTCACGCATTGATCGCATGGGTATGGATTCAGCTAAATTACACTGTTGCTCTAAGGCACAGAATCCCACCTGCAAGCGGCTGTGTCTGAAGACATTCTCAAATGAGTGGACTAGATCATGGGATGAATTTAATCGACAGTGTCTGTCAGAGCTTTCAGAAGCAAGTCTCATCCATTGTATTGATGAAGGTAATGTGGTTGATGTGTGTTTCTACATACTGGTACATATTGTCTTGTCCCTGCAGCATTGTACCAAAACAGACTATTATGCATTATTCTAAGAGGAAAACTTTAATTTGAAAGGTGGCATACAACTGTAAGAAGCTTTCTTTCTGACTGGATAATGTTGATCTGTTCTGTGATTTGATTTAGCTCTATTATATTACAGCGTAACTTTCAGAAATGACTTGTAGATCAGATACGTGGGAGAGCTATTGTAATTTGGATCGCTTCTGTATCCTGTGCTTAAGCACATTCTGAATGTTACTCAGAGAATATGCAGTTGTCCTATTTTAACTGTGACTTGCACAAGTGGCAAATTCCAAATGCATACTGGCTTTATTTCTTTGGGTTTGTATGGAAAATTGATAGCAGACTGTGCGTTAGGCTATATTCTGTATCAAACAAGGAAGAAACAACTTTTCTCTTATTGTAACTAAATTTTAAATTATTACCCTTTCAACAGCCAAAACAAGTGCATTCCCTTTTTTTGGTTTTGCATTTGACTTCCTTTAGTTGGAAGATACCCACTCCTGTTTAGCTTTATTCTCAGCACAACACCATCTCTGGTTAGTGGATGTAGAATCCCTTGCTATGTAAAATCACTTGTTTGTGTAAAATAGATACACCATAATTTTGTTGCCCACTGTGCTGCTGTCATTCAAGAGAGATAAGATATGTGTTATAATTGTATATTTTAAGTTCTTATTTATCTAAAATTGATTAATATGTAATTTTTAAAACATAATAGACTGTTTGGTTTCAAAACGTACCATAGAAGTTCATTGTGTAGTTTTCAGTATTTTGTTTTGTAATTGAAGAACATGAGATGTACTGGATGATGCACTCTGTAAAGCTTTGCATACCTGGTTGATATTTTGCTGCATGTGTGTACTTCATAAACGAATTAATTCAGTTTCAATTCTACCTGTTCCATCAGTGATTTGACCTTTTTCCACAAAGAATTACATTTTGTTTTAATCAGTTGAAGAGCCATGTGAGCTGGGCTGTGAAGGTCTTAGTTACTGCACAAATTTCAACAACCGACCCACAGACCTCTTCCGTAGTTGCACACGGATAGCCGATGATGCTGCGAGGTATGATGTGGCACTGTGGCAACAACAGGGGTACCTGGGGCTCCCTGGACTACAGTTACCTTTGCGGAACATTTCACGGTGCTCCCCCAACATGTGGAAGGCCGTCGCATGTGCACTACAGATCAAACCTTGCCACAGAAATACACATGCTAACAGAATCTGCAGGTACAAGTTATGCAATGGTTTGATGTACTCAAATATATACCTTGCCTTCATACCTACAGGTCAATGCTAATAGCTTTAAATGACATTTTTTTCCTTCTTCATAGAAATGGAAGGTTATATTTGCTGATAAAATGTATCCCATTCATAGCAGTTGTGACACTGATAGTAATAGCCATGCCACATATCAGAATAGCTTTAGAAATCTTGGAATGGAAGATGTTAAACTAATGTATAAGAGTTAGTTAATGTGAAGAGGTTCCATGAACGTGGCAATTTCTTAGCTATCTGAATTACTGTTATCTTCTCAAGAAGGATTCTGCTGCACAGAGTTCATTAATGGGGAATGTTACTGAATTAATTTACTTGGATCGTCATACTTTCTTACCTAACATGGTTATGTTAATTATATCAAGAATATTAAAATGAATGACATAAGAAACATATTTGGGGAAACAAGAAATTTAAAAGAAGTTCAGTTTCAAACTGCAAGAAATGAGACTATTGAAGATGTTGTATGTATATACATATACATTCGTATATGTTTGTGGATTTTCGGATGTGTTGTGAGAATGTGTGATCAGGTGAATGAAGAAGAGGTGTATGTGATATGTAGCATGCATGGAGGGATTAGAATGAGAAATGTGAAGAAAATAAAGGGAAGAGATCACATGGGAGGTGTGGGTGAAGATCGGAGGATGATACTGAAATGGATATTACAAGATAGAGGAATGTAAACTTAATTTATCTGGCTCAAGAAAGGGACCAGTGACAGCCCTTGTGAACACTGTAAGAAACATCTATAAAAGGCAGAGAATTACTTGTGTTACTGAGGAACTACAGACTTCTCAGAAATTTCTCTGCCTTGTGGAGTTATTCTGTAATGTGAATTGTCTTCAGTGTGACCAAATTAATTTTATTGAGCAGGAAAATCCATGGTTCTATGTGATAAGCTGTAATGCTGTATCAGTTTCACATTACATAACTTATGTGTTTGCAGAGAGGATTGTTTTGAGCTACTGAGTCAGTGTATGGACTGGTCACGCATGCCTACAGGCCACAATGCAGCATCTCTCTGTTCCCGTCTCTCTCCAGAGAATCCAGATACTCCTTGCATCTCACTGAAAGCATTTCTTGAGCCTAGTGACAACCCTTACATGCAGCCACAAGATGAAGTGAGTTCACCCTGTAAGGGTGATCCTTGCAATAACAGTGAAGTGTGCTCCGTCAACAGGAATTGTGCTCCTGGTCGACCTTGTCCACCCTATCGGTGCTCTCCAGGTGAGGGGGGCCAAAATTGTTTTCTGACAGTGGTGTGTTACAATAAGCAGGACTATTATTTTGGACATTTCCCTTTTCTTGGGGCTTTAAAAATATGACACGTTAGACAGAGTGTCTGTTTCATTTATCAGACATGGAGGGAGTGAAATTTCTTATGCAAATGGGGCCTTGTAGATACAGCTAGTTGGTCACTGCAGTTAAAATGATGGCAGTTGGCAGTATATTGAGTTTGTGTTGAAGGAGGAATTTGGGGTTAAAAGTCTATTCTGCAAACTGTTGAGGGTTTTACATGATGGTGTTAATACTTTATTATTTATATACATCCTTTGTCCGTAAAGTTCTGAGACTGATTTAATATCTCGACTTAGGTAAATGTTGCGCAATTCCAGTTGCCACGTGCAAGTACCTGGACATTTTATGACTTGCCTGAGGTATCTGTGTTAGTTCGCTCGACCTCCGCTAGGTGGCAGGATGTGGCGGGAAACCCCGCGTCCCTTGCCAGTGGCGATTTTTGCTGTTAGAAGAATGGATGTCCGAGTTGAACAGTGAGTTAACATCAAATTCTGTGTGAAGCTGGGCAAGACAGCCACAGAGACATTGCAGCTTCTACGTGATGCCTACGGCAATGAAGCTTTATCTCGAGCGTGAGTGTTGGGTAGGGTGTCAGTGGAGGATGACACAAGATCAGGCTGGCCTTCGAGTTCACAGAACAAAGACAACGTGGTGCGCATCAGAGACATTATAAGGGAATACTGTACTGTTACAGTGCACATGTTGGCTGATGCCCTGCATATCAATAAGTCGACCTGCCACCAAATTCTGCGGGAGGAATTGGGTAAACGAAAACTCAATGCCAGTTTAGTCCCGCATGCACTCACTCTGGATCAAAAGAAGGTGCGAGCTTCAATTTGTTCTGATTTGTTACACGAGGTGCAGAACAATGCCACGTTCGTTAACAGTATCATTGCCGAGGATGAATCATGGTGTTTCCAGTACGACCGTCAGACCAAGAGGCAAAGCGCCGAATGGCGGTCAACGGGTACTCCACCGCGAAAGAAAGTGAGGCGGCAGCCATCGACAACAAAGACGATGATAATGCTTTTTTTTCGACGCCAGGGATATTGTTTGTCACAAATTTTTCCTGCAAGGGCAAACGGTCAACCAAGAAGTTTACATCTCTGTACTCAGGTGCATGCGTGAGGCACTTCGACATCGTCGTCCTGACCTGTGGGCATCTGGACAGTGGACTCTGTTGCACGAAAATGCGAGACCACACACAGCTCTAAGTGTCTCAAGATTCCTTACTAAACACAACATTACTGTGCTTCCACATCCCCTGTACTCCCTTGATCTCTCACCGTGTGATTTTTTTTCTGTTTTCATGACTGAAAAAAGGGCTAAAAGAACAGTGACATGAGAATATAGAGGCTATTCAAGCGGCTGCGACGATGGAGCTCACAGGCATTCCGAAAGAGGCATTCACCAGCTGCTTTCAGGACTTGCAGAAACGTTGGCAACAGTGTATTGACTGCGGAGGGAACTACTTCGAAGGGGAGAGGAAGCATTAGTTGTGAGGTTGAATTTTGTATTTTTTACAGACTCAGTCTCAGAACTTTACGGTCAAAGGATGTACATTTTTGTGCAACACTGATGGTATATTTTTTCAACAATGCTATGGGAACATTTGATCTTACAGAAATATAGCTATTTCCTAATTTCTCAAAATTTTCTTATTCTCCATTGAAATTACATTGATGTTAAAATAATTTTCAGGGTGCAAGCTGGGTGAGGTGTCTCAGTATGTTGTCCCTCAGGGCTCCTATGTGCGTATCCCCATCGCAGTAAGACAGAAGGATTGCCTCAAGATATGTCAGTGTTCATCACAGGGGGTAGTTGAACGTTGCCAGGCCATGCCTTGTTATACTCTGGACTCATGTTGGCTGGCTAATCGTAAAATTGGTAAGCAACTGAAAAATAGTGTATTTGATTATGAGCAATATGAGATGCTGATGACATTGCAAAAACAAGGAATACAGATAAAATATTGACAGTGAAACCTCATGGGTAGAGGTCCACTGGAACATTTCTTCTACTTGCAGTGCCCTTTTTATTTTACCTGTTGATGGGCAGAAAGTCTCCAGTCCTCCTCATGTTTTTAGAGTTCTTGTCAGCCCTATCCTCTTTTCTTAATGCCTTCAAGTACATGGCTTAACTTTCTTGTTATAGGCCATACCACAGATCTCCTACCTTTAAGTTATAATTTTTCCACTATTTTCAGTATTGTTATTCCATTCACTCCTTTTAACAATTCTAAATCACTATAATTATATTTTCTAATTCTATTAGTAGTTTTTTATTACAGCTTCTCTAAACATTTCATAGGAATTGCCTGTGTTTTGTTTTTATCACTTAGAATGAAGGCATAGATTTGAGAATGAGATAAAAAGCTGGGCTATATTATAAAAATGGGGTCTGATCACATGAACTACAATGAGCTGGTGTAGGATCTGTTGTTCAGGTTTGTGATGATAGAGAAGAGGTTGGATATGAACAGATTTTCATGTCAGGTGAACCATTCATACTTGACTCTGTTCCATGGAGCACCCTGAAAAGTGTGATATTTATTTATAAACAGTTACATAACAATCTGACCTACTGACTTAATTCCATGGAGCAGAGTCCTTCTCAGGAAGCTAACATTTCCTCAGCTATACAAGAAATGTCCCGCATTTCTTGGAACCCAAGTTTTTCTAACCATGTTCACAAAAGCCTGTCACTTGTCTTTATCTTGAGCTGATTAATCTAGTTCATGCCCTTCCATCCCTTTTCTTTTAGGATCTGTTTTAATATTTTCCTCCCATCAGTGTCTAGGTTGCCTAAGTGGTTCTGTCTCACCCTAATATATGCAACATGCCCTGTCCACCTCACTTTCTCTGATATGAGTACCCTACCAATATTTGGAGAGGAGTACAAATTATGACACTCTTAATTATTTAGTTTTTTTCCATCCTTGTAGTTTGTTTATATGTGGACAGATGGGGAAAAATTATGCTACAAGTGCCTAAGTGGGAATTTAATATGTGCAACAGTTTTACTGTCATAAAGCATAGTGCGGAACATGTACGAATAACATACAATGTTAACATCATTGATGACAACAGTGTTCCTTGAAATAATATTAACAGAGTGATAACTAAATATTCATTTGGGTTTCCAAGCGATCGGTTAGTGTGGCTGAACTCATACATCTCATCATTAAGTTTTATTTACATGCCTCTTACCAACTGCCAACAACATCTGAAGTAGAAAGATATGACGCACAGGTAGTTGATAGGACAAATGCAGGCAGTCAGTATCACTGCCCTCATGATAGCCTGATGTCTAAGGAGTGCCCACAGTACTTTATTTTGTCAAATTGTTTGTGTCTTCAGGATAATTACTGATGTACCGCTCATTTCTGAGAGTACAAAATGCTTTCAAGAACTTCCTTTCACTTTCATGTTTGCTGTATGTTTTCACTGAAGAGATTAAAGTATTATACCTATGCTGATTGTACAACAGAACAAAAACAAGAATTTCAAACCAGCATGGACAGTATGAATACAAAACACATTTGAGCATATCTGGGACTGTTCTAGCAATGGACATTATTTGTAGGTGCTACACCTGCATGTTTTTTTTTACAGATCATGGCACGTGGTTCTACATTGACTGCAACATATGCAGCTGCTATGCAGGTGAGATCACATGCAGGAAGAAGCAGTGTGAAGTGACATCACTAGGAGTACTGGACTCTGCATACACCAGTTTGCCTTGCAACTGCCTGCCACACCACGTTCCAGTCTGTGGACGCAATGGTAACACCTATCCCAGCTCATGTCTGGCCAGGTAAATCCATCTCTTGAATACCTGTACATTATTTTAGACGATATCTATCTGCTTTCTTGATATGTTATATACATAGTTATTTTTCTGCATGCACTTACACAAGAAAAGGGTGTAGGTTATCAAAAAGATTAAATCTGGTTTAGTGTGCAAGATCTTATGTTCTGTCAGTGGAGACTCTTATGATAACTGTCACTGGGGATGAGATGTGTGCTTAGGTAGGTGGATAGTGATATTCCAGAAGAATTTGCTGCATCCATTACCAGGGTAGCTGAATCTGATGATGTAAGTAGAATGTCTCTCTGGACATCAGCATCCATCTGTCAGACTACACAGCATCACAGCAAAAAAATATAATGTGTGTATATTATGTTACAGAAAATATTTTCAGATAAAAGAGTAATCCTTAGGATTTTCATAAATTAATTTTTATGAACCAACATCTTGATTTGTGTGTCTAGAGTAACTCATAGCATAAATCATATATACTGCTATGCTACAAATAAAATTTTTAACATATTTAGCCTTGGAAATGTAATTTTATTTTTGAAATATTTTCTTTCTCTCCAGAAACTAAATTAGACTTCATAAGTCTGACAGTTATTGATTATTATAGTTCGACATTTTCCTGATTCCACTGAATTTATAAGTTACTGTATTTTTGTCATTACATGGCATTGAATACAATGAGAATGTGATGCTTCTCATAGCTGCATGCATATGAAATTCTGTGTGTTAGTTCACGACAATCATAGACATGAAAACCAAAGTTGTTTATATGGCAGATGTGCGGGGCTGAAGGATGCAGATTTTGAATTTGGAAGTTGCTCTGACAAGGATCCATGTGATCCTAACCCATGCAGTGAGGGCAAACACTGTGTTCCTGCTAGGGAAGTGTGCCTTTCCATTCTTCATAAGCCATGCCCACAGTTTCAGTGTGGTAAGTTCATGATTACTTTGACTTGTTTTACTTCATTATAAGTTTCTGAACGTCTTATGTAAAGTGGGGAAGTGAAGGTATTTCAGATCATGAAACAGTCAAACTAAAGGCAGTGGGAGCCATGGACATTTCTGTCTTGTAGAGAGACAGTGATAAAATCAGAGTTGTGTTCATTGAAAGTTTGACATTTGGAGTTATCCAGAAATATTTGTGACCAACTGTGCAAACCATTTGGTTAATAAATTGTGACTTAACTGATGTGATTCCAAACAACATGTTTAATTTAAAATTTTTTTCTGATATTTATACTTCTGTCACATTTATATCTAAGACCTTCACAGATAAATGTGGTACAGAGCATATAATGACTTCATTTATAAATTACATTAAGTTGAGGAGAAAATCTGTGTTATTCAGCTAATGTCTATAGTGTGTTAAATCTCAAGACAAGGTTCACATTCTATACACTTGATCTGAAAGCTGTTCTTTCTCTCCCTTCCATTTGTGTTGTATGTCTGCAAGTATGACATTTCATTTACAGTATCACCTTGAATGCTGGCTTAGTGGTATGTTGTATATTTTGTTTCATTGTTGTCCACTGTCAAACCTGTGCATTTTGTCAAATTTAAATTGTATCTGTGGATTGCTGTTTCAGTGGATGCTAATGCACCGTGCACAAACATGCCCCATGATCCTGTGTGCGACACTGATGGTCAGGAACACCCGAACATTTGCTACTTAATTCGCTATCACAAGACACTCGCCTATACAGGACCCTGTCTTGTAAGTTTGTAGCTAATAAATTCATTGCTGGAATTAATATGCAACTAGCAAGTTGTTTTCTACCAGATTTTATGGCAACCATGCGCATTATTCCTAGGATGAACTTATCCAAGTGAACAGTTTCAGTTTTTGAATGTGACGAATTTATTGTAAAATGGTTTAGGGAGGACTAACTAAAGTAAAGGTTAGTGTCCAATTGTTGAAGAATTGTAAGTTATGAAGATTTATAACATTCCCGTGCTTGCAATTTTTATGAGCCCGTTTGTTATATCCCGCATTCCTAAATGTCACATGTTTATAAGTAGCTTGCAAACAATGCAATAAGGTACCCATCAGTTCATTTATGTCTATCTTGAAGTAGAACCATTCACACCATGTAACTTATTTTGATTAAACTTACGGTGTACTTTGTCAAGCTGTTTGAATATTGTTTTTTGGTTTAAGGTTCACATTACTTAAAGAATGAAACATTTTTTTTTCCTTTATCTTTTTGAGCATTCATGTGAGAGAAATAACTCAAATGAATATTGTAGGTATCTGTAACGTACATCTTTTTTACAGTAATAAGAGGGACGAAAGCCATTGATTTAAGAAATAATAACACAAGTGTAGTGGCAGTATGTACTAAGCAAGTGTTCGAACTTCTGCTGTCACACTTAATACATTCTGTCCCATATTCCCACATAGATAATATTTCAATATTTATTACACTTTAATTGTAGACAGTTTGGTGTTTTACTTTTTTTGTCAAAATTTTTCCTCAATTTTTTTCATCTAGGTAAATTTCTTCCTCTTTCAAATTTGGCACCAATTTCTTTAAATAAGAGTGATGGGCAGTAAATGTGCTTGTATTGCCATTTGTTTTTGGATGTAATCCTTTGTGCGTAGTTAATGTATGGTCTGTTCATGTCATGTCAGTTACATAAAACTGAAAAAAATAGACAATATTTCACACTTAACTCCAGTTTAAAGCTCTTGAAGCAGCGTTCAGAGGATTTAGGTCATGTTCACTGTAAGACTAGCACATATTTTCGTCATTGTGTTTTCCTGTGACATGTCTTGTTGTATGCAATCTGAAACTTTCATGGCAATTGACTTCAATAAAACTCTCTTGGAATACAAGTCATGTTTTGAGACCATCTCCCTGACAATGAGGAGGGAGATTGTTCTTGAAATGTTCATTGTTCACCGCCTAATCACCTGCTACATTTGGTAGCCTGAGAGAACTTTATTGTGTTAGTGTAACTTCCTTTATGTTTTGTAAGGTAAAATAGTAGCAGTATGTTGATCTCACTTATCCCAGTGTGCTACTACTAATGGGAGAAGATGCATAATTAGGCCTATGTTACAAGTAGAACAAGTTTTTCTTTTGTGTTTTGTGTGTGTATGCATGTGTGCATGCACCACACACGTGTGTGTATGTGTGTTTGTGTGCATATGTGTGTTTGTGTACATATGTGTGTGTGTGTGTGTCTCTCTCTCTGTCTGCCTGTCTATGTAAATTTTAGATATATTTTGCATAATCACAAAAAGTGCCTATTAGCTTTGTCATGTCTGTTTGTCTGCCACTCTCAACTTCAATTTCAACTTCAGCTTCAACTGGGTGGATTTTCGTGAAATTAAATACTGGGGAGTTTTATGAAACTCTGTTGAGAAAATCCTAATTTTGCTAAAATCAGACAAAAGTACTTGACACCTCACATGGGGAGCTCAGAAAATTTGTATGGTTGACAACAGTATAAAGTATCTTGCAACTTGAAAGCAACATTAAAGTGAATTGATTTGTGTGGTTTCATGGCAACATTTTCATTATTGATTATATTATTGACAACAGCAATGTATGTAGGGTAACAATGCACAGGGAGCTCATTGTTGCATTTCCATGGAAACACTTCAATCTCTCTGTTTTGTTAACAATGACATATATAGCCAGAATTTCCATGGCAGCAGTGGTTATACGAACAACCCACAATGTCACATTGTGCGCAAATTGTGTAGCTTGTATTTTGTACTGCAAGGAATACAATTAGTCCACATGTTTGCAATATATTTAATTGTACAAACACTCTGTATTTCTGAGAACATATTGTGTATTGTGAAGTACTTTGTACTTCATATGTGTAACTACAGCACCTAGACAGCATGCAGTTGTTGCAATGACAAACAGACAGTTGGATTCACCCATTTGAATTGGAGCTGTTATGGAAAACTTTGACATAATAGCCTTTCATACTTGCAGTTTTGATGAAAACCATTACTCACCACTGCCATGTATTTTCATTCTTACAACATGCATCATTTATACTAAACACAGTTGTGTGCAGTGTAATAAAAGAAAATTTACACAGTGTTTTATTGTATGAATTTTCTGGTGGTGGCATTACTGAAAACATGCTCAATACGTGGTTGGTACACATGGAGCATCAAAGAATTTGTGCCTTAGAGACCATAGTGCAGAATTTCCTTTTCATCCTTACTGTCAATATGTGTGATGGCATACATGCTGGTTAGCAAACTATAAATTTTACTTTGAACTATTAATTTATCTGTATTATTATTATATTATTATGGTCTTTGGCTGTCTATATTTCCCCCAACTCTTTTTTTCTTTTTCTATTAATTTTCGTAATTAATAACTGATGTTTTGGGACAGTAGAAATTTTCTCTTTGGTGTGCTTTCTAATTACACCTTTGTGTGGAAATTGGGGTGAGACTTCACAGGTATTAGAGTCTGCACTTGGCAACATGTGTCACCCATAAGTCACAAGTTTGTCTCTGACATTTTGATTGTGACATGTCATGCATATATGGCAGGAAGGTAGCCTCTCCGTATGATCTGTTAGCTGTTGGTTGGTGATTATAATCGTGGTAGAATTGTTCTGTGTTCCTTCTCCCCCCCCCCCCCTGAAAATGTTTGCCCAAAAATTTAAATGGCTTCTTCTAGCAGGGAAGCAGGCCATTTAAATTCCTTCCGAAGTAGAAGTTGGGGGGGGAGGGGTATTTTGCGAAGA
>Ga0136643_10005161_pt1 | contig 18305 bp, 14 predicted proteins | sample TergutLab28metaG_FD_96883 | JGI IMG/M metagenome (GOLD analysis project Ga0136643, IMG submission 96883) | Labiotermes labralis P1 segment gut microbial communities from Petit-Saut dam, French Guiana - Lab288 P1 (version 3) (version 3) | ecosystem: Host-associated > Arthropoda: Insects >...
ATGTTACGGCTATAATTACGACATGATGTTATGTTACGGCTATAATTACGACATGATGTTATGTTACGGCTATAATTACGACATGATGTTATGTTACGGCTATAATTACGACATGATGTTATGCAAAATTTTTTTAAATAAAACATAAATTGTATACAACTTCAGGGTCTTGTCATGGTCGTTACCGTGAGACCCTGAAACCTCACCCAGTAGCCTACTCTGAATTGCTTGAATGCTCTTGCCTCGGGGTGTTTGACGTCTGGCACCTGCTGCACGCATTAACCTTGAGAAGACTGGTATAAAGACTGCGTCTTAGAAACATTCGTTTTCAGCCAACGATGCTCTGCAATACGCAGCTTATTCGAAGTTCATGCCGTTTCTTGAAATCACATCGACAATATTGCCTGTGGGGCTGATGTTACTAAAACACTATCAATGTCAATTATTTTATTTAAAGGAAAATTGGAGTGGGGAGAAAGTTAATGTCTTTTGGGATGCGAAGCGGCAGTGGCGGATCAGGAAACTGTTTAAGTGTTTGTAGGGGGAGGGGGGAGGAGAGAGAGAGAGAGAGGATTGTGTTGAACAACAAAATATGAAATTTGGTAGGAAAAAAATACAGTCGAGTGAAATAGTGTTTTATTCTGAGAAACAAGAAGTCACGCAAACAAGAATAAAACAAAATAAACTTTGAATTTCATATCAAATAATGTTAATTTTATTAATCTGTCTATGTATTAAGTTGTTTAAGAGTTTTAAAAATAAGTGTATTAAAGGTAATTGCCTTGATATTTACGCACAAGACAATGATACGGGGACGGGGCGCCTCTCCCTGGATCCGCTCTTGTGATGCGATATGTATTGTGGATTGGAAAGTCAGTGTTCATCTGCAAAACTACACATTGTCATATTTGGGAAGACTAATATTTGTAGTCGTTGACTTGAGAAACTCAAATATTTCAAGGAAAGAAATTAGTTTGTGGTGGTCTCGCTATGGAAATCAAATGCCGTTTTTGCACATTCCTAAACGAAACTTTCTAAAAATGTGTAGATTGGCTTCGCGATGTGCCTATGTCTTACTGGACATCGACATTGTATATTCGTGTGATATTTCGAGAAGTGCTGAAGGTATTTCCACACAATTTGATACTGCAGAACGGTTTTTCCTTTAAAATTTTGCTTAAAATACGACACTAGTAACGGATATTTCACATAAAGATGACTTCATGCACATGTCTCGCTATTGTATCCGAGAGCAAACAGTTCGACACGAAAGTTCGACCAACAAGACAGGCAAAGTGCTTAAAACAAACAGGCGTTTTCGCGTAACCGTTGTTGCAGTGGAAAAGCAATAATTATTACATAGTTTGATTGTGTGTATGTAGCCTTAGTTATACACCATGCAATGCGCACGCGCCGTGTTTTATTGTCGTCTGTGGCCCGTTTGGCTCTACCGTGGTTTTTCACATTATCTCATAAATCAGCGATTATCGGAAAAAGTTACTAAACTTGAAAAGTGTGTTTTGATTTTCTCTACAAATTTTGTCAGCAACATTTCTCATTTTAAGAATAATTCAGCGAGATATTATCACACATCTACACAGGTCTTGCCGCAAGATACCCATTATTTTTGTCAGGTTTTAATGATACATGAACTTTTCTCTGCATATATTCGGACAATCCTCAAAAATCAAATTTCATGAAAATCCATCTGTTGGGAGCCGAGTTTTTCGTGCGGACGGACGGACAGACTAACGGAAAGACAGAGAGATATATAGGCATAACAAGGCTAATAGTTGCTTTTCGCAGTTTTGCGAACACACTTAAAAGCCAAACACAAATTTGTGCCGTTTGGGTATGTTTCGCCATTCTTATGGGTTTCGTGATACACGAGGTAACTGTTTTAAAATTATTTCTCTGCGACACATAAATAGAATGTGGAAGCTATTTTGTGGTATATAGAAAAATACACAGGTAACAATTATACATATAATTGTACGTATACTTATCCATTCTTTATTCTGTGTATTTCGTTTCATGTAGCCAACATACACAGCAAATTCTGCCGAAGTTGTGCGCACTACATGAAAAGGTCGAGCAGGCCTGTTGTCGGCCATACACTTTCTAACTTATAGAACTCATTCAGTTATGTCTTCAGAAAAATATCAAAATGTTATTAAATAGTCAAACACAACTGTGTTTTTATTTAGAATCTGACTCTTGATGTTTGTCGATATCTAGTTCGAAGCATGTAGCGTTTAAATAAAAACACAGTTGTCTTAAACTGACCATTTTATATTGTTTTGAATACATACACGTTCTAATGTGCACCGAGATGTTAAGGAAGAGAGAACTGTCGGTAATGTAAAAATGTGTCATTTATTTCGCAGGAAATAGTTAGAAATAGCCGTTTGGAAGTTGAGGGCTTCAATACAATGAGTGGGATTCCTAGTAATAATTAAGACGCTATTTCATCAAGCATCTAAACTGCAGTTTCACAATAACTGAATGCCATGGAAGTGTGTCTGGCATTGTTTCTTTGTGCATAGGAAATTCAGATATAATCTCGATTTTACTCATTTCCTGCGGAAAATACTGCGATACTATCTTAAACTAGGTCACGACCGTTTATTTGTACATCCCTTCCAATTCGTCAGCAGCAGGAATCCTATGGCTATAGGCTGTTTAGCCTCTTTAGATGGACAAGCCGTACCAGCTAGCTAAGTTTCCTGTTGGTGAATCAATGGGAATGTCACAGTTTGCAATATTTGTCTGGCTACGACTACAAGTTTCTTGGCAAATGCCTAAATTTAATGGTGGCTGCGTGGAGGTCTGCTAACCCTATGCAACATGTACACAGAAGTCAGAATAAACTGACCGGCATCAGAGTGTACGTTATTTTTTACATTTCCTTCTAGTACTTCGTGGGATAGCGTATTCGGTGTAGCGACTCGCTGCGGCCTGTACGCTTTGGGGATAGAATCGTTTTGGGACGAGATTTTCTGTGTCCATCCAGACTGGCTTCGAGGCCCATCCAGCCTTCTGTACAATTGGTAACGGTTGTTCTCGGGAATAAAGTGGCCGTAGCGTGGTGCTGATCACCCATCCCCTTCTAGCGCCGAGGTTGCAAGTGGTTTGGAGTTGTACCTTCGCCTCATTTCTGTGCCTGCCTGGGCATGTCATGGGGTGCATGGGCATGTCATGGGGTGACCATTACCTATTACATAGAAGCTGGGATAGCGTAGTCGAATCCTGGTAGGGCTAGAGATTTTTCTCATCTCAAAATCGTCCAGAAGGGCCCTGAGCCCCCCCCCCCACCCGCCCAGTTTCTTATTCGTTTAATACCGGGATTCCTTCAGCTGGTAAAGCGGCCGGAGTGTAATTTTTACCACTTACTTCCACCCATTATCGGGGATAAAAATGAGTAGAGCTATACCTATGCAACTTCCATACATATTCTCTTTTTTGTCTGTGGCATCAATATTGTTCTTGGAAAATGTAGCAAACAAGACGCAAATATACTTAGAGCAGACCCCCTGGCGATGCTGTTAATAGATAGTGCATCTGTTATGTATTTGAAAATTCCGTAGAGCAATATTATATATGTATATATACACACACACACAACTTGTTTTAACACTATACATTTCTCAGTATTGTCCATATAGCGTCTTTTCGGCAATTTTTGGCTATCGTGTAATTTTCAGAATAAACAGCCATTAATTCCCTATGCAGTATTAACTGATAGGTATTTGTAGTGAGTAAGCAGTGTGTTTACTGTGAAGTGGGAAGTGAAACCTCTAATACTGTTTAAAATAATTTCAGGTTTTAAATTTAAGTTCGTCCGATCCGTTACGCACATTTATAAAATCTACAATACGTAATGTCCTTAAGGTTTAAAATGTAACCTAACATTCACAACCTGAACCGTTTATACTGTCTCATGTTCAAGTGCTATGACAGACGGCACGGCACTTAAAGAAAGTAAGAACAATAAACATAACCCAGTCATCCGTCCGAGATTGGTCGTGGAAAAAGTGGCACTGGAACAGAATGTTCTCCAAGTAAATTCGGAAGTTCGGTCTTATTCCGGTCTCTGGCCGTCCTATGACAATTTCTTATCGCAGTTGTCTTCAAATCCTCTATAACCTCATCATTCCATATTTTCCGTTGTCATCTTGTTTGCATTGTTTCTTTAATTCTGGCAGGCACTATTTCTTTAGGCATTGCTTCGTTATTTGCCCTTCCAATATGTCCATGCCATATTATTCTTAGCGAATTTTATGAACGTTATGTCTGCCCCTGTATTTCACTATTTCTCTTATTCTGCAGCTTTCTTCTTCCTTTATAGCCATTACTCTTTGTTATATTCTTTCTTTGGAATAATTTAAGAGATTTAATTTCTGCTGACGTCATTTTCCAGCCTTCTGCCCGTGGCCTAGGATGGGTCTTACTACAGAAATGTAAATTTTTAACATAATATTTCGGTGTGAGGGTTTGGACCTGAGAAATTAATTATGTACTTATAAAGTGCGGTTTGCGGTAATTATTTTGTAATGAATATCTGTCCAAAATTTATTTCCAAACAATATCCAATTACGTGAAACTTCAGATTTAATATCTTCTACATTATGTCTTGAAGATATCTTTTTATCTGTTTAGGGGATATTTTCACGCACAATTTTTTCTCTTCATGAATCCTTAAGCCTATTTTTTTTGCCTTCGTTTTCTGAAGAAGAGAGAAATTCTTTTGAAGTCTGAATATTTCTGGTTACCAAAATAATACGAACAGCATAAGCAAAAGTTGTGTGGATTCGTAAACAATACTTCTTTTTTATACGATGCCGACTAGGACCATGTTTCATACTACAATGCTGCTGAAACTTTATCGCCGAATATTACTTCCGCTGATTTACTGAGAGTTTTACTACTGCTATTTGCTATGAGGGTTTTAAGCTTATCAGCAACAGTATGAGAATAAGAATTGCTGTTTTGTCGTATGTGATGTGTACGGCCCAGCCTTATTTGAAACACTTTGTAAATCATGTATTCGAGAGACGCAGGTCTTGTGATCAAGGTCCATGGACACTGGCCACTGTGGGGATTCCACCGCACCGCAGTGAAGAACATGTTCCTTTGTTTTCACCTTCACTTGGCAGGTACATTGCTCCTCATTTTGTCCTTGGATTGATCTTACAAGTCACAGTCACTTACGAAAAATATAGTACACAAACCCACAGCGTGTAAATACCCAAAATTTGTATTCGTCTTAAGTGGGGGTATTCATAATGCAATTAGTTTTCAAAGTCGGCAGGGGAAATGCAGGTGTGATTTCTTCACTTTATGTTGTCTTCAGAATGGCTCACATCCTGTACACTGTTCTTTCTTCGCCTGTCTATCAGAAGCTTGCAGATGGATATTCAGCTTCGAAAACGTCGGATCTCTCTGGATTAGATGCACCCACATTCTAAGTCTTTTCCCCGAAGCATCTGATTCGAATCTCAGCGGAATTGTTGGTTGTCTCGTCATGTCATTTGTAGTTCTGCAGGCAAATATTGTGTTAGTAAGTGATTGGAAACGCCGGTCTAGTGGCCGCGCGGTCTAAGGCGTAGGTCTACGGCCACTCACCTGCTGAGAATGTGGGTTCGAATCCCACCGGAGGCATGAATGTCTGTCTGTTGAGTTTTGTGTGTTGTTAGGTAGAGGTTTCTGCGACGCACTGATCACGCGCCCAATGGAGGCCTAACGACTGTGATGCGTCGTGTGTGTGATCTAGAAACCTCAAGAATGAGGAGGCCATGGCCCGCGTTGGGCCGCTGCGCCACAGGGACGAAAAAAAAGTGACTGGAAACTCTACGTCGAGACAGGATTTCCTGAGGGTTTTCTTTGTTAGGCCTTTTTTACGAAGAAAAAAGTCTAATGTGAAGAACACACCCGTCCATTCGTTCGTCTATCCGTCTTTCACATACTATCAGAAAAGATACCATTTCAAGGATTTTATAAAATTCGATAAATGGGTGAGTTGAACGAAAGAGTTGCAGGGAAAGTTATGCTCTTTCAAGAGGCTAAATGAAACTTAATTTGCCCACGTGCTGTGAAACTGTATGATAGGCTATTAGGAAGTAAAGAATGCCTTGATTAATTCCGTGCACTACATACATCACGTAGCACACCATTTTCAGTCCCGCTGTCTTTAGTTCCTCTAAAAAAATTTTGGAATATTTTATTCAAAGGCTTGTCTTTCTTTCAGGAAAGCACACCGAATCCCTAAAACTAGAATAAAACGAATAATAGGAATATTTAAAGAAGCAGTCGGTCTTTATTGTGAAAAACAAAAGAGCCCACAAATAACTTGTACGAACAGAACATCGCGTCGATTATCGGTGGTCACGTAAGTAGTGCACATGTCTATTGTTGTCTGTAAACAGCAAATTACAGTTACCGGCCATTTGTAGCCGAGCACTGTGCGTGCAGTCATGTGTCCACAGGTCTGTAATTTCCTGTCTATTCCCTATCACCGTTTCTACCGCCTCGGAGAGGTGTTGAGCTTATCTGTTTATTCACCGTATGCCTTAATACGGTGGTTCTTAACTAAGTACGGTGAAGACCTTGCCTTCTATTTGTAAACTAACTCTTATTGTCTTAATTTTTATATTGTGTAAAGTAATAACTATGAGAAAAATCTGTTACATTGTACTTGCTCTGACTAATAACACTTTGCAAGTTGTTTTCGATCCTGTTTTGCCGTCTATAGGAATAGATTATTTTACCCAAAGGGCTCAAATGTAGAGAAGTTAATTAAGTATTTGTATTGAGACTGTCTGAGGATGGCGCCTGGACGCCGAAAAATATAGGCGTTTTTAAAACTTATATAGAGTTTCTAAACGTATTGTGTGCATTCGTTGATTGTAGGAAAGATAGTACAAATTTTTAGATGTAAATTTCCCTAAAGTCTGGACCTTAGTATCATTTGAAACATTTGGGTTAGAAGAAAGACACCCCTTCAAAAAAAAAACAGTAAATTTAGAGCTCCAGTTTTGATAAAACCCCGATGTCTAGTTCGTTCTCATGTACTACCTCAGGCTTTGTACTATCCATCTTAAACTATGTTGTGCCACAACCCAGAATAAGACAATCTGGACATACGTCGCGGAAATCGAGAATACTACTCACACATTCTTGGCAATTTCTTGAAGTCCTTGCCGTATTCACATGAAAGTGGACATTCAGCACGTAAACATGTGTGCTTCCCGGTCGGATACGTGACCAGGTTAGGCAATGAGTTGACTTTTTCGGAAGGTCATCCGGTTTGAGACTCGTGGCACGGGTCCGTTTCAACAGGCTTCTTGTCTTACACTGCCACATCTAACCGAATAACATTTCCTGAACGTCTGAATATGAGTGCAAGTTTACTGTTTATATCCTTCTTCACTTCACTTCACTTAGTCAAACCTCTTCTAGAGGTAACTGTAGAGCGTTTACAAAGAGCTCTCCATCTGCCACTGTCTTGAGCAATAGCTCTTATTCCTCTCCATTCAATTCTTCTTTCCTTCCAAATCTTCTGCATTCCTTCTTCTCAAGTATGTCGGCGTCTTCCTTTGGGTCTCTTTCCCCGTCTTCTAGCTTGCCAGGCCATTTTGATGCATAACTCTTCCTCCATTCTTACAACGTGCCCACACAATATCAACTGAGCTAATTCTATGGATTTTGTGTTGAATTATTCCTTTTCTCCTTTTTATTGTTTTATGCCTCATCTTGTCTCTTTTGGTTTTCCTCCTATTTTTCTCAAGTGTCTCATTTCGGTATCCGATCCCGGTAGCCACGCGGTCTAAGGCTTGGGGTGTGCTGGTGCTCATTTGCTGGGGCTGCGTGTTTGAATCCCGCCAGGGCATGGTTCTCTGTCGTGAGTGTTTGTGTGTTGTCAGTTAGAGGTCTCTGCTATGGGCCGATCACTCGTCTAGAGGAGTCCTACCGAATATGGTGTGTCTGAGTATGGTCGAGGAAATTCGCAGGGGAGGCCTTGGCCCACTAGGACTGTCAAGCAGTGAGAAAGAAGTCTAATTTCAGTGGCTTACATGTAAATGTTGTTTTTGGAGGACACAGGCCATGATTCACACCCAAATGTTATTACTGGGACATACATTCTTAGACTAAATCCAAATATTATAATTGTGCCTGGTTTCCTTTGGGCACGTGCAAGTGATGACGAACATAAGGAGGTTAATGTGCAAGTATATAAAGCTCAATGTCGACGTCTCGGAGAAAAGTGCTGCAGAAAGTTATTCGAAGACATTGGTGTCTATGTAACAATATACATGTTGTAACGTTCCAAAAGACGGTAAATACTTTTTAGAAGTTTGATCAATTTCTACTTCATACGATTAGTTAATGTGTACTTGTCTTACAAAATCACACGGATGTGAAGGTTTATAAGAGTCGTGAAGTAGTTACGGACACGCTTTTGAACCCGAAGCTGTGTGATGAAGGCCAAATCGTTTCGCTTTATGCCCTGCAGGAAGAGCTGCTGATACATGTTAGTAGTAGGCTGGGTGGGTCACAGGTCCTTTGTGTTTGTGGAGAAGTTAAGGAAATATGGACATCTTGCCGAGAATCAGCCATTCCCTCCCGGTCACCCAGCCCATACACACGTCATCGAGTGGCCTACACTAGATTTAAATTTCCAGTCTCAAGTACAAAAATAAGACAATTTGAATTACTGCACGTTTCTGGACTTTACAGGCACGACTCTTTCAAGTTCGAATCTTGTACGAGATATTAATATATAGAAATATTGATATTTATCTATATGCATTGATATACTAATATATATCAATACTTACTTTTCTTGTGTTTGGTCCTATGACAATAGAGGACTTACAATGCATTATAAAACCTGTTTTTTCATATATATGTGATTATTTTGTAAGGTCCTCTGTCAGTATATGCCTTACACTATAATGTAATGTATTATGAGGTCTCCATTCATATATATTTATGGTCTTTGTTTTCGGTTCTATCGACACAAATTTGTGGTCTTTTATCTGTTCCTATGTCGGCACTAGAGCCTAACAATGCATTATAATGCTTTGTAGTCAACTCTGAGTCCCAATGCAAACGAAACAAAAAGTCTTAAACTGCTGCTGATAAAACAAATGCAAATATTTTTAACGTGTTTGCAAAATAGCGAAAGCGACTGTTACTTTCGTCGTGCCTGTCCGTTCTTCCTTCTTTCCTTCCGTCTGCCTGCCTGTCTGTGCGCTTGGAAAATCTCGGCTCCTACTGGTAAGACGTAATCAAGTTTGATGTTTCAGGATTTTTAGAAAATCTGTCAAGGAAGTACAAGTTCCATGAAAATCTGAAAAGAATAACGGGTACTTTACATGAAGTCCTTTGCACATTTCGCTAAAACTCTTCTTAGAATGAGAACTGTTTTGGGCAAAAGTTGTGGAGAAAATCATAATACTCCTTTTATGTTCAATATTTATTTTTCGAATTTCGCGCGATTTATGATACAATGTGGAAAAATATGGTAGATCCTGAAAGACACAGATGACACTATATTGCTGCACAGAAAATATGCGACTTGCATGCTGGGTAACTAAGGCAAGAATATAGACACCCACTCGGAATATATAACAGTAACTGCTTTCCAAAAACATTATTAGGTATGCGAGCGGGCCTCAGTGTCACTGTATACGTACTGACTGTTTTTTTCTAAATATTTGCTGTAAATTTATAAAACTTTCTACCGGTTCAGCACAAGTATGTACATCCTATTTTCCAGTGAAGTAAGTATAAAATTTCTATGGTATGTTCATCACATTATGCAGTTTGGTAAAAAAATATATAAATTACTTAAAATTCTTTTTCTTGCATTTCCATAAACCTGGATGAAAAGCAAAGTAGTGACAAGTTTTGGCACAGATGTACTTGTGTCCAATGTCAGATGTATAAAGAAGTGATAATGGCTTGAGGAAAGTAAAGGCTTTTAGATGATACTATTAACCAAACAACATCTAAACATCACGCACGGCTGTTTGTTTTCAACCAAACTGAAGATAATTCTTTAGTACGACCACGCACGCACGCACGCACGCACACACAGCATAAGGGATATTGCGCGATCAGCAACAATCCGCGTCCTGTGACGACGGATTTGTCAGAGTTGGGAGGATGAATAAGGAAGCATTATTAAGCAACCTCACATTTGTCATGGGTTTTGACGTCGTTTGAAAATTCAAGGGCGTGCATAAAGCATGTCAGCCTACTTACAGTAGAAACGTGACAACCGAAATTGAGTAACACATCCTGTAAGCAGTATACAGTTTCAGCCACCTTCTTTTGTGTGACGGAAATTCTGTTCGTTTAGTTTTCGTCTTCTTCAACAAATTTTGAATTAATGAAAAGATTCTCTTGAAACTTGGCACGCTAACGTAGAAAACTTCGCGTTCTTATTTGAGATTCACGTTTATCTCTAACACCAACAATGTGGCCTGTCGAATTCTGATGTAGGATAAAGTAATGTAGGTTTTATTACAACACATACGTCGAAAAGGCATCTCTTTATTTAATTCCGACATGTAGCTTATCATAAAATTCAGCACTAAGGGTGGCATTAAATGCAGCAAATTGGGCGACTGAAATTTTCAAAATAAATATTAGACCGTGAAAGTTGTTTTTTTTATTCTGGTGTATATTATAGCATTGCACAGTGTTTATACTACAGTTCTTACCATATTAGTCACAGATATCCTTAGCTATATTAACTGCTAAGGAAAAGAATTTGCTCGTGTGTCTTAACATCATTCAGTGCAGATACATGGGCCGTATACGTGAAGCTTCGTCTGATATCAGATAGATATATCGAATGCAAGCTATCAGCGTCACAGTCAATTACAGCAGTAGTTTATTGTCGAGTTTTACCCCATGAGATGATTCGGTCTGATAAAAATAAAGGTTGGGGAAGTAAAATTACGAGGCCTATTTTAAGGCACTCGTCAGGCATTTGGTTGATGGTACTGGGAATACTTGTGAAAAACATTAGTCACACAAGGTGTTTCAGCCGTGATTCGAATCGGATATTTCCCGGATACAAGTCGCAAAATTCACCGTTTGAACCAACCTGCTGCAATATTCGGCTGTCTGTGAAAGGAAGTAGTCATGCTGATGCTTTTGTCCCCAGCAAGAGTGCGCAGGCATCTATCGGATGAGTGGCTAGGTGAGCCACATGGGCCCTTGGGCATGATATTGTAGAAAACAGTCCTTACGGATGTCGGGAATACAACTTCTGCCCTCCACCAAGCAGAACGTCACTTTAAAACCCTCCAACATTTCAGGAATGCAAACTTAATATTTGGATAAAATAAGTTAAATATATTACGCATGATTTCTTAGAATTATTTTTTTTTGCATTGGTTATGTATTTTTAACGACTCTGTCGGAAGGTAGATTCATTAATGTATGAATAAAATGGAGATGTTTGGAATGTGACCGTCGTTTTCTCATGCTGTACCGCTTCCATGAGTTAACCTAAAGGGAATTCAAATTAAGGTCTGAAGAGAATAGCATAATAAATAAACTCGACATATCAATCACGTGGAACGTAAAGAGTTTAGCTATAGGCATATTGAGAAACAATTAGGGAAATAGATTGCCGTCAACACAACTCTTTAATTTGGAAACAGTTTCGACCTCAGAAGGTTATTGTTAGGTCATTAGTGTAAAATATATAAAAGGAATTGTGTACCATTGCATTAAGTTTTGAAATGAGATCTCAATTTTTAAATTTTGTAAAATACATATTGCTGTGGCAAATCCATTTTATACAAAGAAAGGTTAAAAGGTTAAAATGGTTTGATGACTGTTAAAGCTTCTTGAATTGTATTGTCGTATCTTGACATAATACATGAATGTGAAGCATAGAGTTCGTGGATTTTTGTTTGAAGATCTTGTTTATGTTGTGGATTAGTTTTCCAGTTACGTTTTTCTTATTGTGACGGAGATATGGTTGTAGATGTTGATGTGGGGATGGTTCTGGTATTTTTAGATATTGCTTACCGAACTGTTCCGAAGGTGCTGACTGAACTATATTTAGAATATTTAGCAAATTTACAACCACAGACACGACCTTACAGTTCACATCAAAACACCCTTTTGTATATAAACTTGCCGCCTGTAGATACTTCATAATCAGAATGTACGAACTACCACTATCGGAAGAAAAACAAAACGACATATTGCTCTACTACAAGTAGCTAAAAACAACGGCTTTCCACCACAACTAAACCTGCAGATGAAAAAATATTCATGCACTAGGTACATTGTGACCTACACAACAACATTACAATTATAGTAAACAGTGATACTGTTATGACATTTTATCTTAATTATATGTATATGAACTGGCTTCGTTAGGTTTTAAATTATATATGTTGTAGGTGTTGCTTCCTGAAGATGACGGTGGACTGCAGAAATGTGGAAGAAGGAAGACCATACATTGTTGTGTGCACTTTGTGCCTACAGTCTGTTAAATTTAATATGAGAGACTTATTAAATTGCACGGAATGAAGGATGCAAACATAATTACTTTAGCAGATTCAGAAATCACTAAAGTTTTCAGTTATGAAAACCAGTCTTTGAACCGAGATTTGAACCCAGGAGCTCCCGAATATAAAGCTAGCCACTACACAGCGACATTTGTTACTTAATGTACAGCTTCATGTAAGATACTGTACGCAAAACATGGTATTGCGTCGCAATAAACGTGATGTCGTGTAATTTGCATTTTTCGCGGCCATTTCGTAGTGGCGTGACGTAAGATTAAGATTTATGTCGCTTCAAGCTGAACTTTAAGATCAGTAAGGTAGATGTACAAGACAGTATTGCTTGTTTTTGCGTCCAAAAAATACGACGACTTTGTGTTTTTACATTCTTCAAGACTATGTCGTACTTGGAGGAGAAAAAGCCAGGGTTGTCTCTAAAGGTGAAGGTGAAGTTGTCCCTCTGATTTGGGCACATGAACATGAAGAAGTATGGGGGCTTAATGAATTTTTAAACTTTGCAGTAAAATGGAGGTGATTACGTATTAGGAGAATTTCTCTTCTCCTTCCTACTCTGAAATTACTACGGGGTGCTACATGTCATATTTACTAACGATAACTGTTTGTAATGATTTTCAGTCTTGGGTCACCAAGCAAGATGGATCAAGTGACTTCTGAATGAGTGAAATCTCGGCCAATACGTTGTCTATATTAACAAAATTCTCGTGGCTTTTCTCATTACCAAAGGCAAATGCGGCCATAGCACTGTTCAGAACTCGTCTTCGTAACCGCAGGACCTGTGACCATGTACAGGAGGATAATCTTTTCTCGCTTTTCTTGCAGAGTATCAAAGCTGAGGTCCAAATTTCACCCCACATTAATCCATTATTGCTCCCTTCCAAATATTCCTAATTCGTTTTTCACTAATTATCCTAAAATTCGATGCCATGTTGTCCGAAATTATAAACACTGAAGCTGTATGCACTATGGAGCATAAACACCTTATTATAATACACTTTATTTCTTCTAGGTTCCGGGGCTTTGTAAGAATTGTGCACAGCAGTTCGTGTTCTGTTGCGTACGTTGAGTATATTCTTATGTCTTAAAGGTGACCTCTTCCACCGAATTGAATTTATGACCACGACCTCAAGTTTTTGTTTACATGTAGCAAATTGGATTTATTTCCATAGTTTGTAAACATACGGGATAATAGATATCGCAAATTGCGTACCGGAAATTCCACAGACGTTAAAAGTAAGTTCGAGTATTTTGGAAGTACATTTATCAAGAAACTTGTAACTGCTCGACAAACGACCTTTGTAGGAAGTTTTTTTTAATACATTACTATAATAAAGTTATAGTAAGGCTCCTACAGCTTGAAGGTTTGTTGTAATTCTTTGCACCGACCGGCCTGTTGTCCTTGAAATTATGTCGCCTTTTGCTGAAGAATGGAGTTGTGTTAGGACGTGCGTACTTGCTTATTCATAATGTGGCCATTTAAGTTACAGTAATGTGTAGGTTCCTAGAAGTGTAAAAATGCTCCGGATAAATCTACTGCAACCATCTTCATTACTTCTATCCGAAAAGTGAGACACAATGTTCATCCGAAATGTTGGTGTCCACAGCACCAGATTACCGACGCTGTAACTACTGGACCTTCCACCGTGCAAACCTCAACTCTCAAATATTGAGCATTATATATGCGTCCAAAAACAATGTGACGAAAGTGGCATCGAAATGAGTCGCCACAACCGTATTATATAAGTTTTCGTGTATCAACACTTTTCCTGCTGGGAAGTTTCCTGTAAGACCAGTTGGGCGGGAATTTGGATAAATTCCAGACTCTAAGGAAAATGACGTAAAGCCCATCATATTTACAGCACTTCTGACAGTAGTCTTTCTTGTAGACTGTAGAAGGTAAGGAACTTGGGGACTCTAAGTAATGGAAGGTAGTTTACCGAATATGAATTTATGTGTTCGCTAGTTCCAATAATCTTACTTCAAAAATAACGCAAGTAACGGTGATTTTGTATTGTCTCTGTAGGCTCGTATCTGACCCATATCATCAGCCATTTCCCGCCGCTATTCAAATTCACAAGGAGTCTGATTCCACACTTATAGTTCAGTGTATTGCAGTTGATATTATTTTGTCAGTCACCATACTATCTAAAGGTTTTTGTTCTCTACTGGATTTAATGTTAGGTTCCTACTTGCCTCATTTGAAGAAGGTGCGGTGAATGGTTTTCAGAAGCTAAAAGACAAGCATCACACAACACAAACACTTTGTTCATTGCACGTGAAGCTGAAGGCACTACATCTGGAACTCATTTTTTGCCAAATCGTCTTCAATGCCTAAGTTGCTACTATAAACTTTTCACTTTAACATAACCCACTACTGAAAATCTTTTGTAAGAGTTCACATCTGGCGAACGAGAAAACCAAAATCCTCTCATTATTCTGCTATGAAAAAAATCTCTTTATTCACCACCTAACATTTTTGTGTTGTTTTTGCATTCTCTTACTAAAATACTGTAGACTGTGTTGTAATCAGAGAGATTTTCAAAATTGGTGTCAAAATGTACGTAATATAGGCCTACTGGCATGAAATTACGATCGCAGAAGAAACATGTTCAATACTCCTAGTCGCACTTTTGCCCACAACACACCAATTTAAATGCCATTTAATGGCCCTTCGTGGAAAAACATAGAACATTACGTGGGCCAGTAATTATTATTTTGAGAATCTACTTATTTACAGAGATGGAAATAAGCTTGATAGTTAAACAGAACTGGTGTGAGGTCTATTTCCTCATCACGCACCGCATTCGGCTACAGCTTACGAAATTCTTTTTTGGTCTGAATGGATGTTGTAGAGTTTCTGGAATATAGTTCTCTTACATGAACATAATTGCAGCGGTTTCTTTTGCAGTTTTCACCGATGATGCCGACACGACTCTTTACTGTGCAAATCGCACCAACGATATTCTTGGACATATCTCCAATCTAGTACCAGTTTTGTCTGTCTTTTCCCTAGGACGGATTTGTGTATGTTTTCTTGGTGACCGGAACGGAACCTGTTGCTTGGTACTTGAATATTGTTTTCGTGTTTGGAACAGGTACATAAGAAGTGTTCCAAATGTATGGTAGATCTTGCAAGATCTCTGTTTAGAACACACACACACATATATATATATATGGCACATGAACACACGATGTGCCAGTGGCTGTGACTGACGGCTGAGTGTTGACGCCTTCAGATCCAAAAAGCGCTCTTCGAAAACCTTAGGAAGATACAAGTGCTCGTAAAGAAGATTCTTTTAATATAAAATAACGGCATATGGACGCAGAGATAATCAAGTTTACGTTCTTGATTGCCTAACAGCTAGCTAGGAGCCACTATGCACAACCAGTAAAATTAATCAAATTTTCCTTAGTTTTTTGGATATGAGAAAAGTGTTATGTCGGTAACAAACTTCGCGTAGTCTTTGTAATTCTCATGAATCTACTTGACTTTAGTGTAATAATTTTGCCATGAATTATTCATGCGCATAATGAGTGGGTCCCTATCACCACGGCATGGTACGTCCTCAGGTTGGGGATGGGGGAACGGCCTCCAATATGGAGGATGGATGCGAATATATTGATTAAGCAGTCGCGGACAGCAGACAAGAAGTGGTCCTCCAGCTTGGGGGTTGGGCGAGGAGCTAACAACTCCAAACTGTAAAAATGTATCCTCTTACGAAGCAATCATAGAGTAAGGCTCGGACCTGGGCTGATACTTTGAAATGACCTAAGCAAAGAAACCGGGACATGAAATTTGCTGCGTGGAATATTAGGAGCCTGTATTGGGCAGGTTCACTTACAGCAGCAGCGAGGGAATTAGCAAGATATAAATTAGATTTAGTGGACGTGCAGGGGGTTAGGTAGGGCAAAGAGGGCACAGTAAGAGCAGGGGATTATAATTGTTTCTATGGAAAGGAAAACGATAACATCAATCGGGAAAAGGATTTTTTGTACACCACACAATAGTATCAGCAGCTAAGGGAGTAGAGTTTGTTAGCGATAAATTTCATATATAGTTCTGAGAAGGTCGCTGATGTAATTTCATTGTTCTGAATGTGCATGCACAAAGTGAGGAGGAAAGTGATGATTCAAAATAAGTTTTTATGAGGAAGTAGAGCAGGTTTTTTTTTTATAATTTTTCTAGGTACCACATGAAATTTCTATTAGGAGATTTTAATGCAAAAGTGGGGAGAGAGATTGTTTTCAAACAGACAATTGGGAATGAGAGTCTACATGGGGATAATAATGATAATGATGTTAGAATAGTAAATTTAGCCATATCAAAAAAATCTAGTTGTTTACAGCACGAAGTGCCTGCACCGAAACATTCTTAAATACACCTGAACCTCTCCTGATGTGAAGATTCACAACCAGATTGATCACAATTGATAAATAGGAGATGGCATTTGTCTCTACTAGATATACGAAGTTCCAGGAGAGCAGACTATGATACTGAAAAATATCTAGTGGTTGTAAAAGTTAGGGAAAGTTTGGCAGTAAATAAACAAGGAGCACGGAAGTCTGTTGGAGAAAGATTTAATCTCAGCAAGCTAAATGAGCAGGAGGTTAGGAAACAGTATCAGATTGAGATTGCAAACAGGGTTGCAGGTTTGGAGACCTTAAGTGATGTCGACATAAATAGGGCCTGGGAAAGCATAAAGAGAATAAACAAAACTCATCCAAATCGAGTTTAGGTGTGTACGAATTAAAGCAGAATAAACCATGTTTTGATGAAGAATGTTTAGGATTCTTAAATCAAAGGAAGCAGGCCACAATGCATTAAGTACTGGATTGAAGCCAAAGCAATTTAGATAATCTAAACAATGTAAGACGTAGAGCTAGCAAGAAATTTCAGGAACAAAAGGAAGGAATATCTGAAAGCTAAAATTGAGGAACTTGAAACTAACAGTAGGATAAAAAATATTAGATACTTTTATGGTGGCAACAATGACTTCAAGGAAGGTTACCAGCCCAGAACTAATATACAGGGTCCTCCAAAAAAATGTATACACACTTTAACGAAAGAAAACTCTATGTTGTATGTTAGTACTAACTTTAATTATACATCTCAAGTTGAATACACGTTACAATAGAGCACAATACAAGTTTCCTGTACCTGTACAGTTAATGGAGGTGCTCAAAGTGGTTGCTGTTAGCGGCTAGACACCTATTACAACGGCATGCAGTCGGTTGAGCTACCTTGGTCAAAGTGTGTATGGGGATTGTTGCACATGCCGCTCTAATTTCTGCACGAAGGTCCCACAGCCTAGCCGGTTTCTTGCGATACACAACATCCTTCAAGGTCCCCCAAAGGTAAAAGTCCAGAGGTGTGAAATCTGGTGAACATGGTGGGAATTCAAATGTACCTCTTTGTCCTATCCAGTGTCCTTGCAGATTCTCATTCAGGAAAGCCCGCACATCTCGGTGGTAGTGTGGGGGTGCCCTGTCTTGTTGGTAGAAACCATCACTGTTTTCATAAAGTGCACGTATAGCTGATAAAATAGATGAGCGTAGCATTTCCAGTTACGCTTCAACAGTAGCAGTACCTTCAAAGAAGAAGGGTCCTATTAAACCTCCCCTAGCTGACAGTCCACACCAGACATTCACCCCCGGTAGGTTGACCGCCTTGCCAACATGAACGTGTAAATTTTCTGGTGCCCAGTAAACACAATTATGACGATTCACTGTTCCATTAAGCTTGAATTG
>Ga0136643_10005162_pt1 | contig 18303 bp, 8 predicted proteins | sample TergutLab28metaG_FD_96883 | JGI IMG/M metagenome (GOLD analysis project Ga0136643, IMG submission 96883) | Labiotermes labralis P1 segment gut microbial communities from Petit-Saut dam, French Guiana - Lab288 P1 (version 3) (version 3) | ecosystem: Host-associated > Arthropoda: Insects >...
ACTGCAGAACAAAGCAGCTACTGTTACATGCGTTACTCCACACACTGCTCTCGCGATAAACACCTAGGAAATTATATTCCTCCCATGTCTGGACTTATGAGAGGCGAGAACTAAGCATGATAACATTAAGCTTATGACTAACATACAGTACATACAAGAATGCTAGAAAGAAAAGAAAGAAAACCACAACAACAAAAAATTAATGTGTGTCAACTACATAACAGGGTAACGGATTTTAAGAAGATAACTTAAGTACCACAGGCTGACAAACTTAACACCATCCTATGCCGTTGTCATGAAATCTGGGAACCTTAACTTTCTGGAACCCTCTGGGCCACTCCAGGCCTGTAACGGGCCTGCTTTACCTTCACTTTACGTAACACAGATTTTTAAATCAAAAGATTATTCCTTCTGTCCTCAAAGAGCACTTACGTGTTCCTAAATGATTCTTGGAATAAACAGCGAGTAATTCATCAATGCGACATTGAACTATTTGTCTTATAACTGAGATAAATAATGTTTATAGAGCACTACTAACATTAGTCTCATTCTGAGATTAAAATCTGCGGATCTATACACGAATTCCCATTTATATCTTTGAGGATTTGTGCGGAATTAAGCTCAGGGCAACTTCATCATGCGATTTACAGTACCTATTAGCAGAGTAATAGAAATCACATGTGTATAATTCATACAATGGCCAGAGCAGAGCGAAACAGAACTGCCTGAAATGTCAGATATTATCCAAAGCCAGATCTCATTTTGCTGGTTGTTGATAGCGTGGTTTTATAATAGGTAACTGAATTATCATCGTCATCATCATAATCATCATCATCATCTTATATTCCGTAGAATTATACTAATGCACTTGTGTTTCTGAAGTTAAACACTTTGCAAGACAAAACCACGTTTTCGTTGGACAGAAAAAGTGTCCACTGTTGTTTGATTGCTTAAGTCTCAGAGTTCCCTCTCGTAAAGTTATTAAGTTTACTCTGTTTGGCGCTTCAAGCACAAAATGTTTTATGGTTGTGCATCAGCTGCAAATATTCTATACATTGATACAGACAATTTAGTAACTGAATCAGAACACATAAACATATTTGAAACTTGTAGAACTTTCGCTGAAGCTCTATGTGACGTACTGCGTTAATTTACTCGCGTAATTTGTAGTTAATTTCACTGTATTTTGCACTTAATTTTACTGTTTCATGTAACTAAAGTTTTTGGGAATACCGTCTTAATTATTAAATTAAGCGCTGAGTTTTTTTCAAATGTGGTTATTTTCCTGGTTTTATGTTGTGTTCTTTTGTGTGTCCGTGTAATTTGTTTTGTATTTACTTTGTTGCAGTTCTGTAGTTGGCCATTGTTCTAATAAACTTGCACGTTAATTGGAATGGAATTTAATCGATCTGTTGTTTTTATAACAAACACGTATATAATTATAATATAATATTATATAGTGTACGTCAGCACAATCACTTTATTATACAAGGTAATACAAGGCTACATGTTTGGACTATAACCTAGTCATCTTCAGGCCTATATTAACAATTGTGTTACCAGATGCTATGCACACTTTGGGATCCCATCGTGTTTACATTCGTGGAATATATCTGACTAAAACGTTTGTCTGAAAGGTGTGATGTGCAAATACAGGATTGTCTCATAAAATGTATTTTACAGATTTTGTCTAAATTTTTTTAAAAATTATATAAAATTCGTTCTTGATGGTGCTTTGCTGTTCATCAGTTCGGACGTGGGTCTCGTTGTCGTTGCTTTTGAGGCTGTGGGTCGCTGTATATCCATAGGTGAAATCGGAGTGCGTCTATTTGTCTGTTTCGTGGGGGTGGTGTGGTATCAAATGGTCTCACATTTTGAACTGTTGGATGGTGTCGTCTGGTAAAATTTCCGTTTTGTATCTATTGTTGTGTTTTAAATAGACGAATAAGCTTTCCGTAGCGAGATTTCATACAACGCGTAAGAAATTTTCCATGTTCCTAAATTTAGAAAGATGTTAAAAGCGTGAATTGGTTTTTTTAATAATTATTTCATTTATACTTTTCTCATAAAAAGCTTTGGATATTGGCATGAATTTTTGAATATGTGAGTAGCGTATTAGAGGTAGAAAAATAAGAAAGAATTCGAAGAATAGAAAAATAGAAAAATAACAACGGAGGGAACCGAAAAGGTAGTTAATTAAAAGTTATGATAAACTCTGGGACAATTAGCTTCCATTATCCGGGTGGGATACAAAAGAACCTTCAGCATGTAGCTGTAAGAGAGGAGCTTGGTCTGTGTGTGTGCCACTGGCTGGTTATGGAGGATAACCGTGAGTTACGGAAAGACGTTAAGCTCTAGGAAAACTGAGGGTAAGTAACAGCACACACAAAAATAGGCACCTCAAATTATGAGAGTAATAAAGTTCAGGCAAATGACAGATAATTGCTCAGATTGCTACACACACGAACAATATGTATGATTATGTTACGGTTTCTGGCAATGGCTGATTCTTGATTCGAATGTTGTGTTGGCCACTGTCCAATGTCTAAGGTATATTAGTACACACGATGTTTCCGCAGGTGCTCTACAAAAAAAAATTTTGGATGTATTTAATTTTCAATTGTAGGGTGCGACTAAACTGTTGTCAGTGATTTATTAAATTGCAGAAGATTCTGCACGTGTCAACTGAAGCAAAATATATAACATTTATAACATACGATAATTAATAGAGTGGTGTAGTATATATATTAATAACTGTCCAACGAGATGCAACACAAAGCACTCTATTATTCTGCAAGTTCACTATACATATTTCGGGTGCCAACCACCCATCATCAGGAGTATACAAAACTGTAACTACAGCCTCCGGTACTATGCAGCTACCTCCCTCCAACGTGGCCAAGCTTGGCCACTTTGGAGGGAGGCAGCTGCACAAAAATATGACCAGTACCGGAGACTGTGATTACAGCTTTGTGTACGTCTGATGTTGGGTGGTTGACACCAGAAACATGTAGAGTGGGCTTGCAGAATAACAAATGGACTGCTTTGTGTTGCATCTCGTTGGATATTATCAATATACGAGTAGATCAGCGATGCATGGAACCATAAACATAAATTTTATGGTGTATTATAGTCTAATACATGTTTGTTACGTGGACATTTAAGAGTGTATAGATACATGTTTCGGCTTCTAGGAGCCATCTTCAGGCTTTGACTTAAAAGACTGAATATATAAGGCATTGTACATTATATATTCAATCATTTAAGTCAAAGCCTGAAGTTGGTTTACAGAAGCCGAAACATGTAGCCATTTCCTCTTAAATTTTCATGTAATAAATTTGTGTGAGACTACGGTATACCGCTATATTAATTATTAAATCAATACGCGACGGGGAAGTCTTGTCTAAAAGTGTATGACACAAGCTTCAGGATTCGGTAACTGTTTTACTGCAGTTCTGCTATGCGTGATATAAGCCTATATATCTGATATGTCGGAAATTTTGTCAAGGAGAGAGTGTTTCTTCCAACGGAACCGCCCCTAATAAAGCACTCTTACCGTTTGTGATTTTGTATGCTGTGAAGCAAATTCGCTTCTTTAATTAAATGGCAGTAAATGAAATTCGTAGTTTTCTTGCGTGTAAATGTTTGAAATTTTCTTATCAACACTAAAAAAAATTGTATTTCTTAGTTTAACATTCTTTTTTTTTCGCTAAACTAAACCGCTCCTTTCTTGAGTATCATAAAATAATTCCATTAGATTTCCTTAGAAAGGCCTGTTCGTAAGAAAATTGTAGCTGCTGTTTCACATATTTTCCTTTATGTCACTGTGCTTTAAACCAAATCATCTACGTCATAGAGTTCAATATTTTAATGATATTGATCAATCTACTGGGGTGCTGAGAAGTCCTTACCCGACCAGGAAGGGAACAAGCTAATGTTTCTGTCAGAATGGCGTGAATTTCCTTCTGCGCCTTGCCTTGCAGAAAAACAAAAACTTGATGACAGCTGGCGTCTCGATATTTTCGAAATCGCGAGCGTCCCTGCCATACTTCCAAGCTTGTTTCCTTCCCTGATCGGGCTAAGGACTTATCAGCACCCCGGGTGTAGGTGAAGTGTCACTGTCATAAAAGCAATAGAACCCAGCATGTGCCGGTGATGTATTATGGAATGCAAAGTGTCAGTGCCACTTCTTCTTAGTGTTCCCCCGACACATAAACAGCAGTAGCAGCAATCTAAGTAATCGCAAAACGCGAGATTTATTGCAGTGAATTACAGTATTACAAGAGAACGAATAAAGATGCTTTAGTAAACATTACAAGTAATGTGTACTTAAAACGTAAAGAACGAAAATCATTTTATGTGCATTCGCAAAATTGCAAAAAAACTACTGTTAGTTTCGTCATGTTTGTCTGTCCGTCCGCCAGTCTGTCCGTATGGAACACCTCGGCTCCCACTGGACAGACTTTCATGAAATTTCATGTTTGAGTATATATATATTTATATATTTAAATCTGGCAAGAAAACTCAAGTTTAATTAAGATCTGACAAGAATGGCATCTACTTTACGTGAATGGCAATATGCATTTTTGATCATATCTCGCTCAATTCTTCTTAAAAAGATAAATGTTTGAGACAAAAGTACAGAAACACAAAACACACATTTTATGTGCAATAACATGATTTTCGAAAATCGTGCATTTTATGAGATAAAGTGAAAAAAATACTGTACAGGCGGCAAGGCCACAGACGACAATATGGCGCATGCGCATTAATGCTGGTTACTTGTGTCTACAAACACACATTATGAATATATAATGCTTATTGCTTTTCCATAGCAACACCGGTTTCACGGACGCGTCTCAATGTTACGTCATACCTACTTTGCGCGTCGTGTTTAGAATTTATATTGTCTTTGTCAGGCCTTAATTTAATGCGGTGTAAGTTTTAAATGGTTTTGTTAAAAAAAATCGGAGAAGGAAACAAGTTATATTTCAAATGAAATTGCTTAAGCTACAGTAAATTTGGGGGGGGGGGATTTAGTTCGTATCAAAGTGATGATGCTTGTGTACTACTAAATTCACATGTAAATAAATAATTATTAGTCTTGCAAATACAGATAAATATATACCCTCGGGTTTATTGCATGAAAATATTTGCCAATTTCCAACAGAGTCTGAAGGCTGTCAGTATGTTTGCCATTTTACACGCTGGTCGACATGTTACATTTATATAGGCATACTGCGTACTGCCGTCGCGATCAGAGCAGTGGTCTCAAGGGCAGAGACCGACAGTCTGTACGAACTGAGCCACTATCCTCCTTCCACAAGAAAAAAGGGTGAACTCGGAATTTTGTAATTAAGGTCGAGGAAACCGAAAACCTTTACATGGCATTCCTGGAAGATACGCCAACTGTTGGATCGATTATAGGCATATGAAATAGGGAATTGTGTAAATACGGGAGCAGTAGCTCCATGAGCGTGACCACATTTGATTATATAAAGTACGTGAAACGTGTACATAGGGCCTGTTTCGAAAAGAAAATGTTAGAACCTGATTACCTTTTCTGAAGTGTTACAAAATTTGAAAGAAATGCCGCTATAAACGGAGATGTTTCGGTAAAATGACAACAATATACACTGTTCAATTTTTATGCAAAAATTCATCTTTCTGCAAATTATATCTGATTCAAATATTGCAAGTTTTTATTGCTTTTTTACTTCAATTTTAAGTGAATTTAAATTTTCTCCAATATAACCTGTCCTTGACACTAAGGAAAATTACATATTCAACGGGATTTTAAAGAATAATAAGAAGAAAAGACAATTAGTATGTTACTTCTAATGTATTTTTGAGCCCGTATATTTTATTTAAGAAACTTTCAGTACAGCGTTCATCGTGTTTATGTACAAAAGAATTTCATACGCATGCTCGAGAAGCCTCGAGGCATATATACTGCTCCTCGCAGTACATCGATACGAATAAATATCAGTCACTGTACAAGTTAACTTTACCTTCAGACATTAATTGCCCTAAATGAAGGACTGGCAATTACAGTAAAAATCAAGAAGTTCAAGATAACATGCCGTGTGGTCATAAAGTTCAAATCCGGTAATATTTCTCTAAATATATTAGTTTACCATCATCATCATCATCATCATCATCATCGTCGTCGTCGTCGTCGTCGTCGTCATCACCATCATTAATATCATCAAGTTGAAAGATTAGACAGATTTGTCTGTTCCTTCTTCATGAGTCGTCATTAATACGAGTTTATGACGGCCTACACATGGTTGCTCTGTACGTTTACATTACAGCAGTATGTGTGGCTCTATGATGGACAGTGGCGTACCGAGGGGGGGATTTTGGGGGTTCAAACTGCCCCCCGAAATTCCGAAGGCCTCCCAAAATCGTACCAAACTCAACCTGACTGTGAAAACTGTTAAAAATTGCTGAATTTAGGAAGCCAACAGCCCAAGATGTTCGGAAAAAAAGGAAGTAAAATTCTAAAATTACCTAGGTTCGCAATTGTTTTACATCAGCAATGACAAATAAATTGGTTGTCATCATAAAGCACTGCTTCAGCCTGCATAAGGATACCACACCACCCCAGCCAAACCACAACGTAACACCAACACACATCGAACCAGAACAATACAACCCATGAAATAACTCAACAAATAAGTCGCAAGCTCCTGAGAATGGATGTATTAACACCCGAAACATGTTGAGCATTAAATAATGAAATAATAAAGCAAGTGACATCAAGTTGGTATCTCTTTATTCACCTATCAAGATGATGCACAGTCCAATAAATATAAGATTCACTATCAATATATTTGTGAAATTTATTGAACTGCTTGACCCAATCAAGATCTTTCGAAACGTTATAAACCCTTTAGTAACCGACAGAGTAATATCCCGAAAATATGTATATTTAGGTAATGTGTGTACCGTGTTTACGTGTTCACAGGCATGCTACCAGATAACCTATAAAAATAACTTGTTTTAGTAACTTCACTCACGATATAGTGCTTACTCCCTGAGGATGATCCCGTATAGGGATCGAAACATGTAGGAGTAATATAAATCTATTTTATTGTGAAACTAAAAAAAAGTGATTTTAATGTTTCAAGTGTATTGTGCAAATTGTTGGTTTTAAGCTAGAATTAATAAACAGAAATTACGGGGGTTCTTACTGGGAGTCATTCATTTAAAGAAGAAATATTTAGAGAAATAAATAAGTTAATGCACATGACTATGCGGATGACGCTATTTTCTGATAAGGAACGTACACATGACTGGCTCAGGCAACAATCCAGGTAACACATTTAGTTGAAAAATTGTTATTAATTCACCTAAGAATCAATATATCATCAATCATCCTCGTAAGTAACAATGTAGGTAATTCTGGCATAACAAAATGATTAGATAAGAGATGAAATGACAGCCAAAACCAATTTGTTCTCCATCACCAAGCGGTCTGGAGCACAATGACCGTCCGCTGTCAGAGAGCGACTGCTTTGTGTTTGGCAGGCACAAAAATACCTATGACGTGCTGTCCATCCTCGACAGGAACCACTGGATGTTCACAGCCTGTGGTTTGCTCTATGTCACCATCAAATGGGACACGACTCAACCTAATATAAATACCACCTTTCCGTGACTATGACAATAAACATACGTATTACACTAAAAATTACAAAGTGCCCTTTCCGGATTAATTAACTAATTACATGGATAAAAATATTATGCTGGAAATATTGTTCGCTCAGCAAGGTAAATTGGCCCTGCCTTTGTGAAATTTGGTTTCATTACCACATTAAAACCAGACCGCAAATGGACGCTACCCTTAACTCGGACGAATGCAGTTTTGTACATATAAATCATATTTATATTAAGATTCAGTTTTTAATTTATGCTTAGATTTCCTAACTGGCCCCTTTCATTCAAGCATTTTGATAGTAAAAGCATCAATAAGGAATCAATGGCCACTGTGAAGAAGTTCCGAGGTAAAAAGCTTAAAACTGATATTCTTTTCAAATTAAGGGTACTGCAAGTACCTCAGTCTATGCAGCGTTGAATGCCAAGATTACAAATTAGGAAGGCCAGACAATGAAGCGGTCGCGGATGTGTTCAATTATCATCCCTAAGTTTGCTTAGACGTATGGCAGGATAATATTAAAATGTATCTTAGAGAAAGAGGATGGGAAGGTTCTAACTGAACTGATATACATGAGGATAGGGACAAGTGGCTGGCTGTTGTGAACATGATAACGAGCCTCTGGGTTTCGCAACAGAGGGGAATTTCCAGACCAGCTGTAGAAGTGAAATGTTCTCAAGATGGCTGCTTCATGAAGTTACCTTGTTTGGAGTATCGAGAAAAAGTATGGAAAATAACAATAAAGGAAGCAGATATTCTGACAGAGATTGAAATCCAGTCCTTCGAACATGAAACAAAAATCGCTTGTTAAAATTTTTCAAGTTTTTTCAAACTGTACAAGTATCTTAACCACTCAACTTCCCGATAATTTTTTTTCTTTCAGTGAAAACACTTGTAGTTTTTTTTCGCCTCGCCTTTAGTTGCTCAGCACGTAATTCCTCGACACAGCGCTGTGCTCCATAGATGGTGCATCAGTTCGTCACAGATTTCTAAAAAACTAGGTAATATATAAGTACAAGGAAAGAAGGAGCAATTACATGTCAATAAATGTCCAAAAAATGCAACTATATTCAGTTTATTTTATCTGTAAGCTGCTCTACATGTTTCGGGTGGTTTCTCCACCCATCATCAGGGACACAAATAACTGTATCTACAGCATGTGGTACTAGTCAAACTTTGCTGGGTGGAGAAACTACCCGAAATATGTAGAGTAGATTAGTGATAAAATAAACTGTATATTTGCATTTTTAAACATTTATTGACATAGAATTGCGATACACGGTACCATGAACATAAAAGGAGCAATTAATATCAATGTTCAGAGCCAGCGAAGAATTCCCTTACGGCCGTATGTCTTCACATGAATTAAAATTCTTCTCTAATTTCGATTCGGCATAGGTGGATGTTAGGTATGAAAGTTTCTAAACTTTATGAGAAATAGTTTAGAGTTATGTACGGAGAGAACAGAGGAACTGATTAACTATGCTATAAAGAAAGTAAAGGTGAAAATCCCACCAGGGCGAGTAAAATAGGAGGAAGTAAAATGATCAGCCAAGCAGAACCAGAAAAACCAAGTCGCGACTGAGGAAAGCAAAGTTGTACACGTTGGAAAAGAACGATTTATCATTTTATTTGTGAAGAAGAAGAAGAAGAAGAAGAAGAAGAAACTTCTTGACAGCGACAAAAAAACCGCTGAGCACGTGTGTATGAATGATGTGTGGCCTCCCCATTTATGTGCTGCAAAACAACTTGAATCCTGGTCTTTTGAGACTTACAAAGTATCTGTGTAATTCATTCGGAAACGGATATTAGGAGAAGAAAGAGGTTTAAAGAAACCACCAGTAAGATAAAAGCGTAGAGATAAAAAACACAGTCGGGTTATAGAGGTGACGGCCACAAGTGCAGTTTACTTACAATCCGCAGTGTTTCTAATTACAGACAATAAAATTAAGTACGGAAGTGTAACTGCAGTTAAAGCTACGTGTACGGAGCCATTCCCGTGGGTAAAGGGGCTTGGGGTAGCGCTAACTACCCACACCCACCTAGCGCCGAGGTTTAAAAAGAGTAGAGCTATACTTTTATTCCCCCCTGTGCCTTCATGGCAAACTATAGGGAGAATTTTACATTTCCACCTACTGTCAGTTACGAATATTCTAAAGTTTCTAAATTTCACTTTCTTTCTTTTTTTTGTATCAGTTTCATTATTCGTAACCGATTATTTCTCTATAAAGTATCAACTGATTCGTTTTTGTAGTCGTGATGTACTTTCTTGTCCGTTACATAAAAAAATATATGTTTCTATAATTTAGAAGGATTTCGGTCTTGAAAGAGATCCTGTCAACTGTCACAAGAAAATCTCCTGCACTTATCACAAATAGTGTGAAAGGGTCCTTACTTACTACTTACTTACTTCATGGAGCAGACTCCTTCTTGCGAAGCTAATCTGTTCTCAGCTATTCAAGAAATTCCTTGCATTTTACGGAACCCGAGTGTTCATTACCGCATTCACAAGAGCCTGCCATCTGTCTCTATCCTGAGCCGGATCGATCCAGCCCATGCCCCCACGTCCCACTTCTTGAAGATCCATCCTAATATAATCTTATCTTTCTGAAGATCCATCTTCATAAGTATTACCCTTCCATCTACGCTTGGGTCTCCCAAGCGGCTTCTTTCCCTCAGGTTTCCCCACCAAAGCCCTTTATATACCTCTCCTCTCCCCCCCCCCCATATGCGCTACATACCACGACCATTTCATTATTCTCGATTTTATCACCCGAGTAGATATCATTAAGCTCCTCGTTCTGTAGTTTTCTTTACTCACCTGTTAACTTGTCTCTCTTATGCCAAAGGGTCATTCCAGGTCCGAGGCCTTTGTGAAAGTTTTGTGAAAGGGTCGTTCCAAGAAACATACATTACTAGAGGCGCCTTTGCAGAAACTTTCATACATCTCTGTAAGGTCACTCTATAACAGACCAAGAAGGCCCAGAATGGAAACAGAAATATACCTCTACTACTTCTTTAACTTCAGCGCTAGATGTGGGACGCCATGCCCCGGGAGCTTTACCGCTGGGAAAGAGATTCTTTTCCACCGTACAGGAGGCTCGGTGGATCCCAGGACCGGTCTGGACGAGTGCGATAAATCCAACCCCCTCTTGGGATTCGATACCTGGATCGTTCAGCTCGTAGCAAGACGCTATGCTGATTGAGTTATCCCGGCCAACTTCATACATCTGTAGTTCTGCAAATTCTCAGTTGACGAATTAATTGAGTTGGTAAGATAAGTCTCACTACAGGCTCGAGGTGCCCAGAGGGTTCCAGGAAGTTAAGGTTCCCCCATTAAGTGACAGTGGCCCAGGGCGGTGGTGAGGTTGTCAGCCTTACGCACCGGCCGCTTTTTACCCCCAAGAAATACTCCTGGTACCCATTTCTGTTAGGGGATGAGTCGACCCCTGGGCCATAGTGCGATCGGAAGTGTTATTTCAATGAAAAATTCCAATGACACCATCTGGAATCGAACCAGCGACCTACCGATTTGTAGCACAGCACCTTAACCACTGTGCTACCGCAGTACGCAATCAAGTTGGTAGTATATGTATATACCAATACTAGTTTAAAGAATTTTGTCTTTTTCAGCATACTTTTGTCAGCTTTGATAACAATTGTGAATACATTTTGTTTCGATATAGTATCCTTTTACAAGGTCGTGCACACGTGCAGCATTACAACATCCACGTGCGGCCGGTGACGTGCAATTAATGATGAAGTGCAGATCTTAAAGAAACTTCTTATATTTATTTTATGTTATACTCCAACCCACTTTCTTACTTCCTATGTCACGTCAGTAATTCCAACATGGCCTCCGTGCGAATTTCTGAGGTGTGAAAAACATTGAAATACAGTAAATACTATGCCTCCGTATTCTCTTAGTACGTGAGTTTTAAAAACATAGAATTATTCTTAAAGATCGTGTGTTACATTGTGATGTAGAGAATGATTGTCACGCAAAACGTTAGTTTAGTTTCCGGCATGGTGGCAATAATTAATGGAACACTGAAAATAGAATGTGCAGTGCAAGTGGTAACAAATCAAATATTCCGATAACGTTTATGAATAATTGTTCTTTTAGACAAAAACCATGTCCACATCGCGACGAACTTGAATCTGCAAGTCCTGAGACTAGAAGATTGCAGATAGTGTCGACAAACACGAATTACTACTGCATAATTAGTAATTTTTTATCTATAGCTATGACATTACACAAACGGAAATCTTTAAAACCAGACAGGCATCAGTTCATGAAATGTAACTTTCCATATTTTGCATACAGGGCTGAATGTCAGACACAGCACTACCGCCTTTACCCACATGAAATGTAACTGTTACAGGCCAGTTGAAATGTGATGGCACACGCGCAGAAACCAGATTTCGTCTTTCGGCGAAACGGAAGAATCCATTTAAATCGGCGGGGGCGTCAGTTCAATCGATTACTGTCAGCCGAGGTGTGCGCATCAGCGGTAGAAATACTGGATACACCATGTTCAGAGGTAGTGTGAAGGGTACTGGCTACCCACTTCATTCGCCAGTTTCCCCTTCCCTTTCTCTCCCCTGCTTCACCGTGTGCCATCACATTTCAACTGGAGTCTGCCTGCAGATGTCAGTAAAGACTTTCGCGTTGAAAGCAACAGTAGGTACATTTCTATTGGTCTTTAAATTATGGTCTCTTGTTTTCATCGCGTGACCTATTTGGAACAAGTGTCTGAAAGAACCCTTTCAAACAGACAAGTAGCATTACAAAAAAAAACTGCTCTTTTTATTTCCACTCTCCTCTTCAAACAAATTTGTTCTCTCTTTTACACAGATAAGCGAAATTATTATTCATAAATTACGTCTGTTCTCTTTATCCACGCCATTATAGGAATTTTCATTTGGAAACCATCCAGAGTGGGAGTGAATAGTGGCGGTGTATCCGGTGGAATATGAATTTTTTTTAAAAAAGGTACCCTACTAGAAAATTCGGCGCAATGTCTTTCTTGGAGACCTTGATAATCGTTAAAATTTGTGGATGTCTGTGTAAGGTATTCCGTTCTGTTCTAAATTGTCGTAAGAGGAAATTATACAAAATAACTCATTTTTATTGTAAAAATAAACTCTTGTATATTAAAACTGGTTACACATAAAATTTCATTTCGTACATAAGAGAGAACAAACTGTACTTCGATTACAAACGTTTTAGAGGCAAATAAAGTTACAGACCTGGAGCTGCAGACTAAGTAACAGGATTACCAGACACTCATTTGCGATTTTCGATATGCAAACCCTGCTAATAACGTAATCAACTTACATTTCCATGAATTTATTTACAACATATATTTTGAAGTCCTTTTTCGAATTTGATAAATATTCAAAATAAGGACATAATAAAACCAAGATTTCATTACATTAGATATCAGACATAAGTCTTTTGTAACAGCTGTTCAGACTTCTTAGAATTCAAAGTTACATTTAATTATTTAGGTAGGCACCAAATCAAAATTTTTTCATACCTCAATTTTTAAATGTTTATAGGACTACGTAACGTTTGTTACGTGCCAAGTAATACACTATAATTCTGTATCTGAATGACAAGAATCCAAATTAAATTCGCCTGACGATAATAGTGAAATATTTAAATAGTAAATGTATTTTGAAGCCCTTTATAGTTCCTGAAATATATCTTGCGAAAGATCAGATAAACAGGCAAATGTTTCCGTTACCCATTACGTGTTTTAGGACCCAATTTATGTAGTTCACGCAGAGTTAATGGCTGTCTGCAAGGAACAATAACAAGTGTAAGTTAGCTTGATTGTGAAATAAGAATAGGAACCTTAGGAGATTTACGTCTTACTGATCTCAGATCATCTTCCTTACGAAAACGTAAAGATTAACTCCTTGTATTAAATCAGGCACTGTGTGGCGTATTTATCTCATCTCAAGCCCTTGAAAGTTATACAGCAAATTACACAAAAAAGATTTTTCTGTTGCGCTTCGGTTCAGTTTTATTTCAAATTTAGCTTTTTTTTCAACTGGAGGCAATACATTAGGACAGTATGATGTTACTTACGCTGAGAATAAAGAAGTCTAGACAATTTAAACATTGGTAACTATATACCAATTGTTACGGCGTAAAGTTGCTAAAGAAATTAAATCTTCAGAAAAACCGATAAGACATCCTAAAATCTGGCAAAATACTGACATGGTTGGGTAATAGATGGATATTTTCCCTCAAATGGTGAGATTATATCAGTGCGCAAATTTTCCAAAAATCTGTGCACCACATCCCAATTCCTGGCGCCACAATAGTGATACAAATCAAGTCACATACTGAGGACCCACAATTGTGACGACATCTGCAAAACTCATTGTCAACTGGCGCTTTATTTTGGTTGCATTTGAACTGACGCACATGTTTGTATGTATGGAAAAATGTTGAAGCAATTACACTGTTCCCTATTATGCTGTTCATTTGTGTAATTTTTGTTTATTGCTACATAATTTGTGTAATTATAAAATTGCATAATACATAACTGGTATAGACGAGCTCCAAACAAAAAGCCGTAATTTTTACATTTACTCCCGAACAGTGCAACACACACAGACACACACACACACACACACACAGACACACATAAACATGTAGAGTTTTTTTTTCATTTTTTATCACCGTGCAATATTGTCAATTTTAAAACTACAGTAAACCAACTAGTTGCACACAATGTATTTCACTTCGTAAAATCACACTTTAAAACACATTAAAAGTCATTATCACCTCCTACATGTTTCGATCCCAATGAATCATCATCAGGGAGTTGGAGTGCCTATATATGAAGTTACTGGTTTCTTCTTATTTACGATGTGAAGTAAAGAGTATTGTGGCAGCATGCAGTGATAGTGTAAGTTATGTTGTGATGGGTTGATCTGGTCGTTGTCTGCCCTGTGCTGGTTGTGATCACAACATGCTTTTATTGTATGAAGGTAACACACACGTTACGTAGTTCTCAGCTGAAATATACGTAATCATTTTAATGTAGAGGTTCGTAACATGAATAAAAAAAGAAACAAATAAAAAATATATACCTGAAAGGAAAGAATCCGCCCAGAAAATGTAGCGGTCGATGAACTTGTCCATCAAGTCGCCGTCAGTTATGGACCCAGTATATTACAATCTACACAACTGGCCGCTAGTGGCATTTACACTAACCTGAAATATTAATATTCATCTTATAAAATTATATATGGTTTATAAACATTTTTATAAGATGAATTTTGTAATATTTTTATTTGTATTCTCACTGGTTTCCCAATGTAAATTATCTATTTGGACTTCCCTACTAAACTTTTGCACGCATTTCTTACTTCTCCTATACATGCTACATGTCCGGTATCCTCCTTCATAGTATATGCTAGTTCATAATAGACAATAATAAAATAAATGCAGACTAACAGACCTGTGATTAGCAATTAAAACGAAAAATAGCGGGGCTATTAGTGAAAACATTCTACTGACACGCCACATTAAATTCTGAATATTTCTCTATGGTGTTCTCAAGACCCTTTTGGAGCCTATAGCAGCGTCTAACATCGTCGTTAATCTACCATCCCGCGGGAAACCAAGAGACCAAGATGCCTGCTGTCATGCTGATTTAAAGATCAGGCGTTCCTGTAACTTCTTTGGAGCAGAAAGAAGGTGACAAAACTTATTAACAGATATTGAGCTTTTAGAACCTTGCGCAGTGCCTGCCAGGCGTTGAGATTCTTCAAGAGTGTGTGTGCTTATAAACAACCTTTTTGTGACAGTATTAAACTCTCATTCAATTAAATTTACTTTCCGCCTCAAGGTTTTCTAAAAGCAACGTCTTGTACACGCTTAAAGGGATTCACCGCTTTCCGGCTTAGGAGAAAATAAATTGCGCGAATAATTTGGGCAGATGAAGGAAAGAAAATGGATGAGAAGCTAAAGGAGAACTGCAGAAGAACTAGAACATAAGGAGGGGAATTACGAAATCTGCGGTAAAAAAGGACATAAAATAGATGAGATGATAAAGAACAACTGTAGAAAGGAATAGAATATAAGGAGAGAAATTGCTAATTTTGGGCAGATGAAGGAAAGAAAACAGATGAGGGGCTAATGGAGAACTGCAGAAGGACTAGAACATAAGGAGGGGAATTATGAAATCTGCGGTAAAGGACATAAAATGGATGAGATGATAAAGGACAACTGTAGAAAGGAATAGAATATAAGGAGAGGATTTGCTAATTTTGGGCAGATGAAGGAAAGAAAATAGATGAGGGGCTAATGGAGAACTGCAGAAGGACTAGAACATAAGGAGGGGAATCACGAAATTTGGGGTAACGAAGGAAAGATAATGGATTAGAGGTTAAAGTAAAACAGTAGATAGGAATAGAATAAAGGGAGGAAAATTATAAAAATTATGAAGATAAAGGAAAGAAAATAGATAAATTGTTAAAGAAAAACTGCAGACAGGAATCGACTATAAGGAGGGGAATTATACAATTTGTGCAGATGAAAGAATGATAATGAATGTGAGGCTACAGAAAAATTATAGAAAGAAGTAGAATACAAGGAGGAGAATTATAAAATTTTGGCAAATGAAGGAAAGAAAATGGATGATTAGTCAAAATAAAACTGTAGATAGGAATGGACTATAAAGAGGAGAATTATTAATTTTGGGCAGATGGAGTAAAAAAATGGATGAGAAGTTAAAGGAAAACTGTAAACAGGAATAGTTCATAAGGAATGAAATATGAAATTTGGGAAGATAAAGGAAAGAAAACGGACGAGAGGGCAGAGGAGAACTGAAGATAGGTCTAGAATATAAGGAAGGGAATTATGACATTATAAGAGACCGAACGCTGTATGAACGCGGAAGCGAGCGATGTACAAGATCCTTAGCTTTGTTCAAATCCAACCTGCTCAGTCAACAAAATGTCTGTATCCGCTATAATTAAATTAAATTTAACATGGCGAGGAACAAAAATTACGTCTTCAATAACCTGCAGTTCTTAGTCCACTAGACAAACAAACAAACAAACAAACAAACGTGTTTCGACTTTTCCCGAGTCATCACTAATGTATGAAGTCAAAAACCTAATTCAGGGGACCTGAACCAGTTCATTGTGTGTGTGTGCGTGCGTGCGTGTGGCATAAGGCACTGAAGTTGACGCTGTCAGTGTCCAGACGCATTTGTCTATCAGTATATACGATGAGGGCTGTCGGTTCCTGCAGGTTGGTTAATGGCAGTGTTAGATGTAAAACTGAGAAACACGAGTTTTTGACCTCAAAATCACACACACTTACTTACTTACTTACTTACTAACTTACTTATTCATTACTTGGAGCAGAGTCCTTCTTGAGAAGCTAACCGGTTCTCATGTAGTCAAGAAATTCCCCATAATTTATGGAACCCGAAAGTCCATTACCGCATTCACAGTGCTCGCCACCTGTCCCTATCTTGAGCCATATCAATCCAGTCCTTGTCCACACATCCCTCTTCCTGATGATCCATCTTAATATTATCCTCCCGTCTACGCCTGAGTCTTCCAAGTGGTATTTTTTCATCAGAATTCCCCACCAAAACCCTGTATAACCCGCTCCTCTACCCCATACGTGCTACATGCCCGGCCTATCTCATTCTTCTCGACTTGATCACCCGAAAATATTGGGTGAGGAATATAGAGCTTTTAACCCATAACTATATAATTTAATTCACTCCCCTGTCACCTCTTCCCAAATATTCTCCTCAGTACCCTATTTTCAAACACCATCAGCCTACGTTCCTCCCTCAATGTGAGCGACCGAGTTTCACACCCAAACAAAACCCTCAAAATCATAGTAGATATTTATTCTTGTTTATCCGAATCTTGCTGTCGTGTGTGGCAATGTGAAGCAATGGAGCCACCACGAAACCTACAAACCTGAATTGCTTCTAAAGGCCGCATGTTATTGTATTATCATGCAAAGATCTCAGATAACGTTAAATGTTTTATCGTATATGAACATAAACCTTTACCCATTGTTTGTAATACGTTTGCCTTTGGTATGAGCAGTTCAACACGACGCGTCTCTCTGCAAGACTGTAATAAGCTTGAGTTGCACCAAGCGCGATTCCAGTACAAACATCTTTCCGCTACTATTTTTCCGGTGTCATCAAAAGAGTCACTACTGATATCTCTGTAAAATTAAGTTCAGTAGCACATCTAATGCTACACAAATAACATAATAATTGCCTGCAATACCAAAGAATGTGATATAAAATTCCCTGAAATTGACTGACAAGCTTTATGGATTACTTTGTGCAACGTGTAGAAAAAGGAGGTTGAATGTAATAACTGAATCATGCTGAAGAATAAAAATCAACTAGATGCCACTTATTATTTTACTGTACTTCTTATAGTCTCAACATGTTTCGGCCACTACTATGCCCATCATCAGGATCTCGAGTCTATGATGTTGATTACCACATTGGTCGTTTCGTTCTTGGTTTGCTGTATGTTGGAGGTTAGGTGCGGTTAGGCCGGAGTAGTGTCAGAGTTGAAACCCGGACACTACTCCACCCTAACCGCACCTATCCCCCAACATACAGCAA
>Ga0136643_10005163_pt1 | contig 18302 bp, 7 predicted proteins | sample TergutLab28metaG_FD_96883 | JGI IMG/M metagenome (GOLD analysis project Ga0136643, IMG submission 96883) | Labiotermes labralis P1 segment gut microbial communities from Petit-Saut dam, French Guiana - Lab288 P1 (version 3) (version 3) | ecosystem: Host-associated > Arthropoda: Insects >...
CTGACGTACAAGAAAATTGTGTATAATACACACACGACTCCTAGCAATCTGTGTAAACGTAGATTTTGTGGGGATAGAGACAATCTTATCAAAAGCAAGGGCACTTACCTTATTCTGTAGCTTGTTAATGCTGTGAACATTCTCGTTGCTGTAGTCAGAAGCTGTACTGAGAACAGAAGTCTAATGGACTGCTGAACTCCATGTGACTCAGGCTCTTGTGCTTTACCCTTCAGTGTAGTCCCCCCATATTCCCTTACACTCCATCTGCCCATGTGTTCACAGAGATGTGGCCTTTGCCAGTGACTGATGGTTTGGATTAACCGACACAGGGCAGAAGGCACTGAGGAGAATAGAGAGCGGTTGGCATAGAGTAGGAAGCCTAGAGTGTCATTTCTTCCATTGCCTTTGTTAATTCTTCCAACCGCTTCAGTATAGTGCCTCATACAAATGCTGTGTTTCTAAATTTGTTCTTCGTGAAGGAAACAGTGCCAATGACTCACGTTATCTGTGCATTTGCTATATGTGGTTTTTATTTCGTCCTTCACCCTCCCTTGCACCTTCCAAGCCATCTAATGTTGATGACCCAGTTGTCCAGTAACTTATCTGTCTGGTTCCCTTTGCAAGGTTTGGTTTCATGCATTGTTAAGATCTACTATTTTTGAATGTATGTGCTGTTTTAATATTTCCGTTTTTTTAATGTGTTTTGTGTTCTGCATACTAATCGTTTATAGTGGCTTAATGTGTATAGAGTGGAAGTGTATTAATATTTAATTTGATCTTGTTTGGGTGTGCTGCACCTGTTGTTAAATGTTAATATGTTTCCTGTGCTTTGCATTTGTGATACATGCAGCAGTGTACAGGAATGCGTCCGCATGCGAGGCGCCTGTACTGTGTTTGCATTCGGGCGGGGGGGGGGGGGGGGGCTTTGCCCTCGCTTTTTTTAAAATTTGTTTTTTTTTGGGGGGGGGGGGGGGGGGTGGTACTTTTGCACTGCATTTGTTAATACTTGTATTCATTATCTGCCCTCCTGTGCCCTGTTTGGAAATACAGTTTTGAAATACAGCATTCACAGTTCCACTATAAATAATCAAGTGTAGTTTTTTTTTATATGTATATAAATACAAAGCCAGATACCATATTTGGAATCATTTACTCTGTAGACTTTGTCTATCATGACCATTTTGAAAAACAATATTAAACACATGTTTCAGGGACAGGATCCATAAAATTCAAACACTGTTTGATTAAAAATATATACCGTGATTAGAATCGTATAGAATTGTACAATAATCAAGTGTTCAGTTAGATATATGTGTGTAGTATTGTGATCTGTGCTGTTGCTGATGTATTTCTCAGTTTGTTCCTATTTGGTATATAACCATTCAGGTATGGAATATTACATAAAACTTTATGAAAGAAGATGCATATCTTGTTTATGTTTTTGGTGTTTTTGAAGCAAGAAATTTGAAAGAGTGTGCCTGTCGGCTTTGCTGTGCCTGTCTGTGTGACCACATGTAACAAGTTAAGGAACTGACAGTTGATGGATGTTCATGAAACTTTATATAGCGTAGGTTTGCTAGATGTTCCAATACTGTTTAAAATCAAACAGCAATAGCAGACACATCTTGTGAAGATCTGCATCCTACATCCTTTTAGATGTATCAGAAATTGGAACACGTTTGTGCCAAATTCGTATTTTTGCACTGAGTCTTATGGCTGCTGAGGTAATTAAAAACAAAGGGACTTTGGCCTTTGTCGAACTGAAGAACTGCAGGTTTTGTTTATAAGAAGGTGTCAAAGATTAGTGTTTATGTATATTGAATGTCTAGGGCAGATAACAGAACAGATGTGCTACAGTTGGTATGCTGTGTGTGGATTTTTACTGTCTTGTTAATCTGTTTAATACATAACAAGAAGTGCACCACAAACTTATGATCCACTGGACATTTTATCTGGCCCTTCAGGAATTGCATAAAGGAAAATGGTCTGGCACAAATTGTACAAAATATTGTATGCCATCTGGGGTAATAGCTTTAATCATCCTCAGTATTCACAGAACAGTGTATTGGGCTGAAATCTTGTGTGGCCCAAAAATACTTCTGCTGGTAAACATGGTTCAGGAAAAATAACAAAGGGAGATTGGTGGCTTGGTACCAAAAATTGGTACATTCGATTGAGTAGTTTATGAACAGCTGAATAGAGAGAGACAGTGGTTAAGAATGATACAATCCTCCTCCCCAGAGTGTGAAGAAAAATGTTATGTAAGATACTGGGGGTTGATGTAGAAAAGGTATGGGTGAGTTGCAGTATATATGAGTGGCATGTGGATCAAGACACCAGGGTTCAGAGTGGGTCACAGTGATGTGTATTGCTGTGAATCATCCACAAAAAATTAATGTGCCAGATATTGGGGTGCAAAATTGATGAAGGGAATTGAATATCAGATGATGCCATTTGGAGAAAAAGTATGAAAATTTACTTTTTTTTATGATTACCAATATTTTATAAACACTTGAGCTATTTGACAGCTACCATTCATCAAACATAATAAAAATCTGGTTTGTTGTGGAGTAAAATACTTAACAATGAAAATATGTTCTGTGAAAATAGTTCATGGGAAAACATAGTCATTTTGTACTGCAGGTCAGAAATTGTCAGAGAATTTGCCACACACTGTTTTTGAAAGTGAGGCACGTAGGCATAGTTTGTTGTATAAACTATGAACATATGATTTTAAAATGAATTCCTGCCAGATTTTGTAGCAGTGTGTTTGTTAGATTACATACAAATTTTGAAAGTCATCACTTCATAGTGCTTTCACTGTGGTAAGCAGACTGCTTGTCTTGAGTGCTATTTACAGTTTTCTTTTGTTAGATGTTTACTGGACAAGAAAGTTGCCCCTTATTAATTGTGGGTAATGGGATTGATACAAGCTCAAAATAGATGGGTACATGAGGCATTCGATTTGTTACTGTGCCATTTCAGTTTGTATTCTCTTGTTTATATCAGTTGACAGTTTTTTAATTTCTTGATTTCTGAAAACATGATGCTATAATTTCTTCATGCAGGACCGTTGGCAGCTGAATTTAGAAGTGTATTCTGTGGCATAGAAATGCCATGGTTTGATGTATTTTGAATTACAGAGTTCATTAAGAGATGCATGTATACAGTTTAGTTAGTGTATATTTATATTTATATTGCTGCGCTATTCAGACCTGAATTTTGTGTAATAAATATATAGATTCAGATACCTTGGGCATTCTTATTGAATCAGATACTCACATGAAGAATGTATGATGCAAATTGTGGGCTCAAGAATGGTTTCATTTAAGTACTACTTCAATGTTAGTCATTTTTTCTTTTAGAAGTTTGTGAATTCATCTGAAGGGACACTTGTTTTGTTTTCAGAGTTAAATAATACAAAATAGTAATTGCATTTTGAAACAGGTGTCCTTTTAAGAACATGAAACTGCAAATTTAAATACAAAATAATTATTACAACATATTTTATATAATATTTTTGTCTATTCTTAGCTTTCATAGTGATTTCCTCCCCATTTCATTTATGATGGTGATGATTCTAATGGAACCATTCTTGCTGGCCTGCATTGCAGGGGCAGGTGCGGGAACAGGCTCGGGTGACGGTTTGTCGGGACCGGGTAGGAGTTTCGAGTGTCCGCTGTGTGATGCAGTGGTAATCGAGCTACCAGCCATGCGTGCACACCTAGAAGAGCATTATCCCCGCGACTCCCCCACATGCCCTGTTTCTACTTGCGCCAAGGCCTTCTCACATCCAAACTCTGTCCGCAACCACATGCGAATGAAGCACGCACAGCAGTGGGACAAGATGAAGACCCTGAAATGGTCATACATGTGAGCAGTGATGGGCATAGTATCGTGCGTTTTAGTCTGGTCACATCTACTGCTAAAAGTAACTTAATCAGCTGAAAAAGGGTTTTGGTAGTTGAATCTGTGTATTGATAAGATTGTCAGCTGCGTTGAAAACCATGAAAAAACATTGCATTTCTGTTTTTCATGCAGTACTGTAGCATACAGATTAGTATAAAAACTTTCTTATGACATTATTTGTTGGTGCAGAGCGGTACTGCTTCCCAGTTGGAAAGGATAACGTTGTGCTTTAAATGACATTGCAGTGGATACAAATTGCATTTTGCAAGAATCTCTGCCGAGAAGACATACATGTTTTATATCACAGCTTGCAGCTTAAAAGACGAATATGTGCAGAAGAAGTGATTATTTCATATATAACATTAGACATACAAGACATCATTTTTAAAGTGTGTGTTGGGAGATGGTTTGTTGCATAGTCTGTAATAATAATTGCTTTAGTATGTTAGCACTCTGAATTTATGCCCAAAGAACTGTATTCCAAGTTGATGGCACCCTTTTTATAGGAGGAGAGAAGGTTCCCAAAGATTTATGTAATTGATACTACACTAATACCTTACAGTAGTGTAATAGGTTTTCATGTGGGCACGTTATATTAACTTAAGCAGTTTGTCATTTAGATAACTGAGAAGGGCTATGAAACTTACGTGTACTCTTAACATCATTATGGTTTTGTTAAGAATACTTTATAGAAGGCATCTTAATATGTTGTGTGGTATTATTTGAGCTGTATGTGAAATCAGGACATATTTTACATTTGTGTCTAATTATTTTCTTGCATTTCATGTATTAGTAGGGAAAGTAGTATGATTGACACAAAGTAGAATGGTGGGTTACATAAGGCAAGTATCCTGTTGTCTTAATATTTCTCACAAAGGAAGAAATGAGATAACAGTACATTTGTTTGTAATGATGCTCCGACCCTCTGTCCTATGAAATGTGGCCCAAGTGCCATTCAGTTTTTCATCAGTTGCACTTCAGCTGTCTGCATTCACATAGGTTGATGAACTGGATTTAGTGTTATGTACAAGCAGAGCAGGACTTTTCTGACGACTGACTTGATTTATGGCAAGAATTCTCACAGAAATTTATTCTTACCACACTGTTTTATATATTTGTTCAAATGGATCTACACTCAGAGAGTTTAATTTGGTAATATTGTAGGTTAGAATTTATGAGGAATATATATATCTGCATTGTGTCAGTAATAAACCATGCATGATGTTGCAAAAGCAGTTGTATGGTTTCATTGAACAATGCCATGTACCAGTTGCCATGCTGTATACCAGTTGAAATTTTGAGTTAATGGGATCTGGAAGTTGTTAAGTTTAGTTATAAACTATCACCTTGTATCTATGATAAATTTGTATTTGTATTAATGTGTTTGAGTGGCATTACAAATATGTTGAATATTAGTTACAATATTTAAAATTATGTGTTTTTATGATGCTGGGAACATTACACTTAGAAGTTACATCTTTTCACAAGGATGTGGTTTTTCCAACTATAATTGCATATTATGACAGTGTCAAGTATAATGTGGTTTGTATTTTTTTCGTTATGTATTTTGCCACGTATGAGGCATGATCGTTAAGTTTCCTGGCTGGTCACAGTGTGGTAGTATATGAATCTCTCGTGCGTGCTGGAGGTAGCACGTAATCTGCTGAGTGGTTTGCTGTTTACTTCAGAGTTGTAGCTTGCATCATTTAGTAGTAACACCCCTTGAATTTAGGTTATATGTTGCGTCTTCTGCAGTTTGCATGTTACCAGAAAATACGAGATTTCACGGAGCAGATCATGTGCTTGAAATTGTGCTTCCCACTAGGGAAAACTGCTACAGAAATGTGAGAGATTTCAAAACTGGTTTCAAAATGGAAAGAATTAGTGGAACTCAAATATTTGGTCAGTTTTCCAAGTACAGAAATGGTGTGACGTCAGCTGATAATGCCGGGAGGTCACATTGTCCGTCCTTCAGCAGAATGCATGAAATTGCTTAGTGAATCAAGGAACTTGTTAATGAAACTGTTGTGTCACTCCTCATGATTTGACCGATGAGACAGGTATCCTGTTTCGATCATGCCAGAGTATTGTGATACGAGATCAGAACTTGTGTAAATTGCTGCAGAATTTGTCATCTACCGACTAATGAACAAAGGCAGAATTGTATCATTGCATGTCAGAACCCTGAGGAGAACCTTTGTCAAAACCCATGATGTGAATAGAAAATGATTTTACATATTCTGTTTTTGCTTCCATCTAGTAGAGGAGTTTTGTAGTAACTTTAGTAGTGTCATCTTGCAGCCTGTTGGGAAACTAGATGATCATGCTGTTGCTGATAGTTCTCATTGTCTTTGATGAAATAAGGCAGTGTGAATATATTGTGATGTGTATACCAGCCATTCTTGTATATAGTGAGACAAGAAGATATATAACTAGCCAGGTTTATTAGTGGTGTTAATTGTAGGTTTGGCAAAGTTAAGATTGTTTAATTTCTTTGTTCCTCCTGTTGTAATTAGTATATTGCTTCTTACCAACAGTAAATACCCCGTCTACAGCGCTTGCTAGTTTCTGTTGGCCTGCAGGCAGTTTTGGTGAAGTGGACGTTATTTTATTTTGCTATGCAGTATTCAGTCAATTTGTGTTGCCTTTAATATTACAGCCTGTAGTTTTGATTTTTCTTAGCTAATTCAGGAGTAATTCAACCCTTTTGTGGAGTGTTGGGTGATGTCTGTGACAGGTAAAGCAGGCCATACTAAGCAGTAACATACCTGACTTATAAATTTTTTATTATCTTTGGCATTATATATTTTCACTCATTATTCACACATAGCAGGGAGGTAGCATTTCTTTGTTACTTAACTAACTGGAGGCAGCTGTTGGCTGTTGGCTTACTGTTTCTTCATGTTTATATTATTTGATTTCCAAGAAAATGGTGGGTCAGAAAGTTTGAGCATCCACTAGCGTGTAACAGCAAGCTATATAAATGTACATCCGAGGAGTTACAACACTGAAATGCATAAAACATTTGTGGTAAAAATTTTCTGTCATACTTTTATTTTTAGCATAGAACTTAACGGTGCGTTTGTAAAATGGAAGATATAATGAAGTAATATGTCACAAAATTTATACAGAATTATCTGTAATTTCATAACCCACAGTGTAGTACCGTGTCCACAGGTCTTAACAGCAATATTTTAATCATACTTGTACATGGTGTGTCATGTTTCAAATTAGTTAGGGGCCTAGTATGCTAATGATGCACAAAAATTAAAGTATTCTGAAAAAATAAGTTGAGTGTTCTTGTCCTTTGGGTTTCCACAACCTGTGTTTAATGTGTAACTTCACAGGGGTGTGAGTTTTGGGGTTTTTCGTTATTGTATGTTGAAGGTAAAGATAAACGTAAAGTTGTTGCTATGCTTGCCTTGAAGACCTTTAAGGGCAGGGACTCTATTTTGACGTTCACATGATCGTACATCGTGATATATTTGTATAATAAAACCAAATAGATGTAATAATTTTTCTCAACTTTATTATTGGAATAAAACTCTACATGTTTTGGACGGTTCCTCCTGCTTGCAAGCTGTCAGCAAACCCGTATGACATATACCATTGCTGTGTGTACAGTGAAAAACTCCTGACGATGGACAGAGAAACCATCCGAAACGTAGAGTTTTATTCCAATAATAAATTTGAGAAAAATTAGTGCGTCTGTTTGGTTTTATTATAAGAGTAAAGACTGTATCTCCACTCTTTCTTAACCTCGGCTCTAGATGGAAGTGAGTGGTCAGCTTCACGCCACTGTTGCTTTGCCTCCAGGGAAAGAACTTCCAGTAGTCATTGAATGGGAGGACTGTTGGACCTCTGTACAGTTGTGGATGCTCTGAAGAAGAGAATAATCCCTTCACCCTGCCAGAAATTGTTCTCTGGATCATCCATCCTGCAGCCCAGTCACTATACAAACTTTTGTATCCCAACTCTCATATGGTACAAGAAGCTGTTCCAATTAGTTTGGCTGGTGTTGCTTTCATCATTCTAGTTGTAGCCAGCCACTGCAGTCTGTTGTCTCATAAATTGGAGACTAAAATGTATACCAACATTTTGGAACAGCTCACCAAAGAATGTGGCTAAATTTTTGAGGCAGAATGTACGTAGTAAGTGAAATCTATCTATTTGTAACTGTAATATAAAGTAGCACATTATTCATATTTTTACCCACCATCTTGTAGCCCAGTGTCAAGAGTTAAAAAAGTAACCCCCACCCCTCCCCCATTTTTGTTGAACTTCCTTATGGAACACACGTGGATTTGGATGCTGTTTGGTAGCAAATTGAAGTACATTGATTTGTGTGTATGTACAATTATTAGTGAAGAAATCTGAAAGCTTATATGTAAGTTAATAATTTTGGGCCACATACTGCACTTACCATACTGTAACAAACAGTAAACGGAAAGAGTATATGGGCTGGATTTAATTTATTCACCATGTAACAAACATGCATTAAACTCAGAGTACAAGAGATATCAAGAAAATATCTTCTGTATTTGAAATATCATCTGAAACAGTTTCAGAGAAGTTTACAGCGTACAGCGCACCTTGTAGTGGCAGTGTAGAGCATGTGTGACTGAAATGCAAAATGGCTTTGTAACAGTTCGAAACTCTGTGTGTTTTGTGGTACTGGAAGCATAGGACAAGTGAGCAGAGCTGGGGAACCTTTACAGAAAGCAACATTCTTTTGAGTATCAGACTGAACATTGAAAGAATTACTTTGCATGATGGTAGCTTCTTATGTGAGGGGCATGTGCCAGCGATGCAAGGTTTCTGTGCAGTGAAGCTGCCATGCCTGGGGATATAATAAAGAAACATGCTATTTATCAAAAGTAATTCCACTAATAGAACAAAAAATATTTATTTAATATTGATTTTATTCTGTTGTAAGTTACATGTCATTTAAATTAAATTTGATTTTTAACCTGATTTCAGATGACTGAACTGTGTAAGGATTTTGACCTACGATATCAATGCTTTCTGCATTGGTTTGCTCTTACTCATTATCAGCAGGGTCTAGCAGACTATTATTATGTGGACTGAAAGAAGCCCAACAATTTGATGCAGTGTTTCCACATGCATAAATAGAGCAAAAGATGAAACATTTTTGCAACAATAGCAAACAGAGATAATCTACATGAAAACTGTAAGCAGGAATATGCATTCAAAATTGTAAGGTATAAGCGGGGGTAATACCAGAGGTGGTAGGTGGACAGAGAATTTAAAGAACGGAATGATGATTGTTAAGCAGATGATTTTTAAATGTCACATAACTTGCATGTTTAACTTCATCTTATTGGTTTATAATGCTAATGGTGTGTACAAAATATGAATATCACAGCAGGTGCCTGCATATCAGTCTGCTAAGCAACAGTTATAATAATTTCCTGCTTTGTGATTGCACAAGACAAGACAAGTATTTGTGGTTATGAAACTTTACAGTGACAAATGTCTCTCCTGAATTTAAGTAGCAAAGTTCAGTGTACAGTATAATTAGTATTGTGATAAAATGGCCTTTTTTTTTAAATAGATTACACGTGACCTATATTTCTGTCAAACATAATTGTAGTGAATGCATCGTCACTGAATTAGCCTTCCATTGCTTTAGAACATAAAACAGACTAAAATAAATTCATTGTGGGATGAGCTATACTCCTGTGTGTCAGACATTGGTGGTTTTTTCCTACCACCTCAGCCAAAATTTTGCATATAGTGCAAGGCTATGAAATATTGGCTTTTGATATGGCTATACTACAGCTGATAGCCCAAGAATGTTGTAGTGAATTTGTGCACTGTTAGAGCTTCATATATTAGAAAGGATTACTTTATTTAACCTTTAAAGTATGAGATGTATCCATGTTATATAAGGACTCAGTGCGTACCGCACAGTAAACGCCCTCCATTTCAGTTATAAAAACCAATCTGTTATTGATGTATAAGGCAAAAGTTACTGTTCTGAGAGCCATACGAAACACATAAATGCAAAGTAATCACCATGCAGAATTTTTTCATGTTAAACCTGGTGGTACATAAAGTAACCGGTAGGCTTTAAAAAGGTTAATGTTCCTGACAAAGCTGGTATTTCCTGTTCCTCTTCATAGATACAGTGGTAAACTCCAGACAGTTTGTCAGTGTCTATGAAATATCCTCACATTGCCACAAATATTAATTAGGACTGGACCAGGACATACTCACAGCTTGTTGTACTGCAGGATTTATATTTACTGTAGATGAAACCGTACCCTCATCAATAAACATTGCCTAGAAGGTACAGTAATATATGATCCAAGTGTTTTGATTTTTTTAGAAAACAACCTTGTTTTTGTAGAATTCATCCTGTACATCATATTAAAAATTGATAATTGTGTATCTTCAACGAAAACAAATTTTTATTTGTTCCATCAACACACATAGCGTGTGTTGATGGGACTAATAAAATTTGGTATGGTTGACGGTGTACATTTATCAGTTTTTAAAAAATGACTTTGCATTCAGCATGTTAAATTCGTTGTTACCACCACAAATTTAATTGGGTGGAATAATTATAGTGCATGTTGTATCAGTCATAGCACATGATTACTGTGAAAGGAGGCAGCAGGTAAGAGATCTGTGTGTGTGTGTGTGTGTGTGCACACGTACGCGCGTGTGCGTGTATGTGTTTAACTGCAGCATCTTCACTACCAAGCATTAAAATTTGCTCTCACTTAGGGTGTGGCATCCCATTGTGATGCATGAATATACGAAAAAACATATGGACCATTAATCACAATGATGTGCAGTGTATCTGTTTGTATGTTCCTTTCTATTGTAATGATGCATTCTTAAGTTAGACATCATGTGTATGCAAAGTGTGATGTATTTAATCATTAATCATACACTGTCAGCACAATACATTTTATCTTCTTGTTTTAGAATGTATTAAGTAGTTTTAAATGTCATGAAATAACCAGACTCTAATAAAGAGTGTTGTCTGAAATTGTTACTTTTGCAGTATGGAACTTCAGAGTGTCAGCAGGGACCTTAAACGTATGAATTCTGTGTCTTGTATGACAATAGAAATCTAAAGGAATGTTTTGCACAAGCTGTGAAGGTTTCATGCCGAAATGCGTGTGATTGAACGGAATGTTTCGCAACCTTGTTGTGTCTGAAGAATTACAATACTTTTGTGCCATTAATAAAAGAATATTGATGAATTGGTGGAATTCACCTAATTGTTAGAGAAAATGTGTTTACACACTGAAAGCTTTTGTGTAATGTCTACATATTTGGACACTTACTGATGTGGGTCATGTGGAGTAGGGGACTGTGGTTGAATTAGCATGCTGTACACACAGCAACACCGTTGCTGTGTGTGCAATGAAAAACTCCTGATGATGGACAGAGGAACTGTCTGAAACATGTAGAATTTTATTCCAAAAATAAATTTGAGAAATTAGTGCATCTAGTTGGTTTTATTATAGGAATAGGTGATAGAGTTTTAATTGCCTACATTTTCATGAATAATCACAGTGCAACATTGCATTGTTTTAAAAAAAATTGTGAAAACTTTTGTAGGTGAAAAACTTTAACTTTCATAACTTTGCAAGAAAAGAGTGAAAAACTTAACTGTTGTAGCAAAGATATATTACCAATAATGACTCTGATTTCTGCCAATAATTTGTTGTCTTTGGTAGAATTGTTCTGATAGATGTGATCCTTGAAACTCCCCAATGAAGAGGAGTCTCAGATTAAGAACAGAAGAATATGGTTGCCATATTCAGACACATTGAAAACCCCTGCAATTTATACTACTTAGGGAATGAAATGTTTATAAATGCCTGCTAAACGCACTGTTGGGGATATGGAGTGATTTATGCAGGCTTATTTAACCAATGTATTAGCTGATGTCTCTTGAAGCTTTCTTTATCAGGCCTGTGAAGCAGCTGCAGGTGTGTGTGACACCAAAAGTGCTTTTCCTGTTGTAGTCAGATTTTGAGATGTCCAAAGTGTTTGTTCAAAGTAGCTGTTAAAGTGCACTTGTATTTTGTCTGCAAACCACATTTGTTCTGCTGGTGTGGGATTATATCTGAGAATCTGTAAGAGAGTTGTAATAAGGTTGAGAGATCCTGAATTGACATTTTCACCTGATGATATCTCCATGTATTTCTGTGACTCTTGTGTTCTCTGTGGAGTTGTATAATAAGTACCGATGAAAGTATTCCTATTTAAAACAACACTGCATATTTTAGATTCCAACCCTGTATAATTTGTGTGTTCATTGCAAGGAATGAAGACAGAATTGATTCTGTGTTCTGTGATGATATGCCAATCCATTACCTAAGTAGTACAACCTTGGCATTTGATATTATACTAAAAACGTTTTAGGTTTTCTGTGACTGTGTAGTGTGTGTGGTTGTTTCAGTATCTCGACGTGGACTGGATATGATGCGGGTTCGTGCTACCGATCCTCGTCCTTGTCCTAAGTGTGGGAAGATTTACCGATCAGCACATACTCTGCGCACACATTTGGAAGACAAGCATACAGTGTGCCCAGGGTATCGGTGTGTGCTATGCGGTACAGTGGCAAAATCTCGCAACTCACTTCATTCTCACATGAGCCGACAGCATCGCGGCATCAGCACAAAGGATCTGCCAGTGTTACCAATGCCATCACCATTTGATCCGGAGCTGGCATCACGGCTGCTGGCAAAGGCAGGTGTCAAAGTTTCAGCTGCCGAACTGCGTGCTCGAGCTTCACCCACTGGTCCTCGCCGCCCTGATGTGCGCTTAGAGGTGAAGTCCAACCACATAGGAGCGCCATCAGAAGCTGGCAGCAGCCTGTATGGTGGTGATGATCCTGAGGATCTGACGGTTGCTAACTCGAGGTTTGGTGCCCTATCTCCGCCACCACCCACCGTCCACAATTCTGCTGCTGTCATCACCAAGGTAGGTCCCAAACATCAGCATGGAATCCCAGCTACCTCTGCTACCAAGTCCATAGACTCAATCGCACACAGTTTGGTGGTGGGTGGTGGCAGCAGAATGGGAGAATCAAACCGTGTACCACCTCCTCCCCCACCACTCTCTGCTCCAACAGGATCTTGTATGGGTAGTGCCATCTTGGACACATACCTTCAGCTAATTGTAGAAAATTCCAACAGTTTAGCACTTGGTTTGAGTGGTAAGCACACAGCTGCTGCAAATGCTGCCAAAACTGCAGCAGCATCTACTGCAATGAATGAAGGGGATGGCAGTAAGTTGGGAGAGAGGGAGGAATTGGATAAAATTGGAGAAGACAGGGATAGAGGTGCAGATGAGGAAACAGAGGATCTGGAATCTTCAGCAGGAGAAGAAGAGGATGAATACAGTGAAGAGGAGCAGGAAGTCATCAAAGCAGAGTGAAAATATTGCCCTTTGGTCAAGCCGTGTATGAATTCCATCCAACTACCTCAAACTGGAATAGTAGCCTGTACTGATGATGGTTCCATTCCAAGAAAGGAGGAACCCTTAGCTGAATAATTTATGCTAAAAGGTAATAAAACAGAGGAAGAATGTCATTTGTGTCAACAAATTGTCTTCCTGTGTTTTTCCTAGTTTCTCTAATTTATTTTTCTTAATAATGCAGTCTTATTATGGGAATGTTTAATAACGTAGGAAACATGAGACGAAATGCAAATCTAACATTTACGACTGAATGAAATTCCATCCTTCTACCTCAAATCTTTTATGCTGAAGTATCAGAAGGGGTTTCCTCCCATCCATTTAGTGTGTGAATTTTAACATGAGAATGTGTAAGACAGTCTCCATCCATAACATAACTCCCCAGATAGTGGAACGCAGTTACAATAAATCAGGGGTATGTATACGGTTGTTACAATGACTGGCCTCTTGTGTTACGTATTGTATAGCTACATTGTGTTCTAATATTTGAGGCTGCAGAAGCAGAAAATTTTATTGACTTTAGTAGGGAGCCATCAAAAGATGTGTCTTCCCAAGTAAATATGAAGTGAGGGAATGAAATGTTACGACAAGCTATGTAAACACATTGACCTATACTTTAGGTGTTGACATATTTACCAGTTTTCTTGGAAGTGTGTGTGTATGAAGTCTTCTGAAAGGCTTGGGCGTGTATGGTTTCCAGAATCATATTACTGGTGTGATGCATTGTGTAGTAGGTAAGGGTTCATATGCATAGCATACTAGAACAGTGAAAATTTGCATATTTAGTTCTCTCAGTCTGTTGTTTTCATATTGCTTCCAAGGACACAGTTTAATGGAGGAAAGAAATAAGGTTAAATGTGACTGATGGTACTGGTGTTTGTTCTGTAATAATAGAATCAACTAATTTTACATGACGTATGACGGCATTTCCTTGCAGAAATTACTGCCACGGGAGCATTGATATGCAGGATAAAGAGTAATTAATGTCAGGGGTTTCTGCTCCTGTTTGTGACAGTTTAACAATGTAAACACAGCAGTTGTCTGTAGAAAGTGGAAGGACTGTGACATTGCAGAATCGTTCCTAAATCAAAGTCCGTTCAGGATTTCAGCTCACATTTTCTTTGAAACTACCTAGTCCTCAAATGCTAACGGGATGAGATCCATTTTCCTCACAAGGTCAATGCATTATAAGTTATCAGGCAGGATAATAAGTATTTTTCATAAACATTGCTGTAGGATTCTTGTGATAAAGTATGGTTTTCCATGTCCATACCATGAAGGCATGTGGGGGTATGGAAAGCATTGCTGCACACATTTTTGGTACTAGATGGGGTCAGTCAGCAGATGCCCCCCATGGTGGAAAGCACTTCCAGTACCCATTGAATAAGTGGCTGGTGGGCCTCAGTCCCAGTCTTTACGCTTCAGAGAAGAGATGGTTCTCTTACCCCTCCCTGGAATCAAACCATGATTCCTCAGTCATCCAATCAGTAGCTTAGTCACTACATTGACTGAGCTATGCCAGCTCCTGATTCTTGTGACAGGCAAGTAAATTTTAGTTTGTTGCCATGTATGTGTGTAGTAGAAGTTGGTTGCATATTGTTTTAAATGCATTTATGTATTTCACTGAAGGAATCCCTCATTGACTGGTACGAGATAGCACCGTCGGAGTATAGAGGAGTACCGGTCTGCAGTCTTGAGCCAGTGCTGTGCAGTGTTTAGTGATTTGGTGCGTACCTATCATGGCGGAAATATGGCTTCCAAGAAAGCTTATAGCATTCTGTTGAATAATTCTGATACCAGTGGAATTTTTAACTTATATTTCACTTGTCAGATCGTAAAATACAAAGACTGTGCAGTACATGAATAGTCTCGGGGTTTTTTATTTCTTTCTTGTAACGTGCATAGAGTACAAAGTTTCTGGAAATAATGACTGGTGCTGTTCATTTCTGGGTACCTTGTCTTACGAGGAATACCTGTGGATGACGCATCAGCACCTTACCTCATAGTTCACACAATCAATACCTCAGTGCAGTATATAATTATTCAAGCAGATCTACCATTGTTGGAGGTTTGCCTAACACTCCTCAGGTACATTAACATAACACAACATAACATAACATAGCATAACTGAATAAGCCAAGGCAGTTGGACACACAGTCATATCATCCTTGTTGTGCCATTGTATTATTGTTTTTTTAATGTATATGAGAATCATATAAAGTCACAACAGAACACTGGAGAAACTTTTGAATGCCGATGCAGTCATGGGATCATGTTTCAATTTCAAAAGTGATACTGGGATGTTTAGAAAGGAGACATGGTCTATTCGCTTTGACAAATACAGGTATGTCTTGACGTATTGGCAGTTTCGTGTGATTTTTTGAAAGAGAAGTCTTACAAAGTAATGACATTGTCTAATGCAGAGAATGTAGAATTCATTGTGACTAAGAAGATTGGTATTAGAGTTAACTGACTTGCATATTTTCAATGAAAATTAAAGGTTACTTTGTGTTGTGAAGTATGCAGGTGGTAAGGAATACCATGAGATTTCTTCTGTGTACTGGCCCAGTGCAGTGGAAGTTGACAGAAAAGGTGCTCTTATGGTAGCACAATTTTTTAACCCAGTCCCATTGTTTGAAATTTGTTTATGTTTGTGGGAAATATTGAATGTTATAATGTAGTTGTGCTTTCCGCTGCAAATTTGTTCACAACCAGGCATGCAAACTCTTTACAAATAGGATATTTGTATTAAGAACAAGAGCAATGCAGCTGTGTTTTGAATCCACCTGCAAGTTGTGAGTCAGCAAGGGTGGCTTACATTGAAATTTTGGCATTTTTCCCATTTCTGAGGGTCTGACACCTAACACCCGCAGCTGCATTGATTAACTGGTCACTGTTCACGTATTTTTTAAATCGACTATAACACCTACAAGGCTGCAAATTCTATTCCCCACCCACTTTAAGAATTCACGCTATCTTCAGGAGAACTCTCCTAGCAACTGCTAGAGCTTTGAACCCAAGGTTCAATAGGATATTATATGAGAGAGGTTGGTGGCCTTCACCTGTAACAGGTTTTTGCCAAAAACTGGTTGTTCCAGAAGTTGCTGGCAACCAGTCAGAATTAGACAAATTATTGTGCAAATCACAGAGTTTGTGTTGTGCGATTCTGAAACAACTTGCTTGTAAAGTATCCAAAGGCACAGCATGTACAGATTTTTGGTCCATACTGAATCACTCTTTTCAAATTAAATAATGAATGGCAAATGAAAGATTTTGCTTTGGGGAAGAAGTAAATCTCTTGCCTCTACCGAAAAATGGATCATGATATCATGGTCATCCAGCCCATAGATTATTCACAATACAAGCTGCACTGTCCCAGTTTCAGAAGGTATGTGTTTCGTATATAATACATGTAAAAGAGCATGAAACTTACTAGTTAAATACTAATGTTTCTTTTAGTTGTGACTCACATTTTTTATAATATTCAGAAGAAACAAAATGGTATTCCTTATTTTCCTCCCTAGACCATGAGAAACCAAAGAAGTAACAAATGTTTTGAATAACACAGCCACATGGGAACACAGTTGTCATAGAAGTCTGGGTTGCCTGTATACGTATTCTTACACCCAATGCAATGTAGCATAATTTTGGAAGTAATACAAAGCTTAATTTAGTTGAAATGTAAAGTTTCTATGAAGTAATGTGACTAGAGATTCATTAGTATGGTATTAGTTGGCACATAATTCACACCAAAACCTCTCACTCACACACACAAACACATACACACACACACATGTATATATACATACCTTCACATACATGAATAGTAAAGTTGTTGATGTAAATTCTTCCAGTTGGTATTATAATAGGTCTGTTATTTAACTTCCATGACACTACTGTTCAGTAGATCTTCCATTGTTGGATGCAACAGTTAATGCAACAACTAAGCATAATTTACTCAGTGTTTTCGGGTATTTTTTATTGTTTTCTTGATTTCTGTTTGATGCAGAAGTCCATTTCCCATAGTACTTATTTTTATACCTCGCTTAATAATAATGTGGTGGAAGGGCTGTTGAGCAACTTCTCCCATCAGTTCACATCAAGCTCTGGGACAATCAACCCTGACTTTGAAGTTCGACATAAGTAGTTTTAATATACTTTAATGAATGTAAGAATGAATTTAAATGTTGAAACATGAAGCCCTTATATATTACATATGTAAAATGGTGTGAACAGTCTAATTATAATAATATTGCTATTATTATTATTATTATTATTATCATCATTATTATTATTTAGTAGAAGTTAGGTACCAAATGGTTGGGTTTTTGAACCAATGGACCCGGAAAATTGTATTGTTAACTTTGTCTTCTGTCATTGTTTTTGAATTGTTGTTTGGTCTACTCAGATGCAGATTTTTTTATCTGATTTTTTGAGAATATGATGTAAAATCGTTTGCTTCCTTTGTGGAACTTGGAATCCAGCAAAAGAAAATGTTGAAGAAAAAATCCTGTTTAATACTGTTTGAGGAAAGATTGTCTGTCTAGAGATTCACTGCAGCTTGTTAACCACCTGAACGCTGTGTAAATATGTATGTGGGGTGGACACTGGCAGGTGGAGACAAAGCAGTGTGGGTATATGTTAGTTGTTACTGCACCTTTTGTTAACTTCTCCTGATTCAGACATGACAGTTGAACAAATAAGAATATTACTCTGAAGTTGTAATGAGTGTTGTCATATTAGACATTAAGATAATTAGGCGTGCTTTTTACTGTTTCGTGAAAAAGTAATGTAAAAATTACAAAAAGCAAGGTGCTTTTGTATTTCGTCTCCTCCTCCCCCCCCCCCCTCCCGTTTTTTTTTTCTTTCCCTTTTTATTAAAATTTAATAAAAAAATAAAAAAAAAAAAAAAAAAAAAAAAAAAAAAA
>Ga0136643_10005165_pt1 | contig 18298 bp, 10 predicted proteins | sample TergutLab28metaG_FD_96883 | JGI IMG/M metagenome (GOLD analysis project Ga0136643, IMG submission 96883) | Labiotermes labralis P1 segment gut microbial communities from Petit-Saut dam, French Guiana - Lab288 P1 (version 3) (version 3) | ecosystem: Host-associated > Arthropoda: Insects >...
ATGGTGGTAGGTTGTCAGCCTTACGCACCGGCCGTCTTTACCCCCAGAAAATACTCCTGGTACTCATTTCTGTTAGAGGCTGAGTCAACCCCAGGGCCATAGTGCGATCGGAAGGACTTTATGTCAATAAAAAATCCACTGACACCAGCTGGGATCGAACCAGTGACCTTCCGATTTGTAACACAGCACCTTAACCTTTTGACGCCTAATGTCAACTACAGTTGTCGTACCGCACCGTTAACGTCTAAAGTTGCATTTTATATATTTATTCAACAAATATAGATACTGAATATTTTAAACATAGTATATACTCTCCGTTCTTTTCTCTTCAAAATGAAGTTTGTTTCATAATTCTAACTTATTTGTTACCTGTATTATTCACATTTTATATACAGGATGTGCTAAAATTAAAAAAATAATTCCGGCGCCAAAAGGTTAACCACTGTGCTACCGCGGTCTCCTAAGTATATGTAAGTTTACTTGAAATACACATAATTCTTATATGAGACCATCTGTGTAGTCAATGTGCTGATAAATAGTGAAGAACTCTCCAGACTGTTTCAAATGCTTATGGTTTTATGATTCCTGTTTCTGTCTCACTGGGAATTTGACATCAGAGTTTTGTCAGTGTATAATTACAAATTTCTCAAAATGCAAGTATTTGTCCAATGGACTCCTTTATTGCTGTTTGCATCCACTGAAAAATGGCAAGGGGTTAGAGGAAGTACTGCTGATAGGTAATGTTAAACACAAAGTAAATGGAATAATCTGGAGGCATAGACAGAACAAACAATCAAACATGAACATATTTTATTGGTAACATCGAAATGAGGTTGAATTCACTGGCTGTGTCAGTTGTACCTGTGACAGAGTCATTCATTCCAATAAGTTTTTAACTCATTAGTAAGATGTATATGGCATTATGATCACTTTCTGTGGTTTAGTAGGGAGAAAAGTCTTTTATATTCAGTACTGAACATGGACTTGGAGAATGGGAACTCTTCCTACAATTTGACATTTGAAATTGATAGTATTTTGTGATTAGTAAATGAATCAATTTCCTCTCTGTACAAAAACATTTACAAACAAACAAACAAATAAAACAAATAAATAAATAAATACAAAATAAAAACTTTCAATTTTTCTTCTCAGACAACAATCTGCAAATGTCGACAACAATGCAACAACAGACAATCTTGCACACACTGCAGTGCCATGTCACCGCCAGTCCACAAGCTACAGTAATCACTACTGTTTACAACACAACCAAAGACCATATTACAGCAATGCCAAATTTCGCTTCAGTATTCACTTTTAAACACATTTTGAGCCATTTCCAGTACTGGGAAGGTATACAGCTGCAAACACAACACACATTCACACAGAAATCTCGAACACAACAATGGCCAATCAATTGGCCAATCAGCCAACCGGAACCGTCATCAATTCAAACAAACAGGTGAATATGTATAATAATCAACAGAATGCCACCATTCACAAAGACAATTCAAAGGACTTTTTTGGTTTGTGATTACACATTTACAACAATTAAAAAATTAACTACATTCTCTTTGATAGTTACATGAGTGTAAACCACACTGGACCATTCCAAAATATAAATTTTACTGACAGTTTGAACTAAACATGAGACAACATAAGTCAGGCAAACAGTATTAAATATGAAGCATATTTAGCTCTTAGTTTAGATTTCATTTCTCCTTAATTGTACCATACAGCTTAAAAGCATAGAACAATTCCATCAGAAATCCACACATACAGTCCTTCATATCTGAAATCCATTATAATTAGACTAGTTCCTTTAAAATGAAACTTTTCATGCTCTTTGACTGGATTAAAGGAATAACACACAACAGCTACAAATTAAACATTTAATCTCAAAACATTATGACACTAAAATCACACTACATCTATTACAACACATTATGGCCTCCTAATACATTATTTACAAGCAAATATTGGGTGTACGATTTGTGTGTGTCTACCAAACTGCTTCTTCAATATATATGCTACAATGATTGAAAAAAAATTGTACTGCCTTTATTTTAAATGCAAAGAGAGTGCACACAGTTCCAGCACTAAGGGCATGCAAGCTATACCCTGCACAGGATACCAAAGTAAAAGTGGTATGCTAGGTCACAGATAACAGTTAGTGGTATATTCTGTATCAGTGGTACTAAATGAAGAGTAGCCAAACATCTACAACAGTGTTTCCCAACCTTTCTTCCGTGAAGTTCTCCCCCTAAAATAATTTTCATATCCCCAGCAACCTCTTCCTAAGAAAACATTTACAGGCAAGAAAACAAAGAGGTATCAGGTAGTGAACAGAAATTAACCCAGCTTTGCCAATCACAAGACAAAAATTCTCCAGATATTTTGAGGGATATTAGGAATTTTTCATGGTATTTTAAAATGTTTATGCATTTATTCCACAACTGCTTACAGAATCTTAGATGGGAAACACAGACCTCACAAATGTTCTGTGTTCCACAAATTCTCACAGCCTCCAAACCAATTATAATTGATCCCAATAGAAACTGTCAGTCACTTATGAAAATGTGAAATAGCACTACCTTTCATTTCCAAACGTAAATTGTGTTTTGTTTACAACATTCAAAACTTTCCTTATGTGTAAGGATGGAGTGCCTGTGGGTCCAACCAGGGGGTGACTAAGACTATAATTCACAAATTTTACCATATTAGCTAGTTTCAAACCTGCCTGTACACATCACTTTGGCATTGTTTTTAAATAAACATTTTTAAAAAACTAAAACCACCGCTATAATCATTGGCACTAATTATATTCCAGGTCCTCAGTTTTGTATAAGACAAAAGTACAATTTATGACAATCATGAATTTCAATTAATATATTCTGAAATGGTCCAGTATGGCAATCACATGACTGATTTCCTTTATATCATATATACCAATATGTAATATGTATATATTATGTGAGAGTGTGATATCTTGTGGCACAATGATAGAAAGAGAGGAATATGTACAATTCTTCACAATGGTTCAGATGAAACCAGAGCATGACATTATGTGAGTTAGTGTCACATTAAATCAGAAAAGGCACATGGAAAAGTTTTGAACCAAGAAGAACACAACACGCTGACAGGCAATTGGTTAAGGCCCAAAAGACACATTTTGTTAATCAGTTAAACAACAGCATGCATAAAACTGAAATAAATATTACAATGGCCAAAAGATTTCATTTGAACAATTTGTTACCTTATCAAAGTTCTGAGAAAATTCAATGTTCCAGTAAGTTTAAAAGGACAGAAAAAATTAGAATAATTCATTATCCTGAGAGTTTCATAATTTGCACAGTCCTTCTGTTCATTCTCTAATTTAAACTTTTTGCATCAAAAATATTTATTCACCTATATTTTACAGCATTTTAATTTGTAAAGCAAAAATAACAACAGTGTGATAAAAAGCAACAATGCAGGACAAAGTACTTCAGTAGAAAAACAGAGAAGAAGCCAAAACCAAACGTATATGAGTCAGTAAAACGTAAATGTGGTTCCAGGTGAAGTAGAAAACCAGGCCTGTCAGTGGAGCAGAAAAATGGCCATTTGAAGGTAAATCCAATATGTGTATCAAGTGTTCCATTGCTCTACCCATTGCTATCATGTATTGAGTAGTAATTTCTGTGGCTTATTCAGACATAACCTTCATCATCCTTCACAGCTGGAATGGAGCTCAATTTGAAATGCATTATGAGAATGTGATCCATGTAACTTGACTCTGTGGTAACAATACAATGGTCAAAGTTGAAACTTTGCTCTAGCTAATTGTGTAAAGAAAAACCAACTTGCTGCACAATTTATTATATTTCGTCAACCTGTACATGTTTCGGGCGTATCTAGGCCCATCAACAGGAGGTACAACTGTATGTATACAACAGTTTGTACTTATTATTCTTTTTAGATGACTGTCTGTTGTCCTGGTTGGATTGGGATTTTTTTTAGAGGCACAGTCAACAGAACATAAAATATGTTCCAGCTATTGACAAAAGGGGTTCTCAGCTGACAATATGTTCTATCAACAACAGGGATTCTCATACTATTTTTGCTGGCATGTCATTAAATGGAATTCAACAATTTCAATGTACCACAATATATTTTTTTGTATTTAAATAAAAAAATCTGTCTGCAGGGATGAATTATATAATGTTGCCAGCAATGTTGCATATTATCAAATATATGTGGCTTTTTTTTTTTAGTTCCATTCTGATCCTGCCAACAGCCGGTCAACAAAAACACATGACATGTACCAACTGCTGCATATACAGAGTAGTACCTCCTTATGATGAATAGTAAGCCTGTTTGAAACATGCAGAGGTTAATTACTGAAATAAATTGAAAGAAGTTAGTGCATCCTGTTGGTTCTTATTGTACGGATATAAGTGGCTTAAGTTTCATTCATTTTTTTTAAGTTTTATCCTTTTTTATTACAACTGGATACCTGTAAACAATGGCTGGAGTACCAATAGGGGTATGCAGACCAAAGTTCGAAAACCACGTTCTACAACAAATTATGTGAATATCCATGATATACAGACCTGCACAATCAGGAAACCCATTGAAATCATACGCTACTTGAAACTTAAACAAAAGCATGGTTTATACACAAGCAATGACAATGAGTAATTCATGCACTACAGATCAGATACCAGCTTTCCAGGTTACCAACACAGGTTATTATATTTGACCTTCAATATAGCAATTTTTCTGCCTTAACTGAAACCACAGTTACCTGTTCCTTCCAGAATAATATAAACTTTTTACTGGCTAATAATAATTTGGTTTGGCATATAAAATATCAATATTAATCCTTTAGATTATGACTGGTTTATTACCAAATACATAAAAAATCACTTAAAACTTCAATCCACTTGATGGTTAGAAAGACTCAGTCGTACCAAAAGCAAATTTTCACTGCTGATGCGCAATAAATGAGGAAGGTAGCAATCTAAACAGCTTTAGAAGCAGGAAAGATTACACTTTATTTTGTGTATTTTGTAAAATCATATCACAGTGCAGAAATAAAAATGAAAAATATGCACCATCAGGAATGTTTCAGCTTGAATTTACAACATACTTTTAGGGAACTTCATTACTATTTTCAATCCTTTACAATCACAATATACAGGTTAATTTTGCAAGATATATATGTATAGGTAAAACCAATTTACTTACAAATATATGTTATGAAAACTAGCCTTACCTGTTCTCTCACACATGTGTAATTTACCTAAGGTAAAAAAAGTCAATGAATGGAGGTTTATCCTTCTATTGCACTGTTACATTTAACAGCAATGAACAGTTTCCCAGGAATTTGATCTAAAGCAAACAAAGTGTTTCTCCCAGGCCTTACTGAGAATATACAAGCAGATGGCACAATGCAGCACCACACTGCAGGGAGCCACTGATTATAGCAATGCACATTCCCTCTCTCGCTCTCCCAGTAGAAGTAACGACAATGTTACCAGCATTACAAAACTAAAACTCATTGAAAAAATTCTCTTGCATCAACTGATGAGAAGCTAAGTCAATCACCATGTTTATCTAAGCAACATTCTCCCCCATTACATTTGATAACAGTAATTGTATAATATTACAGTAAAACCTCCTTATAACAAAATTTTCTACAGTGAACACTTCAGTACATTGAAACTCCATATGCTAATACTACAAAATGACCTTAAGTCAGTGTAAAAAGAAATTTTATAACAAAGTTATTTCTTGTAATGAAGACATCTTACAATTAAATGTCAATGTTAAAAAATGGACTGGTTTATCTCTGTAAAAAAGAAATTTCTATTTAATCACATCATTTACAGTCCTTACACCAAGTTATAGAGAAGTTTTACTGCACATCTGATGATATGGCCCCATCACTGAGTTTGATATATGATATAATACACACTTATGGAATAACTTGATGCTTTTTCCTTTTGTAATTTACAACTTAGAAAGTGGAGTAGACCTTTGTCCAATTTCAGGATTAGTTTACATGGGTACAAGTGTCAAAAAGAGAAGAAAGCACACACAGTGAGTTACTTTAATTGGATAATTTCTGTTGCCATATCGGAGACCTGAAGCCTCTCAAGCGTGATATTTTTGACATGCAGATACTGTGTAATACTGTAATTATTTAATCAAGAGCTTTATGTAAATTCAAATGGCTTGGCAATCATTTTAATTCCTTTAAACACACAGGCAGAAAGAAATACAGGTCTGCCAACCTGAGACACACACAGTTACTACCACATTCCAAGGAGATATGATACATTTAGGATCTCATTACTAATTTATCAACCTTTCTCGACAACTGGGGCAGCCCAACAGTCTGGTGCCACCTACACAATTATGCAGCAAACACCCGAGAGTTACATCGAATTTGGGTTACCTGAAGGCAGACTGGGGACATTCAAACCTTGGGGCCCAGATGCAGTCAATACTTCTTGTACCATAGCAATTATGCCCTTGGATCTCACATTAAATAATAAATGTTTAGGGTACATTTACATCACTAGCAAAAATTATAACAGGTTAAATTGTCATTTAACAATAATTGGTAGGATTCCTTATACCAAATATTTCAAGTTTTGTGAGACAGAGATACAGAATTATTCTATAAAAAATACATTATGCTCAAAGAAAGGAAAAGAACAAATAACCTTGAACCAACAAAAGAAGAACAGTTAATATCATAAAAACACTAAACAATTAAAACTTTGGTACGTTAAAATAATGCAAATACAGCAAATATTCCTAATTTTTTTTTTTTATAAACTGTAACATGTCTTATTTGAAAATATAAAATTATTCAGGAGTTACAGAGATTTTCCTCTAACTAATAACAGAACTTTAAATCAACCCTAAAACTGTGTGTCCATAAATCTGATCATTCTCCTCCTATGAAACAAATTCCACCCTAGTCTTCCCAGGTGCCAGAGATGGAAGGTGTTTACTCATATTTTGAGCCATCCCAGCATTTCACATGCGATTATGTATTGTCCTGAAATACTACAAGATCCCAAAACTTACATATAGAATAAATTCCTCAGAATAATGGTTAAGAATGTTTTGTTATTAAAGCTTTGTATTGTATGGACCTTAACTGCACCAAGAGGTACTTCGTACTGTAACATATATTTATTATTAGTATACAGTTTTCATCCTGCTATGTATATACAACCACAAGCTAACCCACCTAGATTTAGTAAAAATTATGTTGTATGTATATATGTATGTACGTATGTATGTATGTATGTACATATATATGTATGTATGTACATATATATGTATGTATGTATTTATGTATGTATGCATGTATATGTATGAATGTATGCATGCATGCATTCAGGCATGTATAGATGTATGCATGTATGTATATATATGTATGTACGTATGTATGTATCTATGTATGTATGTATGTGTGTCCGTATATATGTGTACATGTCACATTGTCACATACATTTAAAAAACTGTCTTCCTTCTTTAATGAACAATATATCAATATATGTACATGACTACAGGAAACTTTATCTTGGAAACTGTCCATTTCACATTAGAACACTGAACCAGCACACAGTATCTAACATGATGTAAAAAATATGGAATGTAGGTGTTAAGAGACGTCCGTACATATGAGTTTTATGGTGTTTATGTTATTTTGTTCAAGAAACAATGCCAGCATTTTCAAATTCAGGACAGTATTTTCAAAATTTACACACTTCCATTTCACGGTGGTTAAAGTATTATGGTTTACAAAAATTCTAAAGGTATATATGAACTAGACAACAAAATTGCCACATCTAATGTCTGACAACAGCTCTAACCAAATAATGCAGTGGTGTCCAAAATATTTACAAACTATGAATAATATATGGTCATGCAAATACAGTTATGTAATGGCACTTAAGTATGGCTGTTTTAAACCATGATGTAAATGCCTGTACCCACGCGTCAAGGGATATGGCAAACGGAATCTTCCAACATGGATTCATCGCAAGAAAACTACACGTGTTAGTTCAATAGGCAGTGACCAAGATAAAAAGTTAGGCTTAAAAGTGGAGAGGGTGGAAGTTTAATTACTGCACTCTGTCAGCATGTTCATTCTTGATAACATAAACTAAAAGTGCATTCTTATATAAATACTTGTAAACAATACATGTATTTGAAAAGTCTCACCTGAGAAAAGATTTGGAATACACATTACATTTGTTTATTTTATGCAACTGGGGACTTGCTGCTCCTGCTCAATATCACTTTCCAACCCCCAAACAATTTCCCCACCAAACAGATTTTCGAACACTGAAAAATAATGGTCACACCTTCACTGCATCCTGTTCTTCCAGCATTCCTTTATGTGTCCTTTGCTACTGCATCTTGACTTTTCACAAGAAATGATTTTGTATGTTCACATTGTTTTGCATAAGGCTTTCCTGCTGCATCCTCAGCTGCAGTTGTATGTGTTGGCTACATTATAATAACCATTGTTATTGCACTTTTAAACTGTTAATTTCTGAATTATTATAGATGAAATGCACATTTATGTTCATATTAACAATTAGACGAATGTAGTGACTGCACATCATTTGCTGCATCATGTAAAGTATCAATTACGAGCTGATATTTACATATCATTCACATATGTTTAGTCTGTACAAATTTCCTTAAATACATAAGCAAGGTAGTTCTTCCTTTTACTGTTTTATGCTCTCTGCTAGTGACAATGACAAAAATTATACACAAAGCAGCTCACATTTTTATATCAGCAAGATATGGAGCAGATAAAATAGAAAAGAATAGGTGTCCGAACAGGAACAGTAAAAAATAAGAAATTAACGTAATATAAAGGCATAGTATGTGATCGACGACTTAACTCTATTTGGTGATAATACTTAATATGCATGGCGCTTCACCTCTATGCTCACTACACATCTCCATCATCACAGTACTCAATTGCAAGGATAACTTCACAAGTACATGTGTAAAGTAAAGTTTTTGAAGTTGGCACATTCTTGCAGCTTTGTATATCATAATAGACCAGTAGTGCATGTGTCTACTCAGAGCATTCATTTACTTTTGTAGCAGTATTATGAAAAGAAGAAACAAGCATATTGCAAGGCTTCATGCAGCAACAAGGCTAAATACGGAAATGCAGAAGGTTCCACTCGTGAACAGATATACAAGCCATATGGAACAGACACAGCCAAATTTTTATGTTTTGCTGACCGTGCATCCTGGTACGACTCTCAGTAAATGACCAACTACATGCACAATTACACTGTATAATATGTTTATTACTATAATCCTCTACATGTTTCGAGCAACTCCGTGCTCATCATCAGGAGGTCAAATTGTATTAATACAGCATCTGGTATAGTGTTATCTGTAAGTGACTGTCCAGTGCACTGGTTCTCAACCTGCACACTGGATGGTCACTTACTGAGAATACTATACCAGATGCTGTATTAATGCAATTTGACCTCCTGATGATGAGCACAGAGTTGCTTGAAACATGTCAAGGATCATAATAATAAATGTATTACAAAATGTAATTGTGCATCAAGTTGGTCATATACCCAGAGACACAGCCAAGTCAAATTATGTCACAGCTGTGTAATGTATTTTCATAAACCATGGAGCTTACTACTTATTCATGACTAGCATGTCCTGTAAATTTTTAGGAACATTTTCACAGTTGTGAAAAGCAGCTAACGTTTTGTCATGTCCATTTGCACACCTATCCGCATGTATCAGCAGGGCTCCCACACCAAGGTTTTCCATGAAAGCTGACAACGGGGTGTATACAAAAATCAGTCAAGAAAATCTGAACTTGGTTAAAATCAGGCACTTTAAATGAAGACCTACATATGCTTTAATTTTGCCAGCAACATTAAATCAAGATCAAAGTGTTTTCTTCAAGTGAAATGGTACCAGGCTGATAGGATAGCTGAGGGGTATAAATGTTATGCAAATGTGCCACATTGCCACACTATACAATTAAGAAAAACTCTGTAAGTATTTGGTGTCTGGATAGCATAGTGAGTCTAGTGACTAAGTTACAGTTTCGAAATCCTAGGATCTTTTTTTCCCTTCTCTTCCCAGGATGCTCTTCAATAGATATTAGGGGGGCCCTTTTTCAGGGCTAAACAGCTACAGCTTGAGGCTGACCACTGAGCTGCATGTATTACCAAGGTTAAAAACAAGAGAGGTGAGGCACATGGAACAATATGTTCATGTACTGTTTATACTTCCCTGGCTACTCTACCAGCCTGATACGATGTCACTCAAAGACAGTACTTGCGTGGCAGTGTAATGTTACGAAAAACAATAAAATATAATTAGATCTTCATGAAAAGTGCCCGACATTTTTGCCTGATTTTAACCAAATCTGTAGTGTCTCAACAGATATTCATAAGGTTCCCAATATTGAATTTCATGCAGGTGTTTTTCAGGACCATGCACATGCCCCAAATAAGTGTAATTATATTTCCATTCACCTACATGCCGTCTTGGAAAGGGGAGGGTCAACTTTACCTTTTACCTTTCAAATATTTATCCCATGCCCAAAACCACGTGTTACTAAACTAGTTATTAAAAAGGATTAACCTAACTATATGTTTGCTTCATTTTGTAATCCAAGTTAACATCTCTTTTGTTCTAGATGGTGGAGAACTGACTTCAATGATTGTAACAGGTCTACTGCCTCTGATTTCATAATCTTCAATGTCAAGTTAAGTCAACCTGCATGATGCACACAAAGAAACTCAAATTTACAGATATAGTCTGACAGAACATGGAATTAGAGGAATTAATTGTCATGACCAATTCAACATCTTAACAGACATACTGGCTGCTACCATGGGCTGAGCATCCTCAAATGATGACCTGATTTGGCTAAGGACTGAAACAAGGGTATCTACTCAGTGAAATGAATCTGTATTCCTCAAATGAGGCAGACACTTACCCTTTGACATTCTGAGGACAGTACATCGTGATATATTTGTATAATAGAAGCCAACAAGATGCACTCTCAACCTCGCTAGCAGACAGTAAACATAAACAGTATGACAAATACCAATTGCTGTGAATACAGTATCAAGATTCCTGATGATGGACAGTAAGTCAGTAAGAAACATGTAGAGTTGTGTATCAAAATAAAGTTGTGAAATAGTGCATCTTGTTGGCTTCTACTATACAAATACACTTTAGTGTATTTGCTTAATATAATGTCATAAACAACTGTAATTAACAGAAGGTAAAGACAAATATACATAAAATGGCATGTTTGGAATTATGAATCCAGCTGTACTTCTACACATACAACACTTCCAGTCATGGTCTTAGAAAATTTTATGTGGTTGATTTTTGTTGTAGAGTTGACCTACTTTGGAGCCATAATATCTTCCAGTACTCCCTCTCCACTTCATAAAAGGTTCATTAAATTCATAGCTTGGACTCAAATGTATTTTTGGAGGAATTTCAAAAATGTAAGCTGTACTCAATTATGCACAATTTGCTATTACTTCATCATGCACAATAATGTCTTCCATGATACAGTGCAAATTATTTCATGCAGATATTAATTTTACAAGCGTGTAAACATGTTATGCATAAAATGCATATAAATGTGCATGGATGTGTAAGTATGCATGACACGAATGTGTGTATATTGTATACAAGTTTTGATTATTATCATCACATTTACCTGAAACTGTATTCTGCCTTAAATAGCTAATTCCTTTTTCTCTCTTATAATAATTACTGAAGCAATACTTATTTGAGTGATAAAACTTCTGTATGCTATTCCAGTGACACAATTGAACAGGCTGCATTGTGAGGTGTTAATACTGTTGGTTCTCTTGTTTAGTTCCTGACGAGTTCAAATTAATCTTTATGGCACTTACGTGACAAGAATATTTCAAACTCTTCCTCTGAAAAAGTGCAGCTGAGCTTCTGCTGGTATAACAAATGAAAGAGTTCAGTTTTCTGAAATCACAAAGCTGTAAAACTGTTTTATGACAAAAATATAATTTAAAAAAAAAAAGACATATTTGCAAATCATCTCCATGAAAAATGACAGTATAAATACGAAATTAACAATGAGGGGACATTGTAACATTAATTTTACAGCAATGAAATATTTTTACAGGCAGTCCCCAACAAAGACAGTTTGAACAAAACAGACCTCTGGTATTCTCTAACAAGTTCTGTGAAGTGCAAAATTAGTCTACTGTGGATGTGTGCCTATAGCACAGTCACTGCCAGGCAACATGCTGAAATACATGCACTTTGTTTTTGTCAAAGGGCTATGATGAATTAATTCTTTAATTTTGGATTCGTCTTCTATGTGAAATGAGTCGTAAGGTGTCAGAAGCATGTTGGTGGTCACAGTAAGATACGCAGTAAAGTTACAACATAAAAAACAACACCATGTGCTTAGGTACAATGCAAAATATAAATAAATAAACAAACATATAATGCTGTTCATATTAAAGACTTAAACAAAGTGATGCTGTGTACCACATGTGACAAAGTTGCCAAATTTACAGTAAGTTGTGCTAGTGCTAATACTTCAGGTGTAGGCACAGACAAAGGCCTTCACTCAAGGAAAGCATGCTTGTGACATGGACTGAAGACTGGGTGAAGAAAAATTCATATGTAAATTTCATGACTGTTCATTTTAGAAGTAATTTTGAAGATTTCACTCATGAAGCAAGTATACAATTCATGGAAGGTAAGGGTTGGTACAATACGTTCAAAAACCAATGGTAGCTCTACCACATAATATGCAATGGGGTTGGTTCAGACATCCTGACTGCTATAGCTGTTACAGGTTGTTATTCAAAAGAGCTAGCAGTGTTAAACACACATTCCTTTTGACGAGAGTGTCAACAGAACATACATTTCCAGTGGAGAGCAAATGGACCCAGGGTCCAATGTAGCAAGTGAATGACTGATGGTGATGTTTGGTGAAATCACTAACAAAGACCTCATTTATCATACTGACAAACAAAGAGCACTGAGGAAATTTACCAGAACTTCTCTGTTCCTTTACTGAAGGTCCATGAAAGCGGGTATGATGTCATACCCAAGACTCACTGAATGGTTCAATGACTGAATACACTGTGAACTAAAAAGCACACTTCATGGTAAAAAACATGGATTTGCAAAACACACTGCTTGTTGAAAAATACCCATGCATATCCTCCTGTTAGCAAGACAGTGTCAAAACAGACAAAATATTCATCTTGTCCCCCCAGTGTGATACCATATCTCTAGCTAATGAACCACATTGTAACAGACTCAATTCTTCTGTAAGACACTCCAAAACTTATGACATGACTAATCGCAAAAACAAACCCACAGTACAAGGACATCTATGGAATGTTTGATGTACAAGGATTTATAAAATCCTTGTACATTTATTTTTATGAATTTATAAATCCTTGTACATCAAACATTCCATAGATGTCAGAGCAGAAAATGAGTTTAAGCACCCCAGTCCCACATGAGCAAAGTATGAAAAGAAATGCTGTCACATTTAAATTTAACACTCACAGGTCCGTGCATCGCTAATATTTTCGCAGAGTACAACCAACAAGATGCACCGTTTCACAATTTATTTATTTCTGTAAGACTCTCTACATGTTTCAGACGGTTTTCCGTCCATCATCAGGAACTCAAAACTGCACATACAGCATCAGGTATCGGTCTGACAAATACCTGACGCTGTATGTGCAGTTTTGAGCTCTTGATGATGGATGGAAAAACCATCTGAAACATGTAGAGAGTCTTACAGAAATAAATAAATTGTGAAACCGTGCATCTTGTCGGTTGTACTCTGCAAATAAATGCTGTCACATTTTCTCCATGACTTCAAAAAGTTTGAGTTGGGTAAATAAATTGAAAAAAAAAAAAACTTGAATAGCAATGAACTGCACTGCTAAAGAAGTTAGTTTTGATGATTGGAAGAAGGTAGATGCCACTGAGTTGTTGGAGTCACACAAATTAGAGCTTTATATGTACAGCTGCTGAGCTACATGAAGAGTATGGCCCTGTTCCAAAGAAATGCCTACAACTGTGATGACAAGTATGTTCCTGTATGAGATCTGATAGAAGATTATTTGATGTGAAACTTCATTACAATTTAAGAAAGTGTGGGAGAAAGCGAAGAATGCGACTGCCAAATTCCACATTGTTCAAAGATTTAAAGAGAACCACTATGATTAACAATGAACACACTTAAGAAAAAAAGATGCAGGCAGAGGAACAACTAAAATCTCGTACCTCCCTTAAAAAACCAGTGTAAAAGAATAACACTGAAACTTTGAACAAACTATGCCGACCACCACCACCAACACCACCACCACCACCACTACCACTACCACCACCAGCACCACCACTAACACCAACACCAACACCAACACCACCACCACCACTATCATCATCTGCAGAAGCACAGCAATTTCCTGCCTTATTTTTCAAATCAGAGGATTAGGGACAATCATCACTTGATGTTGACAGTGTCCCTGAAGTTGAGTTGCCTGAGTCATTTCTATAACCTCTATATTTTCAATTACTCTGCAACAATATTACCCACTTTCTTATACTTTTCCCATTATTATTTTTTAAAGACTTCCAGACTACACACACAAAGAAAAATAGATGAACAAAATAAACTTATAAGCATGTCATGAATGTAAACTGGGAGCAAAATCTCCCATACTGACAAAAATTCTTATAGGATATTCATGTCTAACAGGATTTTACTGCATACAAGACGTTTCTGGAAAGTAACTATCACGTCAGGAAGTACCTACATATTCCTGCAGGTTAAGCACTGTAGAAGATGTTTTTTCACACTGTCAGTATGCTAGGGAAGTCTAATCTCAACATTCCCATGCAACGAAGCTACAGAATAGATTCTCTCCATTAATTAATTAATCAGATACTTTGCATCTGGAATACTAGCTCACAGTCATTCTTATTCCAACAGTCTGCAGCTACTTATAAAATTATTCAGTTTTTATCATGAAGAATATTTTGTAACATATGGTGACCACACAAGAAAGTAGAACACTACAACCTACCAATACAGTACACTATTAAACACGGATTTATTAAAGATCCAACACATTTTTTAAGGCTGCTATCATGAGGGACCGAACAAGTACAAACGGAAATACCTGCAGACCACACAATATGAACTAATATAAAAGGAAAAAGAAAGGAAGAAGAAGATTAAAACTGTAAAACGTACACCAACTAACGGCCAATACTGTGTGATACACATATATATATATATATATATATATACAATATGCATTTTGAAGTAACTTACAACCATATCGATCTGGTACAATCAGATAATAACTGTCTGTATGCTTTCTGTGTATACAGTATTTTACATTTTGTAGTTTCAATTTTGTTTTATTCTTTTCTTTCACTCTTATACGAGTGTGCATTATATGTTCTGCAAGTCATTCCATTTGCACGTGTGATCTCTGATGATGGCAGTCTGCTGAAACGTGTTTGATCTTTTATTAATATGTATTTAATAGTGTATTCTGCTAGTGTTTCATAGTACTGTAGGATGAAGAGTGCTTTCAACACTTTTTCTTTGTGTTTCACAAGACAGTGACAATTATCCAATCACTGTATATACAAATATTATTACTGTTTTTCATGGGCCATATTCAAAGCTCCACAAAACGGAAACTGGACGCTTAAGATGTTACAGCTTGGTGATAAATTTATTGAATATATACTAGGTTAATTTAAAATTTTATTTTCCAGAAAACTGAAGTCTATGATATACACTATTTAATCCAACAATTTATACCATCAATAATAAATAATCATTTGTCATTTATAATGTCAATCCTACATGTCTTGCCCTCTACAAGCTCATCACTGGGGTGACTGTACACAAAGGAACACAAATACAGTACATTCTGTCAAAGATGTGCATATGTAAAGTTAAAATACAATACTGTGGACTAAAATTGCTAAAAAATGTTTACAATATAAATCAATTACAGATGTTTTGCATTTCTTAACAATATTTTATTTTTTATTACTTACAAACGTCTATATCAATTACTGTTATCTTCATTCGAAGGGAGTTACCCCCATATTGTTGGTTGATGATTACATCATGGTGGACTACTATATACTATACTAATTGATAATACTGCATTTTAACCCCACACATGCATAAATTGGACAGAATCTGCTGTATCTGGATCCCTTTGTATACAACCTCTCTGACGATGGACTTGTAGAGGTCAAAACATGCAGGAGGGACACCATAAATGACAAATGATTATTTATTATTGATGGTGCAATTTGTTGGTTTAATTTCTATATATTCAGTCTGTTGCATGGAATACAGATTGCATTAAATTTAAGTCTGTAACTTCTCTTCAACTACCTCATTCAAAACTTCCAAGTTTTAAATTTAAAGAAAACAAAATGTGAGGTTATGCTAGCAAAATGAATCACAACTACTCAATTTGTTTTTATTGTAGCAGTGGTGACCAAGGACACTTCCTTCATCTGTTGAACTACAGGACTCATCTATTTATTTGCAAGGATCACCTACATACTGAAGTTGAAGGAACAATGGGAGCAAGTGATACGCTTGTGCTGGTCTGTCCCTAGCAACTTCCATTAAACCTGTGATAATAAAAATGTCATAAACCTATCAAAAGCTAGTTACTCCATTACAGCTGTTGTCTTATGCCTCACAATGGAGTGTGAATTAATCAGATAACAAAAATGATATGTTTCTTACTTTTCCCAAAATCTGCTAACTATGGAAATAAAGAAATCAATTTCTCGGCACATGGATCATTCATTTCTTGCAAGTCGATATGAAACACATGTGCATTACTGGAATCATGAGTACATTATGTTGATTAAAACAGCCTTGAGAAGGTTTATCTTCTATGTTTCAAAAAATGAGATATAAACTTCTTGAATTCAGTTATATCAACATAACAACAAAAATGCTGATTAGGTCTATGGGCTTCTGGGATGTGACACAGTGCAGTCTGGCAGATATGAATAAATAACTCAGAGGAGAATGGTCTGCCCACAAGATGCACAATAATATGTCGGGCTGCCATAATTTTTTTTACAGCATGTGTAACTATGTAACTTAACATCAAATGATTCCAGCACAGCTCCAGACTGAAATCAAGTCATGTTACAGCATGATAGTGTACATATAATATATTTAAACAACTCAAGTTTTATCATGTTAGGCTAGGAACTTCATAATGAGAAAGTCTAATAAAAGGTCAAATTAGACAATCTTGATTAATTAATTTCTCTAAACACAGCATACATGAATGAAGCAAGGGACGTTCATTCATTTCTTAAAATGAAAGTAATATAAGATTCATACTCAATTACAGTTACAGTAATTTCAAACATTAACTCTTGTGATGAAATGGTAATTTTTAGAACTCCAAATACCAACAGATTAAATACTATGAAAATTACAGGACTAAATATAGGCAAAGAAACATACCTTTATGAAGTGCTGTACCTCACCAAATTTTATTAACATTGGAGGGAGTCATGTTTAACCATTATCCTACTGGGGAAGGTATTTAAATTTTAGTGCATGGTTTATGAAAAATGTATTATTTGAAGAGAAAAGATAAAATTATGAAATGGACAGCATTTTGTGGAAAATAACACAGAGATTATGCAGCATGTATGAACAGTGCAGTAAATTTGCTTGTTGCCCAAATATATATATTTTTAGGGGTGTTTTCATACATGCATTCACACATGTGAGCACACATCTTTAAAAGGTTACTTTTTAAACCTATTTATGTTGATCTGACATGAACTTACCCTTTACTATTCACAGTGAACTCAAGCAAGGAGATGGCTCATTGCCATTGCTCATAAAATCTGCTTCAGAATATGTACTGGGATTGTCCCAGAAAACCAGAAGGAACAGAAACTGAATGGGACACACCATCTGCTAGTCTATATTGATGACATTAAAACAGTGGGTGGAAACATAAATACCATAAGCAAAACACATACACACACACAAAATAAGTGTATGTTCTTGTCTTATCATCATAACGCAAAGACTAAAAAACTAAACTCCATGGCCTTAGTCTGCACGCGAACTATACCGACAGAGCGGCCGCCGCCGGTCGGCGAAGTTAGTGCCAACTTTTGCGGATAGAGGGGTGTCATGTGGTCAGCGCAACGGGTCCCCACA
>Ga0136643_10005166_pt1 | contig 18298 bp, 17 predicted proteins | sample TergutLab28metaG_FD_96883 | JGI IMG/M metagenome (GOLD analysis project Ga0136643, IMG submission 96883) | Labiotermes labralis P1 segment gut microbial communities from Petit-Saut dam, French Guiana - Lab288 P1 (version 3) (version 3) | ecosystem: Host-associated > Arthropoda: Insects >...
TCCTTTTCCGTAGAAAAAATTATAATCCCCTGCCCTTACTGTGCCCTCTTTGTCCCACCTGACCTCCTGCACCCCCACTACATCTAATTTATATCTCGCTAATTCCCTCACTGCTGACTTAAGGGAACCTGCCCTATAAAAACTCCTAACGTTCCACGTGCCTATTTTCATTTCCCTGTGTATTTTGCGCGATGCTTCCCCTAGAAACAATCGCCCCCGGAGAACCGAGTGGGGGAGTAGTTTACCTCCAGATTGTTTTATCTCCAGAGGAAACATCATGCCTGCAATATTTCTTAACATGAATGTTTTACAGGGAGGGGTTGTTAGCACCTCGCCCAACCCCCAAGCTGGAGGTTTCATGGACTAGGGAACCTTTTTATTTAACACCCTTTACATAGCATGCTATAGAAAGGGTTACAGAATTTAAGACTGTTTAACTGAGCAAAAAAAGGCCCACTCAACATACTCCCAAACACCTGTGCTCAAGGAGATATGGGGAATGTTCATGTAATCTGTACAGGAGATAGCGAATGTGGTTTCCATGCACGTCAAAACAACTTCCAGCTCTCAGTGTGTACTCCTTTCAGAATTCCTGTTTCACTCAAGCCTCCCAGCAAGCATTCTCTACTTGTCACGTTAAAACCTCTAAGTTACTGATCAGCTGTGAATACATTACAGTGTTTAGGTGGCCCACAGCCAAAAACCCAGGGGATTAAGGTCAAGGGATCGTGCAGGACAAGTTACTGGGCTTCCATATCCTATTCCCAGTCAACCAAAAGGCTGGTTCAGGTGCTGTGTTGTGTGACAGTGCAGAGACAATGAGGTAGAGCGATCCCCCCATGCATGAGCCACGTGTTGCTGCTGTTGATAATGAGGCACATCTCGCAAAAATACTGACAAATCATTAAATAAAGCCCGATGGTGCACTGCATGTTTTGATCTGTTAGGTAAGACAAACAGTCACCAACATCTGGTCTCCAAAGACAACCTTCTCCTAAAGTATACTGCAGTGTTATCTTAGTATCCAAGCAAATACAAACACTGTCCACATTTTTCGGGGTATTTGTTTGGATATACGTTGACTGGGATTTTTTACTCATTCAAGCAAGTATTCCACACCCTTCAAGCCCGTAACCCTTTTTTAAAACAAGCATGCAAGCGTGTGCATGCGTGAGTGCAAGCGCGCGCGCACACACACACACACACACACACACACCTAGAGAACAAAGTAACATATATTCACCTCTTGAGCTGTACACCTGGAGGCCAGTTCCCACAGTACCAAGCCGCAGGCATACATATCAATGCGGAGGAAAGCATCTCTTGAAAAGTTTATAGCGCCTTCCAAGACTTCAGGAGCCATGTACCTCCGTGTTCCAACCTGAAAACAGCAGAAACAATCACATTAAATAACACAAACAAAATTCAAGACAGTTCACAGCCAGGCCTAATGATTTAACTGCATGGAGCAGAATCCTTCTTGAAAAGCCAACAGATCCTCAGATGCTCAAGATATTCTGCTAATTGTATGGAATCACAAGCTTGATTACAATGCTCAAAAGGGCCTGCCACTTGTCCCTATCTGGAGCTAGACTAATTCAGTTCTCACTCTGCCATCCTACTTCTGAAAGATATACTTTAATATTATAGCCCCATCTACACCTAGATCTTACATTTGCTCTCCTTCCTTTGCTGTCCACTGTATGCATTTCTCTTTTCCCCTGTACAAGTGAAACATTCCCTGCCCATTTCACTCTCTTTGATCTCATCACCTGAATAACATCTGCTGACAAGCACAAACATAAAGCTCCTCAGTATGCAATTTTCACCATTTCCCCTCACCCACATCCTCCAAGGCCCAAATACCTTCCTCAGCACTCTATTCTGAAACATTCTCCACTGACGTTATTCCCTTAACGTTTACAGACAGTCCTACCATTGCAACACTGAGGCAGTGTTTGGAGGAAGATAAGCTTCACATAGTAATAAAGTGTGGATGGGTGACCTGCACCATCATCACCACCACCACCACCACCATTGTCGTCGTCATCATCATCATCAAGGGATGGCAGGGTCCTGTGGTAAGGTTAATGTTAGCAGGCACAGTTACAACTAAATGTGCACTAATTACACAGTTGTTGTGTACTTGACACATGCTGATTTTTTTGTTGTGGTTTTCTTTTAGCATTCTTATATTTACTGTATGTTAGTCATAAGCTAAATTTACTCTTGCTTAATTCTCGCCTCTTTTAAGACCAGGCATGGGAGGAATATAATTTCCTTCCACTTTTTTTGTTTATAACTGGACTAGCTAAGTGTATCGCGCGAGCAGTGTGTGAGCAACACATGTAACAATAGTCACAGTCTGCTGTATAGCTCAAACTGTGTCTGAGCAGCAGAGTACGAAGCTGGACAGTCAGTGAGTGCAAATGGTAATGAAGAGTCAAATGGCGAGAATTGTCACCGATACATTTCAGTTGTAAATGCAATTACTGTATACTCTTGCACAATAAAACTCCAATATATTCTGCTTCAGGATTACTGAGAGTGTGTGCGGCCTGCCCGACTCCCCGTCTTAACAAGAGTTACAAGCTCCGTCCTCCCTGGGAACAACATCTAAGATACATTCCTCATTGGGTCCACAAAAGGTAAAAACACCTAAGATTTTGGAGAATGTCTCTACCTCCATCATCCAAACAGATGTGCAACAGTGTTAAATACACACAATGCCACATATTTATTTGCACTGCACATGCCCCTATATCTAAGCCACACAGTGGGAAAAAGTGGTGAAGAAAGCAGTGAAAATGTACAACGAACATGTCCTGGAAAAATTTATAACAAACATATCAAAAATAGAGGAAGAGTTTTGTTGGGCCACATGACCCTGCAGAAAAAAGCCACAACAATCCTTCAAACCAGGGTGAACTACAAACCCATCGACACAGTGCCAGATCCCAGACAAACTGAATCTTCAGCAACACTGGTATGACAACCTTAAATTTCCATGTACATTCATGTACAGCGTTTTGGACTAGTTCTCTCTCTTACCTGACCGTGTGTGTCGCCACATGGCTTCCCTGGTTGGAAGATAAGAGCTAGCCCAAAGTCTGCAATGCAAGCTGTTAGGTCTGATTTCAGCAGTACATTCTTAGACTTGAAGTCCCTGTGAGCAATGGCAGGCTTGTAACCTTCTGCCTTGTTGGCTGGAATCTCCTCGTGCAGGTGCATCAGTCCCCTGTGCACATACATTCAGAATCGAACAAATGCTGAAAAAGTTGACTGGCTACACACTTATATACTATGGTAAAACCCACCATCTTGCTGCAATTGCTCAGCACCACCACCACCACATAATTCATATGCAATGTGAAACACTTGTTTGGTTCCGAGTACTTACAAAACACGAGTAACAAAATTAATAGTTACACTGCAAAAAAATAACAGTTCACTTTTTACTAATGCACACACATGCTTGTTAGCAGCATAAAAAAAAAGCAGATTATTGAAGAAGTCTCATTCCAAAAAGCATCAAAGCAATCAACTTCATTTCATGAAACACAAAACTTGACTGAGATGAGGGTGACCTGCAAAACAGCAGGAGAATGGGGGACACTGATCTGCTAACCATGTGTATCATCCTGTCTGATTGTAACCAGTCACGAATAGTTGACAAAATGGTATTAAAATCAGTGATCACAAAAGGTAGGAATCCCAGACACTGGAACTCTACCATACCACACAATGTAACATGCAGAACGTGACAGAAGTCACCATTCAACAGAAGGATAAAAAACATGGTACCAATCCATTTTTCACCCTTAACTTTCAGTCATCAACATCAATAAAATGACCTGGTCCATTCAGCCCTGCATACAGTGCACAACAGGCATTTGACTGCATGCATTTGCATTCGCTAAAGCCTGTACACGGCAAACAACAGGCACTTTACAGCATGCGTTAGGACACCAAAGATGTTCACTGTAACTACAGACATAATCCCCTAAAAAATCATAACACTAGGCTCTTTTTTTAATTAATGTGGAATGTATGGCAGCATACAAATGCTTCCGACAGGCTGCAAACACACAGCACAATCTTGAAGTTTGTGAACTTCTTTGTTCAAGTTTCCAAACATATGTCAATAGCCACTTTAACAGCAATGTTTTGATTTTTCTGATTGCACATTTTAATACATTGTTTCAACCTTCTGTGACTGGATGACAAATCAGGTTGGCAAGACAGCTGCACCCTGTCCCTTGCTCCTGTGCAAGATCACTGTCAGGTAAAACAAGCTCAGTCTTCTTGTATCGAGGCTGAATGCCTTCAGGTTAAGAGAATGAGATAGACACACACTTCTTCAATTAATGAGTGTATTGTATGCTTTCCAAAAGCATATGCATTTTGGTCAAAATAAACCGTCATGGTTTTTGTTCCTCCCGAGGTGGTTTTATTTTTTAAATACTGGTATTTCAGAAGTTGTTGGAACAAAATATGCAGTTTACATTAAAAATGGATTACTATATATGTGAAGGTTTTATGGGTGTCACTTTATCATAGACAGTGAGACTGCAATGTATCTCACATTACTATTACACAGTACATTAGCCTTGAAATGTCAGGAATTTAAACATCCTGTAGGATCAGCAGACCAGTGTTTTGTCTGGGGTACTAAATGTCTGTTGCAATGTTTAGGAAAACACCAAGTATCTTGAACAGTAATAACTAAAAAGGTCTGTGAAATAAACTGCCCAGATTCCAATAAAGCATTGACAACACTGTACAGTGTCCTCCTTTGAACAGTATCTGTGAAGCAGCAAAAGATAAAGCTGTCCATGCGCATGCTACAAAGGCCCACAGGAGCAGACGCACAGTGCTACTCATTCTGAACTGTAGCACTGGATGGAGTTGGGTGACCAGCATAACACCACAGGGAAAGGGCAATGATACACATAAAATATGAAGAAGGATGGGCCCTAAACCAGACCTAGACATTTTGAAGTTGGGAAAAATCTCTTGCCCCTATCAGGAATTGAACCCAAAACTGTAAAGCCCACAGCCTAGTTACTATACCAAATACACAGCAGTTTAAAAAATTCAATCTCTAAAAGAAACAATTTTAATGTCAAGTTGTGGTTCATTCTTCTTACCCTCAAATTACTAACCTCTTTCTCCAGAATGTTGCAGAAAGTGGTGGAAAAATATTCAGACGGATGTGCATTAAACACCATCGTTACAATTACAACCACAGGCAATGTACCCCATCAACAGGAACAAACACATCACAGTATTGTTAGCATTGCAGAAATTCTATTAGTGACAGTTTACAACTGCTGTGGAAAAAATCATCCCTTCTGTTGACAAAATTAAGCCATGTCTTCACTTTGGTAGCACACGATATGCCTGCCACTTACAGTACATACCTGGCCATAGACTCAGCAATGTGACACAATTCAGTCCAAGTTACAATATTAGCTTTGAGGTAGTCACAGAGTGAACCCTTCTCATGAAAAGCAGTAATTAGCCAGAATTCTGCCTGTAAGTTGTCCCCACGTTTCTCCACTCCAATATATTGGAGGATATCCTCGTGATCCATATGTGGCAACTTGAATATCTCTTGCTCAGACAACCATGACTGTTTATCCTGTAACATGGTATCAAACATAATTAGACATGACTAGTGAATCATTCAGCACAATGGTACGAGAAAGTAATAAGAAACTACATTCATGCACATTGTAACTCTAACCTTTGTTTCTCAGGGGGCTGGATAATGTGAATGACAAATGCAAGAAAATGACACTGTGGGAAATCATTAATGTGTGTCAGAAACACAAGAAAACAATGAACAATGAAATACATTTTCTACTTAAGCCTACAGAAATAACAAACAAATAAAATGTTACATTAATGCCTGTGTGCAAAATCACATTTTCTAGGAAAAAAATCTGCATTTTAACTGTTCAGATGAAGCCCTGTGTCTCAGACAAAACAGTGCCAATGCCAAATTTAAATGTTTCGTTCAACAGTCTTGCTAATGCTGTGCATGTAACAGGATGATTCAACAGTTTCAAAGCAACGGGTGCTTTATTAAGTCTTGGCACCAGTTCCAGGTCATGTTGGTCTCCATCTTTCTCTCTGGTCCTACCCACCTAACCATCAAAACTAGTCCACAGATACATAACAACTGAAGCTAACATCCTCAGGTCTAGCTAAGTCATGTCCTCGTGGAGGGAGAGGAGGAGGAGAAGACGATGACGAAGCCGCAGCCGGTCCCACCACCGCCGCCGCCACCACCACCACGACCACCACCATCAGAGTGTGAGCCAGCTGCTGTTCTCAGTTCACAATCACAGCTGCACAAACAGTAACAACTCACAACTGTCTGCATAACTTGCTGTGAAACATGCTGCCTTCAGAAGACTTGATATCCTTCCTTAAGTCCAAAAGCACACATTTCAATACTAGATGCTTCGACTTATACTGCTTTAAGCACTGTTTATGATGACGCAATCAAGAAGTCACAACATGCTTGTGCAGTGCGATGAAAAATACACACTCTTTATATTCATTAAAAGAGGGGCAATGCACATATAAATGTAATTTGGTGTATTCGTGTAACCACTGTTGCCAAGCAAAATTACATATTCATATCATATTCTGTATGTCTGCAGCATTAGTTATCCAGTGTGCAAAGCACATGGACCACATTACAATGTCATATGTGGCCTGCCCAGCACTCGAAAACAGTATGCTTTTGTGAAAAAGTTACTGAACATAAAATGTCTGATTTTCTCTACAACTTCTGTCTGCAACATATCTCATTCCAAGACAGTTCAGCAAGATACCACCACAACTGTACATATCGGCCTGCATGTGAAGTTCCTATTATTCTTGTCAGATTTTAATCACACCTGAATTTTATCAACGGATTTTCGAAAAATACTGAAATATCAAATATCATGAAAAATCTGTCCGGTGGAAGCCAAACTGTTCTATGCAGAGACACAGGCATGATGAAGCTAATAGCTGCTTTCCACAAATGACAATGACACAAAAAAAGTTTCTACCTGGCACAAATATGAAGACACCAGGTACCCTTAAAAACTGTGTGAAAATGGCCATCATCATCCACGCCTTTCTATCTGCATTGTATCTCACAGGAAATTTTTCATGGTTCTAAAACTACACAGTTTTAATGATTTTCTTGCCATGTTTGGCATCATTCTGTTCACCCATAATAGCACTGTTTATACTCTGTGTACCATTTTTCACCCTGTGGCAAGACTGACCCTTCAATGTTAGCAGTGTCTGTGCAGAAGGCAGTTGTACCTCACAACCGATCCCTCCCCCCTCACCATGCAGCTTTCCACTGATCAATGTGCCGTCCACTCAAAGAATGGTTCTCAGGAAACTCAAGGTCACGTTTAAGGTTATAACTCCCACTACTCTCTATCTCCAACCACTTTTAAGAATGATTTTGCAAAGTGTGAATGTGCAGGTGATAATGTCTACAGCAAAGATGACAATGCACTGAAATTTGCTGAAGGCAAAGAACCTGATCGGCACAGTTTGCGCATGACATGTGACAATGCTGTTGAATTGTACATAGTCCACATTGTCAATCAGAAGTTTGAACCAGCACCTGACCTGGCCAGAGGGAGAATCAGAAGACACAGGGCATACGATAACACTTTGTATGCAGTAAAAGGACCAGAAGTGGCCAGAAAGTATACATACCAATTTGACATCAAGGACAAAAATGTCACAAGAAACGAACTTGAAAATAAAATATAAAGATTAAGAGGTAAAGAAATGGTGGGGGGGGGGACCACCTGTTCACTGGTTACATGGATACATGCTGCAGACCATGAAACATCACCACATTACTATCACAATACATCACCAGGTTATTATCTTTACTTTGTGACTAACAATTGCCCTCCTGCCCCTCATTTTTTGCTGTTTGCAGTGTAAAATGTACAGGAAGTCTGCTGTGGGCACCCAGCTATCATCGTACTGTCTGTGACCTCGTGTCACAATCCTTTGAGCAAGTTCTTTCCAATTCGCTCACATGTTTCATGTTTACACTGAAAAAATGTTCATAAGTCTACATGTTGAAGGGTTTGCTGCAGTTTGTCACGTGGCAAGCTATATTTTTTTCAAGTGCATAATCTTCATTTCCTGGATTTTAGGTTCCTAATTTGACATCAATTTGAGGTGGCCAATGCAGAAATGCAAAATCAGGGTTTTACTGTGTAAGGCAAATGTGAATCATGCACTTACCTGTATAGGAAATATCTTGACTGCGACTGTATCAGACTTGTATTGAGCCTTCCACACAGCACCAAAACGCCCCCTGGCTTTAATCTCCAGGAGCTGGATGGGGCGCAGACCCAAAAGAGGGGATGGTGGAGGTAAGGGGTGGGGTTCAATTGTAGGAAGCTGAAAATGAAAAACACAGTGACAAAGGGCTACGAGAAAACATGAACATGCACATTTACCATCACGCCAACGAGGGCCGTATCAAAACAACAATTTTCATAATTAAGGTGGTTTACATTTCTTACACAAGATTTTTCTGGATTTCACAGCAGATTCCTTTCATGGACTTCCCAGTTGTGACACTGTACAGTCTGGTAGATGGGTACACACATTTCAGAGAAACATGCTTCTTCCATCACCAGTGTACTGCAAACACAAAATTGAGGCCAACTTCATACGAGGTTGGCACCCACCTGCCAGGGCACATGGCAACACAACCCACGTCTCAATACAATACAGTCACAGTCTCAATATATGTGATCAATCTGGCCTAATAAAACCACCACAAGCATCTGAAGCACGAACAGTGGAATCCATTTTCAACTTAAACTACCAATTTGATTCCAGGCACTTACAAACTACCAGTAATAAAAATACAAAAATGACCTCAGTAAGTGCAACAAATAAGAAATACATACATTTTAAAAGCACAAAATACATTCAATGATTAAGGAAGGGTCTCATTTCACAGGGCATTAAGGTGATCACCTTCACTTAAAACCTTTGGCAGTTTGTGGTTTTGTGTGTGTGTGCAGGGACATGCTCAAAATGCTGAATGTCATCATCCGCTCTTATGCAGCTCACCTATGCGCACAGCGTAACATTCACCCTAGAAGAGCCCATGAAGGCCTAGAGGGGAAGTAGAAGTATATACTCTTTAACCTTGGTGCTAGATGGGGGTGTGTGTGGTTAACATCACACCCCAGCTGCTTTACAACCCTGAAAGAAACCTGGTACCCACTGCATAGCAGGATGGTCCCCAATGCCACTTGGAGGGGAGCACAAAATCTCACCCCCACTGGGACTGATCCCCCAACAGTCCGGCCCATAACAAGTCACTATACCAACTATGCCATCCCAATCCATTTACTTCTGGCACCAAATGGTTAATGAAACACAGACTGAGTGAATTGAGAGTGATCTGTAAAGCAGATGGAGAGGGGTGAAAGCTGGCCTGCCAGCCACATGGTCTCATCCCAGTTCACTGGAAAGAGTCCTAAAAGGTGAAAACAATGGCACGGAAATGGGCAATTGCCCAAGGCTGAAATCCCACACATCGAGGTTAACAAACATTGAGACTGCAGTACAGAATTAATATGAAATTTCAAAACTGATTTTCAGTTAACTGAAATGCATTATGCTGGTTTACAGTATTTATGTTTGTACATTACATTCTGAACCACTATAAACTTAACACACAAACTGCCTGGCTTAGTTCACAACAGTTACTTACCCACTAATGGTATAAAAGCATTGATGTGTGCATGGAAAGAGAAACAAACAGTTGGAGCAACATTTACTGAACAGAAACAAATTCTCTATGGTCATTAACTATGATTTTATGAGAAAAGTACAAATGAAACCTGTCTGAGGACTGGCACACTTAGAAACAACCACCACAGGCATTTTGCCAGACACCCTATTGACGCATACACTGGTATATCCCAACTGCTAAGAATTCCTTGGGCTCCTGCCTCAGCCACTGTACTAAATGTCCCTGCACATCATCATTCAACATAAATGTAAATCGTATGAAGGTTCGTTACATGAAAATGGCACAACAGTAGAAACAGGCTGTATGCAGGGTGCCTGAGAACCTCCCATCACAAGACATTCAGCTGGTCATTAAAAACTGTGGGCTAAATGGAGACAGGTATGGTTGTGTAGCACAACCATTCCATCAAAGAGCTGGCTGCGATGTTTGTTCTTAATCCGGTACGCACCTTCCGAAGTGTTTGAACATACTGTCCTGAACCTAACATGTTGTTTACATCGTTACGTTACCCAAATGATCTACTTACCCAGTTGCCTGCAGTGCTGCATGCATGTTTGTCAGTGTGTATAATGAGTCAAATGTGTGGCTGTGCCATCTGAAGTGCCACAACAGGGCCACCAATGGGTTTCAGTTGTACATGCCTCATGTATCAATAAAACAACAAAGCTTGTGCACAGTACCTCATTGAAGTATGCACGCTTGTGCCGACGGTAGCACCAATAGCAAGCAGCAATGACAATGGCAGCAAACAAAAGGCTAGGCACCAGTGCGTACACAATCGCATCCAGTCGGTTCTCACTCATATCCACAATGGGCTTTGGCACTGCTTCATAAATTTAAAAAAAGAAATCACATCACTCACATAAAATTCCTGATAACTATGAAACACATTCAGTAAGTATAAAGGTTCCTAAATATAAAGAACGAAATTAAAAGGCACTACAACATTTAAAGTAGCTCATTCAATCTCACAATACTCCATACTCATTTGTTTATCAGTCACCAACACTATACCATATATTAGCAACTTACAGTACCATTAACAACACACTTTTAAAACATGAAAAACAAAACCAGTTTTCTTTTAATCCAGTTCAATAGAGAATCTTACCACTTGGAGAATGAGTAGAAACGGGCTCCCACGTAAAGTTCCGGTTACACATGTCACCCTCACAGCAGCAAAACATAAGGGCCTTCTTTGGCTCCTCCCGTTTCTCAACACATTTAGGCTGGTCATAGCAATCAATGTTGTTCAGAAAGCAGCCCTGTGGGCATAAAGCCAAATATGGTACATACAAATGTATTGGCTGGCTGGTGTAATTTACACAACTTCACATTACAATTCATGCCTAAAAGTCGGGATGCATAAAAGAAGCAAATATACTTTTCCAAGTACAATTTTACATATGAAATTAAGGTTAGCAAAAAATCACACATGCATAATATTGCAAGCAGATAGGTTACCTGAGAACAAGAACAACTTTCATTCTTCTCTGCAGAATTTAAAAATAAATACATACAAATAAACACACAAGCCACATGAAGACCACTACCAAAGTCAATATACGTGACGTGATCGAATAGCTGATGGGCTGATTTCTCCATACAAACAACACCTTCTAATGAACAGTATCTCCTCTGAGTATTGTCTGTGGCTCCATACAGCAAGCCCACTGATCACAGCATTTCATGGAGTGCTTGTTTAAAACTTGGCAAGTGTGTCCCATGACTGACTGAATCATGGTGATATCTTTAAATTGCTTTTCCTTTATCATCATGTTGAATTGTGCAAAAAGAAAGATGTGACTCAGTCCTAATTGGAAGAGAAGGTAGGGTGTGGAACAATCCTTTTTTGTTTTTAGCAACAAATTCGTGCGCCTCACTTAACAGGTGAGGAATGAATTTGGTGGCCGTCTGACACATGTCTAGCCTGCCTTCCAAAATGCTCTGAACTGATCAAAACAAAATTCCCAACATGTCAGCAACTCCGCAGAGACCAACTGCTGATTGTGAGGACATGTTCCTTCATTCCACCCACATTTTTATCTGTTTTACTTGCTCACGGATGCACCAAGCATTTGGCATCTTCAACGGAGGTCACACTACTTTTTAAATTTGAAAACCTGTCAGAAGCTTGTGTCCGTCCCCATTTGTGCTCTACAAAAGCTATCTTTAACATATCAAAATCTTCCATGATATGTTTACCCAGTTTAAAGCAAAACTGCACATGGACGCACTGTTCTTTCAAGTCTGCCATTTTTTAGGTGCACCAAAGCTGTAAAAGGAGCAAGACACTACTCAACAACCCAAGCTACAACCTTATTCCAAACAGGAAATGTCTCGGCAGACTGTACTATATTTAAATATAACGGTAGAAGTTCATGCCACAAGTGGTAGTATTGTCTCATGGCCAGTCAAACAACTATTTGAACACACTGTACTGTAACTGTCCGCTTTAAGCTGCCTGACTCTCAGTTACAACACTTCGTACATTCGCTGGTAAGCATGAATCCATCCCAAGGTATATATGGAGGGATAGGAGCCACTGTGGTTGATCATTGTTAGTAATTACATACTATTAAACTCACCTCTTATATTGAGATCTTACACACAAACATGTTAACTTAAGACTGACCAGGTCACAAATGCCGTTACAATATTTTCACAGCTCTGCTTGTTCCCTATCTGTTTCCTCTCTGAAGCCTCACATTTCAGCACCTGTTCTGCACTGTCTCTCCCTTCCTGAAGAAAACCAGATAGCCTGCAGGCAAGCCTATCCAAAATATTGTTTCCAACAAGGAGCACCTGTATAATGCTACCTACCACTGTAACAGGATTGAGAATTTAAGCCTTCTCAGTACCCGGCTAGTCTTATGTGCTCAAAGCAATTAGAAGTTTGAACTGCTAAATCCCTCCATGCACTCCAAAATTTGAATACAGAAATTCTATTCCTTTTCAAATCAAAATGGCTAATAGCCATACGACCAATTTATCATCTCATCTTCTTGATGCCTAGTTCGCGGCTTGAAATACAGATCCTGGCCTGTTACAGTACATATTACATCCATATTTTTTAAACAAAACATCTGTGCTTAAAAGGTGCAGGTATAAATCCAGTGATTCATTTGTAAGACGTTCACAAAACACTTGCAAATGCAACTGTTAGCTTTGTCATGCTGTCAAACTGTGCACATGAAATACCTACAATTTCACAATGCAGATTTTCATGTAATTTTATACTTAAGATTTTTTACTACACTCTGTTGACCAAATTCTAGTTTCATTAAAATCAATCAGTCAAAAGTAGAAGGCATAATTAAATAATATGTTACTTCAGGGGTGAGATGTTTTGTGGTGTGATGTACACATGCAATGATGCAATCTTTGTCATATCACATTCTATGCAGCTATTCAGCACAAACACATAGTTGTGAAAAGCATCAATTAACTTTGTCAAGTCCATCTGTATGTCTGCATATATCAGAGCGGTTCCCACCAGATGAATTTCTGTGGTATTTGATGTCAGGAATTTTTATAGAAATGTGTCAAGGAACTCCAAATTTGGTTAAAGTCAAGCAAAAATATTAAGCACCTTACATCATGACCTAAAAGGTTTTATTCTTGCTGGCACCATTGAAGCACTCCCTTCAATCAAACTGATATCAGATTGTTAAAAGGGCCAAGGAGATATAAACATTACACAAACATGCCACAATGTTACATTATACATACAATGTCTAATCTTATTTATTTTCTTCTTCATGCAACTTGCACTCTTCACAGTCAAGCTACGGCATGCATATGAATTCAACACAAACTACACCCAAAATAAATGTTAAACTCACCTTCAGTTTGATATATGGCTTCCCCATGCTATTATTCTGCCACAGCACAAAGCAGTGATTTCGCTTCTCAGGCTCAGGCTGTTCACATTCTTGAATCTCAAAACAAGCTTGTTTGGATTCCTGGCATGTTGTTTCATTGTAATATTCACAGCGTGCAGTGGTTGGAACATTGCTGCTTGATGCTCCTGTGGACCACACATCGTAAACACAATGTAAAATACTGTGCGCTTTTGTTCAGCTACCTCAATTATAAAAGCTGTCCCTGTCCACATCATGAAGTCACAGATGGGAGGCAGTGGTACAGCACCACTCATTCTCAACAACTCTGGCATTCAATGTGTGTGTGTGTGTGTGTGTGTGTGTGTGTGTGTGTGTGTGTGTGTGTGTGGTTAACTTCATGCGATGGCCACTTTATGCCAGGGCAGAAAATCAACAGTATCTAAACCAATAAACTGTCGGATCCAATTTATACTTAAATCACAGCTGCACATTTCAGCTTTCACAAGAAGCTGTACAAAAAGTGGCTTCAACATACAATATGTATAATGTAAAAATCAAGTGACATCTTGTAACCAATTTACATTGATAATGTGTTAAAACTGCATTACCTCACAAATTTTGATGTAAAATTTATAACAGTTGTGCTTTTTTATATTTTTGGCAGCTGCACATCACAGTTAAAGTGTTAAAACCAAACTGTCAAAATTGCTACAACACAAATATTTCTACTTCCTAATGATGGCTAGATGTAAAGGACAAAACACATAGCTATGGTCAAATGTGAGTTGTGTTCACATTTATGTACAATAACACGATGAGATGAATAACATACAGGTACCTCCAGTACCCACGGAACAGGATGGTGTGTAGGCCAAAGAGCCAGACTGGACTCTTGCCAATGGTGGGAACTGAACCCCACACCATCCAGCAAGTAGCCTTGTCAGTATACCCACTGTGCTAACCTGGTTCACCACAATCAACTCCAAACAATACAAAAAAATGTACATAATTACTTCAATTATGAAATCAGCAACTTAATTTACACTATTATTAAGAACATTAAATTTAAGGTACTATTCTACTGTGTATCCATAACAGTGTTATGCTTATTGCATGCTAGTGGCATACAGACCTGTATGGTGCATGCCAACACCAGTGCACCACTTCAATATGCAGTCCTGAAATGACGTACATTAAAAGTTCTCATAAAAAATATCCAGATTTTGTTTCGGCAACTTTTAAAATGACACTTCGAGCAGTATTGTGATCTGATACCATTTAATCTGGTACCTATTTACCAATGATGTGAAGGAACTACTGCTTCTGTATTCAGACAAAATCCTATACCCTGACACTGAGGAATGGAGGCCCCACTGAAACATTTGGTATTTACCAAATACAATTACATGGCATCACATTCCAGAGCACCATCATAAAAATCTCACAACTGGGAAACAGGATTCAGAGTTCTTGTTCTCATCACAACTCATATTTGTCTGACAAATCAAATTTGGTGACTGTTTAGTTCAGCTCTAATTCATGTACAAGATCTGAGGTTTTCAAACTGGAGTTGCTAAGTAATAAAGTCTTCTGGGACATTATGTTGTGTTGCTGGGCAAGTAGTTCCAAATGTTCTTAAGGATCATAGTGCCTTTGTCTTCAGAATTAAGCAGACTGCTTCATGACCCTCAAAATTTTGAGTACTTAAAAAAAAACAAAAAAACAGTGGAACATCTCAGCAGACTTGAAATCTTCTGAAATTTGTTTACTTTACATGGGTCTAGTTAGCTCATATGGGCCTTTCACCTTATGATGATATGCACATGTTGGTAACAGTAAGCTGGCCTAGACTAATTTGGTCCTTAGGCTAGGCTTCTGCAGCATCATGTCATGAGAACCCTGTACTGGAAATACACATACTGAAAGAAATTTGTCAATTGTATTGTTGGAACATATTTAAAAGGCTAAAGCACTACTACTGTATAGACGCTTGTTGCATTCATTGTACTTATTCTAGCAAAGTACGATGCATATGAAACCACAACACATGGTACCTACACACGCCTAAAAGGCAACTGTAATGATTAATGACAACAGAAATGCACTTTATAAACTTACCAAAACATACAAACAGCAGAAACAACGAGGACGATTCCAAATGAATCCAGGAAAACATTGGAATTCTATGTGCTTCTAGTGTTGCAGCAAAACGGACAGCTTAACACATCGGGAAGGATCATCAAATTGAGAGCAATAAACTTTATGAAATATGATCATTCTCTTGATAGGCCTTGGCACAAGTCAGCCTCTGATAAGGTTAGGCATTTAAATTTGTACTTAATCTAGGCCTTTCTTCATATGATTCTCGGACTTCTACGACTGTTTTCGTTACGATCTACGCTTACATCCCTGCAATACTGATCCTAACCATTTGAACAGACCTACGATCAGGACGCCGAGTCACACTTGTGACTATTATATAAGACCGTCAGATCTTATATGCGTAGTTCAAACAGGAATGGCAACACGACCTTGTATTGTTTACCTTACGCGCACCGCCAAAAGCTTCAATTTCGACAGTCACATTTACAATATGTATTATTGATGGTGACAGTTTTGGACGATCGACAGTTCCATCAAAGAATGATGTACAGGCAAACGTGCTTATAACCTCTTACACAAACACACCATTAGACCAACAGAAATCTCGCGCAATCCTACAAACCGAATCCTTCACCTTGGCTCTTAGACACAATGTATTCACTTCAAAATTCGCACCTGACTGAACATATCCTAAAAATGTGACATTAAAACTAACGGAAAGGCTTGAAGGTAGGTATTCGACGTAGGCCCTGAGAGTCTGTCAACAATACTGCGAAACTCATATACCCAGCGCATTCCACAAACCACGCAAGATAAACACTCGGCTCATAATATGCAATATGGCGTACTTTTTTGCAGGAAAACATGGCTTCCTTGTCTCTACGGCCACAGATTTACCGCCACGACGAGACCATGGTGCCTTTCCTTCCCACGTATTATCCGTTCGTATGGATACTCTGACCATGGATCAAACACCACAACCCTGACCATGGAGCGACTCTTACGGCTTGGTAGAAATGTGTGATGGCTACGGTAGCCCAATCACTGAGAAGGATGACTACTACTAGAACCCTTCAGGGTCAGTAAGACAATGAATGCGAAAGATTCTATCACGTGTGCCTGACGGCAATTGCAACAGAGCAGAGGATGTAAAAATAATGACACATGGACTCTGAGCAACATGAGACCATCGGACTGTCTGAAACTCGGATAAAAATATTCAACGGCAGTGATCCAAATGTATAAGACATGTTCATACAAAAGATGTACTGCCTCACATATAGAGCTCTGCAATCTTCTCGACTGTGATTGAATGACGTCACCACAGTGAGGACTGGATACTGTTCATGCATGGTTGCAAATTCAAGAGCCCTATTTCTGCACCCACAGAATCTGTACAGCTCATGTCCACAATGAGACGAATGCATCCATGTGCTGGGGCATTAAATTAGAAACTAATGATGCTTCAGCTACAGCCACAATTTTGACTTCTCATTTTAGTTTTATGGTCTTGGGAACCTTACTTATTGATATCTTTTCTAATGCTGCATTAACACAAGGAAAATGGAAATACTAACATTCACAACAACCCAGTGCATACCTGTCACACACAGACACTTATTTTTTTAACTTATATTTAGCTACATGTTTCAGTCTGTAATACATACATCGGGCCACCATTACAATAGTTTCATAGTAAGACAAAAAAACAGTGAAATTGTATTCACACTAAGGGATCCGATATGTTTTGTTATCATTATTAAAATGTAAAATTGTATAAAATTGTCAAAGAGTCGTGGTTGTGACCTAGCCAGTAGTTGTTAAGTTACAAGTCACTCAGTCGTTCATAGGTAAGGTTAAAATATCAGTCGTTCATAGGTAAGGTTAAAATATCAAGTACAAGTTAAAATTATTGAAATTAGATAAAACCTGTATGTATAAACATCACAGTTGGATGTGTAAGCTACATGGTATACAAGCAGGTGGTGTTATATATCTCTCTGGAATGGTACACAGGCAGTATAAAACATGGATGCTTAATGACATAAAATTAAATAGTCATTTTTCATTTTGGCATATACCTTTGATGATGAATGGATTTGGAAAAGGAACATGGAATGTAAAAAGCCTATTTTGGTCAGGAGCACTGAAAGTGCTCCATAATATATTTTCAAATTTAGATTTTGACACTGTAGCACTTCAGGAAACTGAGTTGGAAAGTGACATTAAAAAATTTGATAATTTCAGTATTCAATAGTGGATCAGAAAGCAAAAAACACGAATTTGGTGGTGGATTTGTTGTAAGAGGAGAATTTTTAAAGTATGTTAAGACTTTAAAATTAAAAATGAAAGAATAAATTGTTTGAGATTAAAAGCTAAATGGTTTTCCTATACCTTGAATAATGCACAAGAAGAAGAAGAAGAAGAAGAAGAAGAAGAAGAAGAAGAAGAAGAAGAAGAAGAAGAAGAAGAAGAAGAAGAAGAAGAAGAAGAAGAAGAAGAAGAAGAAGAAGAAGAAGAAGAAGAAGAA
>Ga0136643_10005181_pt1 | contig 18266 bp, 12 predicted proteins | sample TergutLab28metaG_FD_96883 | JGI IMG/M metagenome (GOLD analysis project Ga0136643, IMG submission 96883) | Labiotermes labralis P1 segment gut microbial communities from Petit-Saut dam, French Guiana - Lab288 P1 (version 3) (version 3) | ecosystem: Host-associated > Arthropoda: Insects >...
ACAACATGTTCGAAGGTAGTGTGAAGGGTACTGGCTACCCACTCCATTTGCCAGTTTCCCCTTCACTTCCCCTCCCATGCGTCACTGTGTGCCATCACATTTCTACTGGAGTCTAGTACGTACACTGTATATTGTTGATGTAAGCATGTCATTCACTTCATACTTTTTGCCAAATGTAAAAAATGAAGAAATATGAGATGGTTAGGGCACTTGGGGAAATTGAGAAGTGCATACACAGTTCTGGTCTGGTAACCAGAATGGGAAAACCACTTAAATGACGTGGCCATGGATAGGAGGATAATATAAAAGTGGGCCTTAAAAAGATACAAGGGTGGGAGGGTATAGACTAGATTAGTTTGGCTGAGGATAGAGACCATTGACATGCTCATGTGAACATGGCATTGAACTTTAAGGGTGTATCACAGATTCTGCTCCCTGAGTTACATAGTAAAGGTTCATTTTTTTGTAACACCTTTTTCTATTATTGTATATGGATTGTAGTTTTGGGCTGTGCACTACATGAATATAATTTGCAGTGTCGTGTATGGCAGAGGGATTTTCGGGACCGACGTGCATTGCAACCAGATGTGACGTATTATCCAGACCTCCAGCCACCCCCTAGCTATGTTGAGAATGCCATCAACTCGGTAACAACGCGCTTTGTCAAGACTGCCACCAATAAAATGCGCTGCCCAATATTTTGCATGGCTTGGACTCCTGAAGGCCGCCGCCTGGTCACAGGTGCATCCAGTGGAGAATTTACACTTTGGAATGGTCTTACATTCAACTTCGAGACTATCTTACAGGTAATTTAATTCTGTCTGTATAAAAAAATTCTGAAATTCCTGTATATTTTTTGCATTGTGAACAATGTTTTATGCTATTTGAATACAAAAGAAGTCTTATCTAAAAATTGAAATCCAGAAAATATGTTGTGTGCAGGAGGGTGCAAAAGCCTCTTTATACGGTCAATTAACACATTGCCTCTAGTATCATGTGGCTTTTTCACCATTCTGCATCTCTTTACATGTCCATTTTCTTGGTTCTGAAACTATAGACATAAAACATTATGATTCCTACATGTCTTTTAATGTTAATGCCATAGAGTTTTAAGAGTTAAATCAATTTATGTAGTTGTGAGGAGAGATGTGGCTTTAGATTCACAAATAACACATATTTGGACTGAAGTGACTGTAACTTTTACAGCTGTAATTAAATTTTGTATAAAAGTTCTGTTGTGTCTGCAAATTATGAAGAATTGCTATATATAATGTTATGTTCATGCAAGTGTAATTCATGACCTTGCTTGATACGGGTTAAAACTGGTAGCTCCATGCTGCCTTGCTTGCAGTTTGCACCATGTTTGCCAGTCAGTCCTTTGTCATCATCAAATTTAAGAAGAATTCATTTGTGCTGCTCCCATATATTATCAAGTTGTTGGTTCAGCCCATTTTACTTATGAGCTGGCTAGCTTAATGTACTTTACAGAATTAAGTACATGAAGTGTTGCTGTGGGCAATAGTTGATGGTAAAATGAGCCCTGATTTGTATGTGTTTAGTGAAGTCAGTTTTTACAGTTGGCTGTGGTGTAATTATTAAACCTTTTGAAATGCAACATAGGACGTTATGTATCACCACTCCCAAGTCAGTGTTTTGTATAGAATCTGCAGTCCTATTAAAAGAATGTATTCAGTTAGTAACATTTTTTTGTGAGGTGGTAGTCCATGAAGCAGTGAGCACAGAGGCTGACTCCGCCACTAGCATAAACACCCCAAGAAGACAAATTTCATCTAGTGTTTTACTTGAATTTTTAAAGTGGTTTACATTATTTGTTGCAGGCACATGACAGTCCAGTGAGAACTATGGTATGGTCCCATAATGATGTGTGGATGGTTACAGGAGATCATGCAGGCTATGTGAAATACTGGCAGAGTAACATGAATAATGTGAAGATGTTCCAGGCACATAAGGAGGCAATCCGAGGTCTCAGGTACAGGCACTGCTCTCTGGTACAAGCATAACACAACTGTTCGCCCTTGCTTCATATCTTCATTCATTAGCCATCTCATTGTTTCTCACCATTCATGGAAGTTCCATTCATCATATTTACTAGTAGTGATGTTACAGTGGCTTATTAATTGTTGTCTGTTTTGGGAATAAACGAAAGGATATCATGCCAGTTCCTTTATCCTCAGAAGACTGATCATATTGTCAGTTGAGGTTCCCTGCATTCCATCTGTAATTTCCTCTCTCCACACCCTTGTACTCCTCTTCTAGTCAGTTACAGGTTATCAAGGCATTTCCACTTAGTCCTGCAGTCAGAGGAGGTTAGTTGAACAAGTTCTTTTGATAGAATTCTGAAGACTGAGATAAACTACAAGTGTTTAACTTTAAACAGATACAGTCTTCACTTTCATTCTGTCTATCTAGAGATTAGATATTGATAGTTGTCTTCGGTTGAATTGGGTTTATTGGTGAAATGTGGCCGTATTTATTCAAACTTTTTATACTAGATTTGTTTGTGATGAAAGCGTATACAGTGTAATAGTTGTACAACCGTTCTTGGATGATGTTCAACTAAAAACGCAAGATAGATTGTTCAATTAATTTGACATTTATTTAGTGGCTTCCTGTTACTTTTGGCTTGCAGTATGTGTTGTAACTAATTATACGAAATTTGATTATTGCTTGTTTTTCATTGAGGTTTTTGTTGGTATGTTAATATTTTTTTTTTAGTTACGGGTTTTTTACCCCCCCACCCCAGCAAAGAATATTTGTTTTCTTGGCAGTTTTAACCAGCTCAGTAAACTGCAGAAATACAAATGAAATTAATGTTTATTGCTGTACTTGTGCAGAACATTCTCCTACAATAAACATACGCCCAGTAAGAAGTCACAATTTAAAGACATAGAAAAATATACAGTAAAAGGCCTGAAGCAAACCATACCACAATTCATGAGCAATAGAAAACTCACTATAGGAATAGTCTTAAAGAGTTTATGCTTGACAGCTTTTAAACAGAGGGCATCTGTGCTGGTGGTAGATACAGAAATTAAATATATTACTTAGTTGTGTAAATATGAATTTATAATTTCTGCTAGGTTTTGTGTGCGGATAAACATGTTTTAAAGAAAGCAAGCTTCAGAATCAGAATTTATTTTTTTACAGATTGTGTGTATGAATCACTGTCACATTTATTTTTTCATTCCACTGCTTATTTCAGCCTCTACAGCATATATATATATATATATATATGTGAGCAATCTTGATGTTTCTTCTCCATTATGAGAGTCTAATCTTGTCAGTCTGAGAGAAGCAGAATGCCTTGTCTGTCTTTACACATTATTCATAACAGAAATGTCACATTCAATGATATTTATATCCTTGAGTTCTACGGAAGTTCTTCCTTTTCCCTACACCATTTTGCTATTTGAAAATTTCGTAAAGGCTGCAGATGTGATGTAGTTGTCAAATCTGACTTCTTTCATTCTGTTCCTGTCTAGTACAGTGTTCTCTTATCATATTGTCCATTCCACATCCCATTCTGTATAAGAAATTGAGGTACAAACCTATCACTTGCAGAGGCCTAGACCGTATTTTGTATGTGGTTTCTGAGACATTGTTTGATGATGATTGCATTGCAGTTGTGGTGTTGACAAACTTAGCTCTGGAGGGTTTGTGGCAATCTGTGTTGTCAGTTAGGTGACTATTGTAGAGCGTTTGATGTGTACGTGTCTGAAGTGGTTCTCCACTGAAGCAAATTCTGAATTTTAACAGTTCTTAAGTTTTCTTTTTGCAGTTATTTAAAATGAATGCATAATGGAGAGCATGAGTATGTCTGAGTAATATCATGAACCTTCACAAGGGCTTTTTCCATTGTCGTATTATTCCAAACAAACACTCTGTTTTGAAAGCTGCCTGCTGCCGAAATGTACTGTTTGTTTTGAATATTGTGACAGTGGAAAAGTTCTTGTGAATATTGGTGATAGTACTCAAGTAAAACCATTGTAAAAAAATCATATGTTATATTGAGGTGTCTGTCATACCATATGTGTTATCAGCAATAAATTGTACTGCAATTCGGTACTGGAATCTTGTTTTATGTCACTCTAATGGTATAAACATTAGTTCATGTAGAGCACACTTGTCGTAGTCTGGCCTACCATGCTTCATCACCAGGAAGTTTCACTCATGTTTGGTAGTGGAATCAATACTTGAAATTTGTCAGCTGGATTTCTTTTGACCCATATTTGTCTAATGTTAGAAACTAAAATTTTTCTATAGAGCTGATTTTTCACTGAGCATTTTGGTTTTCCCTTGCCAGTTGTATGTAATTCATAATTGTTTCACCAATTCTATTTTTTGGAGGGCTTAGTAAAATTAGACTTTGTTGCACAGCACTCCTACAAATAATTGTATATGCCTAAACTCTGCCTCATTCATTTTCAGCATTTTTCAGTGAAATGTAGACTTAACACAAAAAAAAGAGAGAGAGATGCCTGAGTATGTTGTTTGGGCTGTTTGATAGCTCTGTAGTAATACAGGTGTCCATCTGAACAGAATCTGCTTATAGAACACTTTCAGCAGGTGTTGGAAATACTCTTCTTCACATGTCAGACATGTTTGACACTCTCTAAACAGGTTATTAAAAACTGATGTTCTTGTCTATAAATTGCCAGTACTAACAGGAGATTTCGTTCAGCGTGTCACTAGTGTGTGTGGATTATCTGCCAACCAGTGTCTGTTAGTTTGAATGTTTACATGACATTTCAAGTAATCTCATCTGCAAAGGACATTAGCAATGAATAAACTTCACCACTACACACTTTCACAGAACCATATACAAAACCATATGGTCACAACAAAGGTGGACATTTTTGCGCATCCATAGATTTATATGGTGTCACATGAAGTAATTTTGTGGCTGCATGTATTTGTTACTTTGACATTCCAGTATATTGGAATAGATGTCCAAAAAGATTTTTGTGGAACTGCTTCTTAAACCTCCAATATCATCTAATGTTTCTTCTGAAATAGCGTATGGTGATCACTCTTGCATCTTCTTTATTGAGGAACTTTTTGTTTGAAATTTGCTTTTTGGTTGATATATTGTTGATTTGGAAGGATTTAAATCGCCAGAAAACTAACTCCAAAATTTGCTCTGGCACTTTGTAGAATTTCCTCCTTATGTAAGGTTCCGCAAAAAAAAGACCCAATATAACATTTTCTTGCATATTCACATATAACAGCAGTAATCTGTGACACATTGAAAAGCTTCTGTGTTGCACTGTACTTATATTCACAGACTACAAACAACAATCTTAATCTGTTACACCCAGCATATGAAGCTGGATTGTGTGACAGCCTGAGATGATGCACTGTATCTATATGTTCTGTGAATGGGTCATGCAGAACCTGAAACAAAGCCAAGTGTGTGATGTCCACTTTCAGACTGTCAGTGTCTGCAGTGAATGCTAATAAGTGTACAAAATTATAAAGATCGCATTTGGAAAATGTGTATGTCATTTGAGTACTTTTGACTCTTAGCTAAGTCTCATAAGGAGACTGATTGAAAGAAATTTGTTATCCCCCCATTTTGTGATATATAATGGTCAGACTCGCTTATCTGGGACAAGGCATTTCTGTACCATAGACAAACTTAAATATATGCCATTCCCCCAGTGAATTTCTGTTTAAAATACTAAGTTATGTTTAAAAAAGCTTGTGCACTGGCACAACAAAAATGTAATCATTTTATATATTGGCCTATGTAGAGTTGCAAGTTTAACCTTTTCGCTAGATATTTAAATTTTAGCACATGGTTTACAAAAAACGTTAATATTCCGGGAACCAAAAAAGATTGAATAATGGATTAAATGGCATTTTTCGGGAAATAAGACAGAGACATTTCTACGTGTGTTCAAGAAAGTGGTAATAATTTTAGTTCGTGAATAGACAAACAAATTGTGTGGAATATGCAAAAATTTCAGTTTCTTCTACTTACATATTGGCTTGAGTCCCCAGGTTTTCTGAAGGAGGTCTCACCTGATGTTGTTAGAACTGTACCTTTGTGTGGTAATCTCCAAAACATGTTTTTTTAATGCACAGTCCCACTTCACACTTACGGCACTTCATGAACGCTTTCTGTGTCACACCCCTGGCCTTACACACATGACACCCCAGCTGCATCTCAGATGGGATAGGCCAATGTTTGCTGTCGTAGACTTCAAGCCTGGCGACGTGCGATTCAACGTTAGGTGGTCTACCTAATGGCCTTGGTATTCTCCGTTCTGGTCCAACACGTGTGAACGTATTCCTCACTGGGGTATTTAAAAATCTCTTTGTGACATTTTCTTACCCCCCCACACAAGGAATGAAGAATGTAGCTATTGAGAATGGCCAGGTCTAGCAGATGAAAGAACAATTTTTTCATCCACTTGATTGTGCGACAGCTGATGGAATAACTGTTAGCCATTCTGTCACCCTTATTCACATAGCCCATATGATGGTTGTAATCCATCACAATATGCGGCTTTATGGCTTTTCCTCCTTCATTGCAGAAATTACCTTCCGCTGGGGTACTGTGATTATTAGTCAACATGCATATGTCTCTCTTGTCCTGCCACAGTATTGCCGTCAAGTCAGCCCTGGTCCTTACGCGAATGTCTCCTGTTTTCAGTTTTGTTGTCTTTGTTCTTAGGTCTTGTGGCATGCCTTTCCTGTTCGGCCTGACGGTGCCACAACAGTAAATCTGTTTCTTCACCAAGTCATCACACAATTCAGGGGAAGAAAAGAAATTTTCCATGTATAATTTGTGCCCATGTCCTTCTATCTTCCTTGTCAGTTCTGTCACTCTCGCATGGGTTGCTGTGCTGTGCGCTGTCTGTCCTTCCCCAGGTATACTTTCATGTCATACGTGTATCCAGTCGAGTCACAAAGTTTGAAAATTTTGATGCCGAAACGCTTGCGTTTTTTTGGTATGTACTGTTTGAAAATCACCCTTCCCTTGAATGAAACAGTAACTTTGTCAATAGCAAGATTTTCCGAAGGGTTGTAAAATTTGGAAAATGTGGCATTTAGAATTTCAAACAGGTCTCGTATCTTCCATAGTCTGTCAAAATTTTCGTCTGTCCTATCAGGTTCATTCCTGTTGTCAGTAAAATATAAGTAACGAAGGATGTGAAGGTATCGGTCCCGTTTCATCATGATTCCGTAGAAAGGTGTGTATAGCTGATCCAATGTTGACCAGTAGTCTGTCAGTTTGTCTCTTACACCATGTCCCATCTGTAATGTCAGTGCCAGAAACACAAACATTTCAGCTTCAGTAACATCAGGTTCAGGAGAGGGTCCATTGTCAACTCTGTCTATATAATCTTGGTAGTAGCAGTTAGTCTCCACCACCAGCAGAGTGATAATTTCTGCAAAATACAGAAGAAAAACGCTAAGTGGACTAGAGCCGTCATTTATGTGGAACGCTTCATTGTCCTTTCCTCTGGGGCCCCCTGTGTGTGTGTGTGCTACACTGCTCTGAGGGCAAGAGGGGCATGTCCATTGTAGGGTTACTGGCTGTTGAGTCTGTTCACCTGGCCCACTCTCACCAGCATCCTCTTCGTCAGAGACACTGGACGAAATTGAACTGCTGGACTCGTGACAACTGGCTGTTTGGTGGTAAGGTTGAGGTTGTGACAACCCTGGCACACTTTCATAACCTCCCTCAACTGAACTGACATCGCTTGATACTCTCGCTTCATCACTATCAGTGTCGACAATCAGTTCAGATATTTCACCGGGCTGCAGCCTTGGGCTCTTGCTTGGTCGACTCATTATGCCACCACTCACACCGACTGTCAAATGATTACTGGGAAGAAAAACAAGCTCTCTGTGCAAAACTGGATCTAAACTCAGCCCATAGTCTGAGAAATGAAACGCAATATTGTTGAGCTCTAAATGGGGCCCTTCAAAGAAAAGGATGGCAGATAAAGTTCTGCTTATTGTAACCTGTCACCATACCACTGTAACCTAAGTGCTGCATAGATACACTCTCCAGACTAAACAGTTAGGCATTCACAAGCCAAATGAAAAGAGAAGGAAAAATAAGCTTTGCATCATCGCCACTACATCCTTACTGGCTGTAGGTACAGACAGCATCATATAAAAAAATGGATACAGGGGGTTTTCTATCAAGGGGTAAATCAGTTGGAGCACGAAGGTGGAGAAAAGCTTCTAGAATGGGGCTAAGAGTGAGTTTCCCTTAATATCCCACGGCATCGAGAGCGAAATATTTAAATGGCTGAGGCTGTGGCTGTCCTACCGGTAGGACGCTTGAGCCCCGGGGGATTTTAAATGCCGTCCTATGGCTAGGATGCACGTACTGTAAAGGTTAATGGTGACATAGTGCAACTCTTGTTTTATTCATATATAGCATGTCAAAATTAATGTTTCTTAGAGTATTTTACTAAATAGCAAATATGCTTCAGTTTGTTTGTTAGTAGTAAATTGTTTCCTGCATAATAGAACATCCTTGCATGTGATGCAGCAGTATCATGCAAATTCAGAAAAATCCATATTGTGATCCATATGTTTGGATACAAACCCCAAAGGGTATAGCCCTCTGTAGATCGGCAAACTTCAAGTGGAGTTGCTGATTCTGTGCGAGGCAGTAATATTCATGATTCATGCTGGAATTGTTCAGTTTTTTAACCTTCAGAAGCATCAAGATTTTTGCATTATTGCACTGTCAAGTGGTTGGTGACATTTTAGATTATTTTCACACAGAGTGCAGAAACAGAAAGGAAATTTGAAATTTGTAGCAAACCTTGTTTCTCCAACTTACGTTAATTGTAAGAACATCAGTATTTTAGGATTATTTAAAAATAATAATCTGATGCAGGAAGAGTAGTTTCTTCTGTGTCTTTTGTGGAAAATTATTAGGGCATTGCAGTTGTACAGTTTTTGTAGCATAAATTCAGGATTCTTCAGGTACAGCTTTATGTAATTCTGTCAATGTGCCTTTTAATCTATACATACATTTGTCAAGCTTGCAAGACTGTCATTCTCCAGGATTGCAATGCTTTATGTACAAGAAGCGTATCAAAAGTATTGCCTCCATATTTCTATCTTTACATCCAGACAAGGTATCGAAATGAATGAAAAGCATAAAATATAGCTCAGACTATGTAATTTGTTTCTCTACCTCATGTTTCCTTGTAGTCCCCCTCTCAGTTGATGCAATGCCACCAGCGATAAAGAAGTTTTTTTTGAGCGTGTTGGTGTAGAATTTTTTGGGCTGCTCTCGAAACCATTTTGCCATAGCAATCTGAACGTCTTCATCACATGTAAAATGATTACTTGTGAGATGTTCATGATACAGGTGACTGGCTTTTCATTTCCGTTTCATAGTGATGCACCAAACTCTCATCCTCCATGGCAGTGTTCAGAAAATCTTTACCCTCACTTCTGTAATGAGAGAGTATTCACTGACATGCTTCCAGTCTGCTGTCTTTATTTTGGGCATAAGCTGACGTGGCACCCATCGAGCACATATTTTTTTGTAATCTAAATCTTTAATAATTTCATTGATATGGACAAAACCAATGTTCAACTTTTGCGCTATGGCTCTGAAAAATTCTTCTATTTTTTTTTTTTTTTTTTTTTTTTTTTTTATATATGTTCATCAACTTTTGCCTGTTCACATAGTGAGTTGCTGTGACAGGCCTTCCAGAATGCGGCTGGTCATTTAGGTCCACATTTCTGCCACAGTCTCTCGATATTCTTACCTGCCGGTGAGCAGTACTTATGACCACAGTATCTTCACCATAGAAAGTCAATAACTGCGAGTGAATTTTGATGGGAACTTCATTTTCAAGGGTCAGAACTTAATAACAGCTGGGCGGTTGATGCGCACTGATACGGTTGAGAATAAATCATCCATTTTGAATGAAATGCAACACATACCACCGCCACATTCTGCAAGCCTTTCTGCATGGCAAACAGAAGCCGAACCAACAGTGAACAAGATGGGACAAGTACAATTTCAAGGTCACACTGCTTGCTTGAGATACATGTGTAGAGACATTACTTTTGGAACACCCATTTTATTTGTCGCTGTGATTTAGAAGTTAATGCAATATTGCCAAGTGGCACAGAGACTGAAAGTCTGTTTTATGGAGGAGATTACATTCTGTGGAAATTGTTTCTGGGTTTGCAGACATTCACAATAGCATCTTTCAACACTTCTGTTACATGTGTGCATAATGCCTTAATTCGTGGCATTGATCATCTGCAACGTAAAAATGCATTGAGCATATCTGATCAGTCCTGCAAGGGTTGTGTTCACTTTCATCGCCCTGATACAGTTGTCAATCCCAGGGAAAAGGGTTACAATGTGCCCCATTGGCCAGGCCAGCCTCTTCTTCTTGTCGCATCTATCGAGGACTGCATCAATTACAACCCCACATTGATGTCCTCCAGCTGGTTCTTTTCCCCTTTTGTTGAAATGGAAGACTCAGGTACTTGTTTCTAAAACTTTCTTATGCCAGTCGCCACAGGTACTTGAACCATTTAGAGCAGTTGATGTCACCCAAGTGATACAAATCTGGAACACCTGCTGTTTGAATATCTTGAGTAAACATTGTGAGAGGAAAAAACCTTAGGATTTTCAGAGAGGTCAGTAAGAGGTCAAGAGTTGATCGTAGCCTCATTGTTATCGAGGATTGTCAACAATTCTTCATACTTGGAAGACGCTTTTTTCTGAAACTGTTCTCAACAACTTCTTCAATATTTGAACCAGCTGTTCCCACCAGGCAGCCACAGGGGGTTGAATTTCCGCTGATTTCTCCGAATGGAAGTCACTTGGTTTCTCTTAGTCCTGTTGAGGGAGTTCAGTTTTCTGTCCCAACAGTCTTGGTCCCATTTTGTTTCTGCTTTACAAGACAAAATCATGGCTCTTCTAGAAAATACTACACACGTAGATGTTTAACGAAAATCCACACATGCGTATTACATTGAATCCAGCTAGAATATTATATACATTAAACATCAAGAATGCACTGGCAAATTTGTGAAGTATGATATCAATTCCAGTGTAAGTAAATTTAAAAAATCCTGGTCATATAAGTCAGCAGCTTGTAGAATAACATGAGTATGTTTTTTTATATAAAATTACACAAGATTTTAGAGAACAAGTTATAAACCATACTCTTCATTCACTGATGTCTGATCCAGTGGGTGGGGGAATCTTGAAGTGCTTGGCATTGTTCTCATCATACATGCAGGGCCTGATAGCAAAAGGTGCTCTTGCCACAAAGGAAGCATCATTACAATCTATGTCTATTACAAACTGTAGTATTCTGCCCACTTTTCTGAGCATTTCTTCCTGTACCACTTGGCTTATCTATGCGCCCTCCTGCCTACAAAAGTTAGCCTCCGCTGCCCATTGGTTCAAACATACATGAATGAAGAATATGCCAGTGATCTGAGTATACAAGGACCTACAGTTTCCTCACAGAGTGATTTGAGGCCTACGAAGCTATTTGAGCTTGGCATGAAACACAATGAAGTCTGTATTTAGTGCAAATGACTGGGTACACCATTACACCCAGTTTTCTTGCAGCATTCCTGTTGGTAAACTGTGGCCAGTGGCTTGTTCAGTCTTCTAATTTCATTCTTTGGAACTGCTGCAGCTGCCCCCCTCCCCTTCTTTTTATCCAGTAAGAGCCTCATTCAGAGATGAGCTGTATGTTTTTGTTCTGCTGGCAAAAGTAAGCAGCAACAGAGGATTTGAATTCCAGTTAACTGAGCTGTTCCTTTCTGCTTATGGTACTAGCTGTGCACTCTCTGTGTAGAGCAACTCAGAGATGACTGCTGTCAGATCCACTAGGAACAGAATTCTCAGGTACTAATTCTCATTACAGTGTGGTATTGTGGTAAGTTCTCTATTCAGGCATCTTCATGTGCGCATTGAAGTCGTGCATGAATACCGGATGTAACAAGAAATTCTATCACTGCATTCTACCAAAACGATATGTCCTTACCACATATTTTTTCGCACTGAAATATTACCAAGTGACATTGGCAGGCAACGTGATTTTCTGTCTCGTGTGAGATTGTAGATGGAACTGGTCATCATATATCACACATTGCAGCATTGCTTGGAATTTGTTTGTACTTCCACGTTGCTCATGACTCATAGTACAACCTTTTTAGTTCTGAATTGTATACAATTTGCAAAGAATCACAGCTGAAGGGGTTTGTAGCCCTTGTCTTTGGCTTGTCCTTGATATGCACTGTGAGACTTTGTTTACTTTTGAATGGTATGACCTGTTCATCTATGCACAGTTTTTTATCCATAGGAATTTTTGTAATGTTGTGTCAAGTGTCTGTATAATTGGTCACATCTGACTTAGTGTTGTCATTGAAATGGAGTCCTCACGTTATTTGACCCCATTGGTTGTGACTCATAGTGCCATCAACAGCTGAAACACAAGTCTCAGCTCTCCAGTACCTCCTCATACTTGGACATCTGTAAATAGACATGTAGAGACAGCATGCAGAGAACTGTTCATTTCTCCTTGAACTGACATTTGTTGGTTTGGAGTGCTTTTGTGATCCGTGGTCTTACACTTGATACTATTTTGTTTTTTACAGACATTTTTTAACATTACGATGTATCTTTTTCAGTGTTTATTGATGATCTGCAGTTGTACTGTCATTAGGTGGTTATGTCTGTCTGCTTAGTTGTGCTCTTGCGTATTTATTGTATTTTTCTGGTGTACTATGTGGGTTTCATTCTGTTACATTTAGTGGATATGCAGGCTGTGTTTTTTCTTGTTTATATGTTGTGTTCATGTTGATTTCTTCATCAGTGCCAGGTTGAATAGTGTGTTGGAGGCTGTAGTATTTTGCCTTATGTTGTTCGTATACTGAATATGGTATTTCTTATATATATATATTTATTTATTTATTTATTTATATGGCCGTGAAACCTTATGTGAGCATTAAAGAATAAAGAATTGATTGCATTTTATAGAGTTAAAATTTGCTGCCCCACGGATTCCATGAGGGAGTCTGCATTTTAGCATTGAGTAGGTTGTGTTGGGTGGCTTCCAGCTACCTTTAAAAAGGAAGTGTCATTATTACTTGTGATATTTGGCTGTGCATCATTCAGATCCATTTCACCATCATCAACATCCTCATTTTTAGCATCCGCTTGCAAGGAAATTTGTCAGTTGCCACTCTCATGTCATTATCACTCTCAGGGATAATAACATTTCCTTACATATTCTTTCTGACTTCCAACTCTTCATCACTTTTCAGATGCAAAAATGGACTCTTCAGACTCATAATCACAAGTCCCCCTGATTTTTATATATTTTGTTTGTTTTTTGCTCCTGCCGTACATTTCTTGAATATGCATGTTACTGCAATGACTATTACATAAAAATGAGACTGTAGTTTTATTGTTGTCCTATGTGACATAAAAATCACAAAGCTAATTTTATTCAGTAGAAGTGTAAAAATGATAACATTTATTTCACTTTAAAAACAAACTTTATACATACTTTTGATTTTTTGTAATTTTTTATTTCAGTCAGATGCACAAAAATGATTACAAATGTTACCACAAACAAGTTGTTGACAGCAGCCACACTCTGTGCTTGCAGACCAACTATTCTGTTTCTTTGCACACCTATCAGATTCAAAGAATCTCCTAATGTATCATACCAGTGAATTTCTGTCTTTTGTGGAGGTTAGTGGTATGGGGCTTGTTTGGGTTCATTTGAATGCTATACATGCATTTTTTTTTTCATTATTGTATTTGGCCAACAAATGCACAATATATGTTAACAATTATCTGTTTCTTGTAGTACTTGTACTTTTTTCGATGTTTACACATCATCCTCAGAGTGTCTTATTATGTATGCCAAAGTTACAAATTAATAAAATGGAAATAATTATTCTTGTGGTTGTTATCAAGAATTAATAGATTAAAATCATTTAAAACTTTGTAAGATATGTCAGGCCACTTGCAGTTCTTAAATGTTTGGATAATTACCGTTACTTAAAATGTTGCTCTGGGGTGGTTCTATATGCAATCGGTTGTATTTGAAACTGTATTTCCAATGGGCCCAATCCTGCAATGAATTATAATGAATCAGTGGAGTGATACTAGATTATTATATTAAATTTTGCATCAAGTGATAGACTTACCCTGTTTGTAGAGCTTTTTGTGTGAAGGTTTGATGCGAATTGAGCTGGGAATAGAGATTGTGTTACGTGGAATGGTCTTGGTACTGCCCTGTCATGTTAGCCATTGTGTAAATAGGGTTGAAGTCATTGACCTTCTGTTCCTCGTTCAATATGCCCTGTTGTTGGTAGATCTGTATAAAAAGTGATTCCCAGCAATTTGTTTTCGCTCCCTTATTTCATGTTTTTAGCAATTCCATGGTTGGACAAATATAACAAAATCTACGACATGCACAGTACATACTACATCAAGACTACACATGCAAGTCTGCCTCACTGTCTCTATCAGAAATTACTGAGAGAGGAAGGCAGCAAATAATTCATGTGGAGTGTTAAGTTCCATAATTTCATCTGGCAACATATCACTACCTAGAAGAGCAGTTGCAGTGTCATCTCTTTGTAGTTCTTGAATTCTTCCATTTCAGTTTACCATGCTGCATTGGACCATTGTCCCTATCATCACCTGATTTTCTGATACCCTGACTTACTGAATAGTTGTTCCCAAAATCTTTGTGTGTTTTGGAATTGTCATGTGTTGATAGAATATCTTACATGGGCAGTTAGCCTTCCACATTCTATTAAAGTTCCTTAGATCCATCATCGTAAGTAATGCAAAATTTGAATACAGCAAGGACACATGTACTGTGTATTCCCTGGTTACATACAAGGTATGTGTGTTATAAAATGCCAGTTGCTGTGTGTGTGCGCGTGCGCGCATGCGTGTGTGCATGCTATATATAGACATATTTTACATTGTTTTGGTATTACATGTATTATATGTGAGAAGATTTAAGGATAACACACAGAGAAAGCTTTGTGAAAGTAACAGTCACAAACAGTAGAGTGAAAGAAGTGCCAAAGAACATGCCTAAAGAAACCTGTAAGTGCTACCATCTAGCAGTTCATGTTCTTTCTGTGAGATACTTCTTATCCAAGCTGGGAAAAGTGCATGTATGAAATGCAGACATCATAAATTGAAATTTTCATAGTTGGAAATGGCGTGCAGTATACTTGTTTGACCCACATGAACTCCCTCACAATTTTCACGTGTTTGTTTATAGTTTAGGTTAGTTTAGTTTATTGTACTTACATTTCAGTGAAACATCTTACATAGACAAGCCATTTTCAATAAATTACAGTTTGTACATAAGAAAACATAATTGCTATGTTTATGGAATGCCTCTGTTACCTTAATAGTCAAGGCAAGGATCTCACCCACTGTACTGTAAAATGCACTTATCAGTACTTCTTGTAGCAGCAAATGACACAGAATAACCAAGATGAAACTACTCCTCTTCTTGCTGTAACATGGCTTTTCTGATTTTGTGTCTTCCTTTGTTCCCTGAAAACAAACATAGCTGCCCAGGAAAATGAGACAATACTCCCACTTTTTTTGTTTGGCAATGGCATGGAAAACCACAAATGTCAAGCGAGAACATAATTGAAACTACCCTGGCAATTGAACAAACAAGCAGATTAATCATATCAAGTAGCTTCAGGTTTTAACTGTTCTGATAGTGTAAACTGGTACGTGTGCCTCATTTTCTGATATGTTCCACCACTGTCAAAGATTTATGTGGTGGAGTCTGCTAGAGGTCCACATCATCAGTCACCTGTTGTTTTGACTCCTCATTGCATAGGAGAATGGGATTGTCCTGGCTCATCTGCAATGGGAAAACCCATTTGGACAGGTCTTGTCATTTCTCAAATGCCTGTCCTCACTTCACCCTGATGCCATTGTCATCTACAGGGCAAATAACTACATCTTGTCCTCCTCTGGCCAGTCCAGTCAATTTTTGTTTCTTGCATTAAACTGGGACTGAATCACCTTGATCTGTTTCTGTTGGTTCTTCTTCCACTCTTGTTCAACTGGAAGACTCAGGTACTCCTAAACATATTTCACAGGTCTTTTCTCTGTCACTGCTGGTACTTGAAGAAATGGTTGGTGATATTAACTTCATTCAGATGCTCCAAGTCTGGAACACCAACTGTCTCAATATCTTGAATGAACATAGCTGGGGTGAGTTGTGACAGGTTCTTGGGATCTTCAGCGGTCAAGTCAAATTTGAAGAGTTGATCGCAGGCTCATCATTGCAAAGAGTTGCCATCAGTGTTTCATACCTGAAAGAATCTTTTCTGAAGACTGTTCTCAACAGCCTCTTCACCATAGGAACCACCTGTTCCAACCAGATAGCTGTAGGAGGGTATTTCTACTGAGTACTCAAAATGGAAGTACATCAGATTGTCTTATTCCAATCAAGAGACCTCAGAGGTTTTCTGTGCAACAAAATAGTTCCCATTATCACTAAATTATTTTGGGTTGACTACAACTTTCTGTGAACCTTAAAAATAAATTATGATGTTTGTTCGTGTTTTTAATATGAATACATGATCCTTTCTTCTCACTACTATTTCTTCATAATGCATATTACTAATTTGAATTGTGTAATATTTGTGATATTCAGTTGCTCTTCTTGCTGCCATATTTGAAATCAGACTGTAGTAAGACTTCAGACTTAATATTTTTTTATTCTAAACACTGTGGTAAAGAACAGATATTACATGATGTTTTGGGTTCTTTCTGTTACCTGTTTATGTTCTTATCATAGTGCTGTTGCACTGGTTACTGTCAATAAAAATTGACACTTCTTGTCATTGGCTGTTTCCAAAGTCTTAATGATGTTCGTGGTTCTTCTCTTTCCGCCTTAATCCCAAGTTTCTTTTCTCCTGTCATTCATTTTCATCTTGAATTCCATCCCACCGTGTTTGTGATTCATTCTTATTTTCCTGCAGGATATCTTTTTCTTGATTTCTATCCCCAGAATTTTTCTTCCACTTCTTGCTGATTGACTCTTCCTTGTATTTTGCTCCACACAGACCTTTTTTAATATAAAAATTGGCCTTTACGGTTTATGATGCTCTGGAAAAATCCTTTGACTTATCTTCTGCAAGCTGCTGTAGGTAATGTGTTGTAAATAAGTTACTGAAGCAGTGCCAGAAGTTGCTGTTGTAAACTCATATCTCTGCTGGGTCATATGTGAATTTTCTTCACAAAATTTATTGCATTGTTCTATCTTAGGATGAATCTTCAGTTCATGGTATATCTTATTAGCGGCTGCTGTGAATGTGATTTGCCATGTTGTAAATTGTAAAATGGTATAATACAAATATTTATGTATTTTTGGCCCATTTAGGAGTGTATTGTATAGTGATGGCCCAGTATTTGAATGACTTGAATCTTCGAATAAAACATGTTTGTGAGTTGATCTGCTAGAACTTTAAGACTGTGTGTTGTGGATGATGATATACCTCTTCTTCATAGCTGCTTACATTTTCATCAGTTTGTTTCTTGTGGCCTAGTTGTTTATACCCTTTCATGAAATCAGGATGTGTTTGATGCAAATCCAGATACTTATGAGAATTTTGTTCCAATTGTTGAAAACAAATTCCTTGCCTGCATATTTGATTCTCCCACATGACCATGACCATATCTTGGAAGCCTCACAACATGATATCCTGTATTATTTCTTGTATGCTGCATGAAATGCTCTTCACAATGAAGTTCCTCACTGTCAGCACCTGGTTGGAGATTTTTTGGAGTTCTCAAAATCTTTGCAGTTGATGTTAACTCTTAGTAATGTCCAATAAAAATGTTTGCTGTACAGCTTGTCCTGCCCCTGCCACTAGTGTGTTGCCAGAATTACTCCATCGCAATTCTGTCCTTTTAAAAAACTGGGATAGTTGCTTGAACACATTTTTTTGTTATGGCACAAGATTAAAAAAATTATTTCAGCTACTAATATGATACCATTGGAATTGAACTGTTTGAAATTCTTGTATGGCCATATTAATATATCTGGGATCCCCAATCATTGGAGTTTACAAATATAGCTGCCAGCAACTAGGAAAAGGTATGTAGTCAAACACAACTTAATCACTGAGGTGTATTTAATGACTGTGATGGAAACAACTACATGTTTCGGCCTGTACTGGCCATCATCAGGTTGTCTAGGGAACTTAAG
>Ga0136643_10005184_pt1 | contig 18258 bp, 9 predicted proteins | sample TergutLab28metaG_FD_96883 | JGI IMG/M metagenome (GOLD analysis project Ga0136643, IMG submission 96883) | Labiotermes labralis P1 segment gut microbial communities from Petit-Saut dam, French Guiana - Lab288 P1 (version 3) (version 3) | ecosystem: Host-associated > Arthropoda: Insects >...
CCCCCCCCCACAAACACGTAAGGGTACCGGCGACTTTTAGGTGGGGGGAAAAAAACCACCGAAGCTGAAGCTTTACCACTCGATTAAGGTGTCGAGATTAAGGAAGAACAGAGCTGCAACTTTCCTGCCCACAGGTCTTCATGCTCATGAATATTTCATCACAGAAAGGACATAAATTTACTTTACTTTTATTGAGCATTAAAATGATAACGTTTTCTCAGTGTTTACTTAGACGCCACGCCCCGAACGTGCATCGAGACGCAGAGGTACAGCGTGGCCGCACATATTCTTAACCGGCGAGTCATCAGCTTCACACTCCAGCATTTTTACCCCGTGAAAAGAATTCCCAGTACGATCGGTTGGGTTTCAAAACCGATTTGGACACCGGGTAAGAGCAAAAGTCCCTGCTTGTAATCTAAAACGGCTCTTCGTTCTGGCATTCTATCGGTGCTTAAGTCGATCCAGAAGGACTCTGCCTGTACTGCACATACACGGCAGTACATAGCGCATGTAGCACAAAGGGAACAGCATGTAGAGTGTGAGTCGGAAAACAGAAGGGAGCAGGCAGCTTGGAAGATATGAAAGGGTGTTATTTTTTAGGCTGTTCAGATGGTTATTAGTAGCGGATTTTTGTGAGCATGGTTATGAAATTTTAGGTTTCATAATTGCTGCAGAATTCTGGGTAGCTGGGAAATTATCATTTTCCCGAGGACTCTGGTCGAAAGAGGCATTGAGTTAAGTCAATTAATAAACCAAAAGGTGGTTCGGTGTCTGGATGGTCCTGCAGACTGCACCAGCGACTTCGCTGGATGAAGTCTACTTAAACTAATTTATTCTCGTGATGGGGCAAGAGTGTCTGTGAGGTACGGCGATGGGCGCAATGTGAATCCTCCGGATGTTACATTTAATAAAACAGAGGTTTTGTGCACTAAAGAATGACGGGGAAAATCTTCAAAATTCGTAGAAAAATATGCACAGTGCCACTCAGTCCACCACAGAAATGTGCCAGTGCCACTGTGTCACAACAGTACCCTCCATGCACTGCCCTAGGAGCGAACCTGCACCAACTCTGTATGGCCCTTTAAGTCACACAGTACAGACGATAAACACAATCCAACATTTATTAATTCATTCACAGCTGCAATTCCACTATGCAAGAGGTGAAGGAGTTCAGCTTTATTCCACGCCGATCAACAGGCGTGTCCGAATTCGCCTTAGTATGAAATACTGCCGCTAAAAACAATTTGCTAAGAGCCTAACAATCTTGTATAATGGACAGCTTGTAAGGAGGGGCTGAGAGCGAAACGTGACTGAACCGTATACCAGCGTTACACTGCTGAAAGGGACACGTTACTGAGCCTTACATCAGCGTCACGCCGTTGGAAGTGGTACGTTAGTGAGCCTTACACCAGCGTCACACCGTTGTAAGAGACACGTTACTGAGCCTTACACCCGCGTCACGCCGTTGGAAGTGGTACGTTAGTGAGCCTTACACCAGCGTCACACGTCACACCGCTGGAAGAGACACGTTACTGAGCCTTACACCAGCGTCACACCGCTGGAAGAGTAACGTTACTGAGCCTTACACCCGCGTCACGCCGTTGGAAGTGGTACGTTAATGAGCCTTACACCAGCGTTACACCGCTGGAAGAGACACGTTACTGAGCCTTACACCAGCGTCACACCGTTGGAAGTGGTACGTTGCTGAGCCTTACGCCAGCGTCGCACTGCTGGAAGAGACACGTTCCTGAACCTTACACCCGCGTCACGCCGTTGGAAGTGGTAAGTTAGTGAGCCTTACACCAGCGTCACACCGCTGGAAGGGGTACGTGACTGAGCCTTACTCCAGCGTCACACCGGTAAATTGCCAAGTCCACCCCGTATCTCCCAACATAAATCTCCTCATTGGTATTTGACCTACCGGGTTCAAATCTCGGACTGGAAAACGGATATCCTGACAGTTTTCATGGTTGTCTCCCGCACTTGCCGGCAAATGTCGCAGCTGTGCTCAAGTCCGGTCACGAACGCTTCCTTCCACATGCTTTTTAATTCGTTATGGTCTAACGACGCTACCACCCGACGCCACAGCCTGAGGTACTAAAGTCGTAAAAAATCACCAATAAATAAGCAACCACATAAGAATAAATTTAAGCACTGAAGTGACTGAAAGTAAAGAAAGTGAGATTTAAATAAAAAAGCGCCTGCCAGCGACTGTGACTGTAGTGCCTTGGCACAGTCACGGCCAGCGGCACTGTCACTGTTGACAGTGTTCAAAATTACAAATGTTACCTGCTGCATCTGTCGGAAACGCACTTTTGGAACAAAATTCAGTAGCCTTTATTCCTTTCTATCATTCTGCAGTGCACATTATTGGAGAGACACTGCACGACACTTTGCCTACATCACTGAAGGCCGCTCATCGTCTGCGCTGCGGAAGTCAACTGATCACACAGTACCTTTGTGTAACGGAACAGAGTTCGTGGCTCTCTAATTGTGATATGTCGCTATTACGCACTTTTCAAGTAAACACGCAGTATTACGCACTTAAAGCAGGTGGTAGCTTCGATAAAGATGCAATTCCATTAGCTCTTGTAATAGAGGAAGAAGGGACGAAAAAATGTCGTAACAAGGAGACAGGGCGGAAGACAAACACAATAATTAAATCAATCGCAGTTTAATTTTAGAGTCCCTCTACCACCAGTTCGCAATACTGGAGAGGGTGTTTTATGCAGGTGGTGAAACAGTAGGTCACGTGACAACATCGAATGAATGAGAGGGTCCAACGAACTCTACAACAGACAGCCACCCCTACAGCATTCGAAGCACCGCAGGGAGTTTACAAGCAAATGCAATACAACAGGTGCACTTTATGTCAGGAATACCTTACAGGCAAGCATCTTGTGTATGAGGTGAATTGTAAGTCAGAATGTGTGGGTGAACAAATGTAGTTGATCAAACGTCGCAGAAGACTACCTACATCCACAGTCCCTGTAAACGTAACTCACAATATTAATTTTCCAGTGCGAAATTTAGAAGTGACAGTGGGTACATTACACGGTGCTACATCCCGGAACACAACATCTGGAATCTACTGTAGCGTACATTACACGGTGCCATGTCCCAGAAGAATGCATCTTCTGGACGCGACACTGTGCAGATTACGCTGTGCAGTATCACAGAAGAATATAATCTTCTGGGATCTAACGGTTTATATTTTTCAAGGTTCCATATCCCAGAAGACTAACTGTATAGATTACACGGTGCCATATCTTACGGGTGTGGCGCTGCGTGTGTTACACGACGCTGTATCATAATATTTGTTTATCACCAAATATTACTAGACGTCAAATTGTAGGATGATGTACAAATTTATATAAAAAAGAGAAGCATAAAATGGATCAGCTCACAGCCGGCGGTCTGTGGCGGTTCACACCGTGTATGACGACGGTATGATCTGCTGCGTCATGACACCGTGTAGTCTGGTAGCTGGGTAACAGTCTGCCTGAAGATGGAGGCAACCGGTTCCTACGAAACGTTGACAATGACTATCAGACCGCACGGTGTCACAACCCAAACAGCACACAACCAGTCCTGTCTGCCTTTTAGACAAGTCGTGACGTATGTAAGATGGGAAGGATCATATACAACAGACCGTCACCTTAAATACGATAAATGAAGACACTAAGCTTAAACTGCAGCAGCAGCACAACCTATACGCGTCACTCGAGTTGTTTACATGGGAAACAGGCTGAGAAGTGAATGGGTACTTACCTCAAGTACCCACTCGGGCTCGTGCACGTGGTATGAGTTGTCACAGGCCGCGTGACGTCCGTACATACGAACACTCCACTGGAAATCGTCGGTAATACAGCTTCTCACAATCACACAAATATTAATATTTACGGAAACGGTACCGGTACTGCCTCTTGGTGGAAATTACTTTTGAAACAATATGCATTATAATTATTTCGTTCCGATTATTCGAATTTTATGGAAAAGACCACAACTGCATGTAAGAAGTATTACTGCATCACATAACGATTCAAGTAAGCACAACTTTCAAACTGATTCCGTCAAGATTATTTGTGAATATAAAAGTGGATCCAATATGGGCATGAAGAAACAGAAATTGTGTTTGTGATTTCGAATTAAATGCTATAGTTTAAGTAAATGTTCCACGCGATTTGTGTTACGCGTGGCGACAAAGACGAAATGCAAGGCTGTCACATAAAATAATAAGAAACCTTCCGGTGCTGTTAGTTGGGAATGAACTGTACGTAAATTTGGAAAATAAACTTAAAAATGTATTGCCTTATTCTGTTTTTGTATTTAATTATTCACTGCATTCAAACGTCATTTTTAAGCAATTACAGACCCATTCACTGCATTAAAATTTAAAATACCGGAGTAACAGGTTCGACTTCAAACAAATTACAGTATAAAATTTCCAATAAAATAACAAACCACTTCCCCCGAACGCTTAATGACGCCTACAGATTATGAATTTCCTAACTCACAATTCAAAATATACGGCGCAATGTTTAAAAATAAGTTTATTTTAATCGAAGAATAATTTTAAAATTCCAAGACCCATCAAGTCACATGGATTACTTTAAATAATTAAAGTAGACGTTAAATTAACTGATGTTCACCTGAACAATACCGTTGCTGCAGACACAAACACTAACGATGCTATCTGTTCGTACTGCAGGTGTGCCTGCCGACTGGCCGTGCTACCAGCTAGAGCTACGGAGAGCGACTGGCAACTAGTTGGAGCGTTGTGCCGTGGATAAGCAGTTGGCAGGGAACAAAAATAAACAGGGCGAACTCTTCAGTCACCATCAGCATTTTATATCTGCCCCACTGAGAAACAGAATTCATCTTTTCATTTATCTATCACTTTTTTAACTTGACAGTGCCGTGTGTGTGTGTGTGTGTGTATGTGTGTGTGTGTGATCGTCCGTGCGCCCGCGAGCGCTCTGACAATAGCGAAAAATACAGCGAAGCTCTTATTAACATGCACTTCGAGAAGCATATCTCAGAGACCTGCATGTGGTTGACAACATTTACGCTTTTCGCGACGTCAAGCTACGTCCCTTTTGAACCGTGGTCCCTAACTGGCCCATTGTCCATTCCCGGATAACAGATAAAAGAACACAGGGCACTGGTCGAATGTAATTCAGTGTCGAAGACCGAGGTTTCTCAGCGCCAGTTGATCAACTGAAAGGGCTAACACGCACCCTCACTCCGACCATGCAGCTGTGGCTCGCACTATAAGGAGTTCGCATTTTCTGCAGTTAACCACCACGACAGGGAGCTGTACGGCATTCTTAACACTGGCATCAGGCGAATATGGTGGTTAGCTACATGCTACGGCCGCTTTCACCCATACGAAAACGTCTCTTGTATCTATTGAATAAGGTTTGGTTGGGCTACCGAGCTGGTCTGGACGCTTTGGAGAAGGGAAAAGCCTTCTCCAGATTCTCCAGCCGATGGGCTTGTCGCTGTGCTGACATAGCAATCTCTTCTCAGCAGAGAAAAAAGAAGAAACATAAATGACTGAGAATAGAGCAAAGAGAGGTGTAAATGTAGAAAGCATACAAGCAATAGACGAGGAACAGACAAATAAGTACACAAATAAACAAATAGGATGCAAACACAGAAGTTTACAGTTTCAAACCCGTATTGCGTAACTCTACGGCTGTACCCAAATCCTCGGTCAAGGACCTTATTTGACACATTAACAGCTGATTAAACTGGTTTATGAAATCCAAAACTTCATTGCTACTTTTAAAATCCCACCGCTGGAACGTATCTAGAGCCAACTGAATCAAATGAATATCTTGACCTTTGTTTGGTGATCAGTAAGTCCAGCGTTCGAATCTCCGCCAGAAGATCAGAAGTCTTGACGAATTCCATGGTTTTTTTCAGTGTCGCTTAAAAGCAATCTTGAAATAGACAAAATCCTATTCTTTGCACATTCTGCCCAAATCTCCATTCGCAATTAGTCTGCTGTTCGTAGCCCAGCCACGTAAGCAAGCACCAATACACAGCCATGCACGAAACTGTTTGCTGTATCAGCAGAACTGTCGGTACAAAGACTAGACCAAGGGGTGGGTGACTGAGGAATCGCTGTTTCCATGTCCGGCACAGGCAGGAAGTGATTCCTCCTCTCAAAAGCGCCCACGCCTTCTCCAATCCAACTTGCAGCTCAAAGCGGCCGCAGCTACAACACAAGCAGCAGGAATGCTTAAAGACATTTCCGGGCCCAAAACAAACGTCCATATTGGGGCCACAACTACGCGCAGCCCCGAACTGGCCATGCAGATAGGGTAGCGTGAGATGTCAGATTCCAAGTTTTCGTTGCGATTCTTAATCAGTTGCTGATCTGTTTGCTCTGTACGCCATATGGTAGATATAGGGCGGTCTGGTTGCCACACGACAACAGCCTACTCACCCTTCGTTGAAAACAATTCCAACCGCACCAGCTGGGCACTATCAAAGTGCGACTAAACACATCAACATACTTGGTCTACGGCCCAAAAATCTCCGGACTACTGTGTCCCGTCCAAGAGGGTCTGCGTCTAAATCTTCAGGTACGCACGCACGCACGCACGCACACACACACGCATATATATATATATATATATAATCTCCTGCAAGTGCGTCAAAGTTTGCAGTGGCCAGAGAGCATGATCAAGCAACAGCACCGCCATATACGGCCGCACCAACAGGGGATGTCAGCAGTGGCTGCTGCGCTCAGTACCAGCAGAACCCTCCCCACAAATTAACCACTCACCTGCATCTAATGCCGAAGATAAGAATGAGTGCAGCGATACTGCTGCTCCCACTATTTGTCTTCGTGGTGCTGACAGAAAACACTTTACCTTTTAATTTTACTCTAGTGTTAGTATAAGGATAAATTAAGGATTTTAATTGGACGGCCAGTAAGAAGCACGTCCAGTAGTAGTCATTACAAAACCTGGTCATTATGCAATGTGCACCACCTTGCAAAAAATCCTGTCGGCTCTGATGCTTGTTGCTGTAGCAGGTACTCAGTCAGATTGGTGACATAATTAAATTTGAATTTCATAATTCACTATTTTGGTAACTATGAAACTACCGTGTTGATCTGAGGCCACTGTACGGTTGATTTCTCTTGCAGCCAAAAAGAAGTGGCCGAAGGTGTGCGTAACAGTTGCATGTGTGAGCCATGAAACATTATTCTTTCGGATTATTATCAATTTTCACAGCATATTTAAATATGTTTTTGTGTTACAAAATATTGATTGTCACAGTTGTTGTATCGTAACTTTCTGCTTGGTTCGGGCAACGCCTGGGCTCACTTGCCCATCACTGTAATGACGGCGATGAAACTGGTACCCAGAACTGACAATAGGCTGTTTCGGTAGACTCTACCTGGCAATACATTTTTCGGTTCCACAAAGGACAGGGTAATAATAAAAAGGACCTTAAGAATATAAGATGCGAAACTGTTTTTTGGATTCATGTGGCCGCATAAAAAAAATGTTGCCTATTTTATCGCCACTTACCCTCCAACAGCGTTCCGCACCTTTAGTAAAGGTCAAGGCATGGAAAAATATTTCACTTTTCCTTCATAACTTATTTATTTCCTACTTCTTTGTTTACTTACGAGGATGTCGGCGGCTTAGATTGCATAGCGTCAAATGTTTAGATGATAGACAGCTGACGGATTGGAAGAGATTTTGCAAGGACGCCGAGGATTCCTAATGAAGGTTTTATTGCTGCGTTTGGCCGTCGCCATGGCTATACTCCAAACATGGAATGCCCCAATCACAGGTCTAGAGGGTTACTACTACACCATTCCTTTCCATGTCGTTCCAATTCTTTGCTGCTGCACAAGAAAAAGTTACTTCCCCTTATAGCTCGCAGCTCTGGGCCTATGGTCCTGCTCTACGGATCTGGTAATTGTTGGTACAGTTTCATGGCCAAAGGCAAGTGATGCAGCATCAGGTTGTAACGTACTGCAGCACTTCGTCTGTCTACATTAGTGCCATGTACACACTACACAGTTCTGTGGGCTGTGAGGCCCTCCGCTTCTGAAACAGACTACCGAAACTTTGAAGGGACCAGACGCCTTCATACGAGTTTTGAGTTTCTGACGACATTGACCACAATGGTTAGGCCTGCCCTCTGAGGGTACAACAGTGTAGATGGCAACGTTACATTCCTTCGAAACGCTTTTGGCGTTGTATCTCGAAAGTCGTCAGTCTTCATGAAGACTGTCGGTGTAGCCAATGGTTGACAGGTTTGAAGACAGAAGAATCGGAGTTTGATTACCGGTGGCGACTGAGATTTGTCTCTTCACTGTTGGTCCTTGCCATGTCTCAGACGGTTTGTGGGATTTAATGTGAACAAAGCAGCACGGGGACAGGCTTCTCGCAAAGTGGTTCGGATTTCCCAATCATTCTCGCTGCACAGATGCTCCGTATTAATATTTAATTCACGAACCACCAACGCTGTAGAATATCACATAAAACACAAATTACTTTTATTTGTCTGAAACGTTCCGGCATGCTCTGGGGCCAAACAGCCTCCTACTCGATGGGTAGCGGGGTTCCTTCCCGGGCTTAAAGTGGCCAGGGCGTGATTAACCATTCACTTTCACCTAGTGCTGAGGTTAAGAACGCGTGCAGCTACACTTCTGCTCAGCACGCACGCCGTCATAGCGCACAGCTGCACCGTCACCGCTCCACATCCGCTACAGTGTGCAGGCAGTCTGGACGGTACTCGGCCGCACACCAAAGAAATACCGGGAGTGTTGTTACTCTCGGGATAGCACCTACAGCTACTGCAGAGTGACAAGAAAGGAAGGAGCTATTCCTCCGAAAGAAGGCCAATGTTCATAGTGGGCTGAAATGCCAGGAATTTACATTCTAATTGTCTCCATGTTTCCGGTAGCTATATTGATACTTGGAATGTAGACTGCAGTTTCGTCTGAAAGGTAGAACGCATTTCTGCTATTTGGCATTAAATCGTAGGCTTTGAGGGGTGGAGCAGCAGACAGGCACTCTCAAACACAGGGAGATTCGTCCGTCTTAAATACACTACAGTGAAAACTGCAGTCCGACATTTCTGTCTTTTGTTTGTCATTGAATAAGCGGGATGATTTTGGAATGAATATGTAAAGAAACACAAGATTACATTCAGAAGTATAGACAAGCAGCACTAAATTCAAAGTTAAATTAATCAGCAAAGCTAACGTGCAGCGCGTGTCGCATAAATCTAACACATGATGACCAGCCGAATGACAATTCTGACCAGTTTGACTTTGAAGTCAGTACGTTATTTGAAGTTTCCATGGTACGGACTATTTAAATCCAGGTACCGCAGTACACAGAAGAGAAGGCTTCGGTTGAACCTACTGTCTCCAGCTTTGCTCTACAAAAGCCGTCTTTTTGTCACGAAGACGGAGGAAACAGGCTTCTACGGAACATGAACAGCGACTGACACTTGTACTGTGCGACGTCACATGACAGAGGACCGCGAAGTTGTGGACGTCTGCTTCATGATGGCTACCAACAACCAGCTTAATAAAAAAGGATTAGAAGGTTTAAATGTACGGAACTTTGTGTTGGCCGCTGTTTTGTGTGGGTGTGGAAGTTGGTTTTTACTGTGAGGTAGAAATATATGCTGAGGATTTTTGAGAACAGAGTGCTTAGAAAGATATTAGGGCCTAAGAGGGACGAGGTAACGGTACGGGAGGAGAGGAGCTGCATTTTCTGTACCGCTCGCCAAATATTACTCAAGTGAGCAGATCAGGAGAATGAGATGGGCGCGGCATCAGAGCACGTGTGGGGAGAGGAGAGGTGTTTAAGGGTTTGGTCAGGCAGCCTAGGAAACAAACGCCACTTTGAAGACAAAAGCGTACATGGGAGGATTATATCAAAATAGATTTTTAAGATACCCTTTGGGAGTCACGGACTGCTTTGTCCTGGCTCAGAATAAGGCCAGGTGGCGGACTCTTGAGAACGCGACAATAAACATTCGGGTTCCATAAAATGCGGGGAATTGCTGGACTACTTGAAGACCGATTAGCTGCTCAGGAAGGATTCTGCTCCATGGATATTAGAAGGTTGTCTATATTTCGGACTGAGAAGATGGACGCAGCAGCTTCTCCGAAGACTTGGTACCAGCTTTGGTCTTCATGGCTGTGAAAACCACAAATTCATGTCCTCCTCCGCCTGTGACCGATGAAATGAAGCTAAAGCTTCGTATATTCCTCGCCTCGGTACCAGACGTATTTGGGTCGCCACTTTCTCATTTCAGGCACATAAAATGATCTGTGATAGCAGTTGGATAGGAAGACCTGTGGGCCCGGAGGGAGTGTCGATGTAACAGGCTTGTGGCACCACGATAAAAAGGCGTATGAAATTGTGTAAGTATGTCTTTCTACGAAACTTTATACGGTACTCACCGGGTACCAGGCTTATGGGAGAGTTTGCGTGCCAACTTGTCAGTTCTCATACTGAACAAAACGGGTTCCCTCTCAGTTCGTTACTGGTTGGTCTACTGAAAGGGTGAGAAGACAGGATCACACAAATTAAGCGTGACCCCTGGAAGTTCTGGGATGTAACACCGTTTGTTTTGGTAGATAGCAACATTTTGAGTCAATTTTTCTTAATCTGGCTTCCACGGGCCTCGGGTCCGTGTAAAGATTTCAAGTGGCCCGTGAATTTGGATGGGAAACAATCACAGCTTTATTTTCACTGAACTAACCTAACTGAAATGCATCTTACCACCCAACCATGCATGTCGACAACAAAGTCACTTCAAGCATCTGAACTCCAAAAATGTTTATTAACTTCAATAAATCTCACTGTCTAAAATTTCTGCAGCCTAAGAAAGGGAAAGCAGCAGACATTTGTCTTCGCACTGAAATTGCATTAAAAAAATAACATCTGTTTTCAACTTGCCTAAATTTATATATATTTATTTATTGTCCTGTTATTGAATTAACGGATTAATGAGGAAGCAAATATATTACCATATCTCACATTTGCTTTTTTCAATATTTTGAAAATTGTATTTGAAAGTAATTGGTAGATGTAGAATCGACATCCACGTATTGCAATCTATATTACAGATTGTAGAATGATGTAGAGTCTATATCTAAAAATTACAATCCATATACAGATTGTGATGTATATACATATATTCTACATCTGTATCATTTATGTTACACATTTAAATACATTATTTTCTGAGGAGGAGTCTCTAGGTTCCACCAGACTAACACTACAGTTAGTGTTACTTTTGTATCGACCATGGACCCCCACGTTCACGGAGAGTTTGTTTAACTCAGGCACTACACGTAAAGGATGGGGCAGTAACCATAACTAATACGATAGTTTACTGTTTGTAATCATCCTATCATATGACTGTAATCGTCTTACCATTTTGACTGAAATCATCCTACAGTTTAACTGTAGTCATCCTACCATTCGACTTAATCATCCCGCCATTTGACTGCGTTATAATAAGAAATGAGCATAACAGCAGCTACAAGAAACCTGTCGACATAATTTGTCTTCATTATTAATGAAGCCACACCCACACCTTCGCTACAGCTTAATTCTATGTACAGCAGAGCGAAGAACCACATTATTTTAAAAGTCGGTTTTACACTACAAAGAACACTCCATTTTCATTACAAAGACCAGCCGGTTATTGCCGTTTAAGAAGGCAACAATAGCTTTCTGGGAACAAAAAGAGGCCAAAAAATAAACTGTGGTGAGGGTGGGGGGTAGCCCTGTTCAACATTAAGCAGTGCCGTCGGTACACAGTCACCGCTGGTTATAAACTGTTAAAAGGAAATACTTAAGTTCAGAAAGAGCGGTTTAATTCCGACCGAGATTACAGATTAAATTTATATTTTCTGTATGTACGTTCGGAGCAGCTCTGATCCCGGCAACGGGAGGTCTCTCCACTGAGTCAAGTTGATAAATGAGTGAAAAAGAATCATTGGTAAATAATAAAAAAGATGCCGTAACCAGAATGGACTTAAAGAACGAAGGAAACTAATGCATATCTCGTGTTCTTCCGTGGAAATAAGGCAGCCACAGGAGAGAACCTCCCGATAAAAGTGTGTCTGGTCATTAGTCATGTGGCCAAGACAAAACTGGCCTTGCTCCTGTGGCAAACGTTAGGAGAAAGAGTGATGTAAGTCACCTTCAGCAATTTTACAGACACACAATAAAATGCACTGCATGGGGCATTACGCGGTGGTGCAGTTGGTTAACGCACTGCGCTACAAGCCCGAAAGTCGCGTATTCGATTACCGATGCTGTCAATGGAATTTTTCATTGACATAATCCTTCCGGCCGCACTATGGACCTGGGATCCACTCAGCCTCTAAAAGAAATGAGTAGCAGATATACTTCCTGGGGGGTAAAATCGGCCGGTGCGTGGGGCTGACAATCTTACCAACTTCAAGTGCCGACTGTCTTGAAATCTGGGATCCTCAACTTCCTGGAACACTCAGGTCTGTCCAGGGCTGCACTGGGATTGCTGTACGTACTGCAAGATACACGTAGCCTACATGACTTCAACAATACGCTGTGACATGTTAGGGTCTCACGACAGGAACATGGTCTTCTGGAATGTGAAACCGTCTAGTTTGGTAGGTGGGTATTACCGTTTTGAAGAAACCCGCTACATTTGCCTATAGGGCATATTTTCACCCTGAATCTGAAGGCAGCAGTTTTCTATGCCAGGATATTTCCTGGGTACAGCCGCACGTCTGTGTGGTGCACAAAGTTATCTCCTCTGCGGCCCACCAACCCTCCTATTCGATGGTACGGGGGTTATTTCCCGGGATAAAGCGACTGGCTGGAAAACCTGACCACTCACCCTACTCAGTGCCGAGGTAGATTAAGCGGAAATATTCCTCCACGTCGCTATACACCTTGATAGCTCGCACAATAATTACCTCGCATTCACTGTGCCTTCTATCAAACTGTACGACTTCGCTCATGCTAAGCCAGCTGAACCCAATGCACATCTTCACATTCTGTGTTTTAAAATACATTTTACTATGACCTTCCCATCTAGGCCTAGGTCAGCTAGTGATGTCGCTGAGACATTCCACCTAAAGGTGAATGCATGTATCCTTTATGCACGCACTGTCACGCTCCTGATATATTTCCCTTAATGATGGGCATATAGCATACAGCATATAGCGCAAATGATAAACTTTATCATTTAATACGGGAAGATAAAGACGAATATGGTTACGTGAGATGAAGCATTTAATGTCGGCTATGATCTGAAAATGTACGATCAAGTAAACAAGTTAGGAAAAGTAAGCACAGCGCAACAACCCTGGGGTACTCGTCCCACTACTAACCCCAAATTTTAAGAACACGAATTTTTTAAAGAACTGGAGACGAAATGTGTTTAACTTTATTCTTTAGCTGTCACTGGAACAATTTATTGCCCGAAGGTCGTGCGACAACAACAGCTGGTACTGCTGTTGTTGCACAGACCAACAACAACAGCTGATACTGCTGTTGTTCTGTACAAGACTTAAATGTGGCAACAAATTCAGCAGAACTCCCAATATAAAACTACAGTCTGTTCAGCGGAAGGACGGACGGAGGACAGACAGATGTGGTATGGCGTAGGTAATAGGATCGATTTTGAAATTTTTCGTTGTGAGCGCGCCAAAAGTGAGCCACGAAAAGGAAATTAAGTTCTTACCACCAATAAAATTATTGTGAACGAAAAGCTCTAGTCACCTAAACTTTGCGTAAAAATGCAATGCCAGTGGCCGAGGCTGTGCAACGGTCAGAATTATATAATTTTGAACGGCGGTGTACTGGCCCGTTCGGGACTTTTACTAAGAAATGACAATGATTAGACTCTCACTTATTAATAATTAACAAAGGTTAATATCAGTTACATTCCTATCGTGTTTCTTACATAACAACATGTTAATTTGCCAGGACAGTCCTTCCTGTCACTTCCAGACTAACGAACCTCTGAACAGCCATTGTACAATCTACATGAAACATTTATAGGTCGCTTTTCCCTTGACCGCTTGCGCTAGTGTGTACGTTCAGATAATTTTATGAATTCTTCTAATTAAGTTTAGTGTTTGTGACTGCTGCTGCTGCACTATTAAATACAAGCTCCTAATTAAGTTGTAGCTATATATATATGGTAAATAAGAGTAAGAAGGTCTCTTTTTTTTACTCTCATGATTGTTTTTGGAAAGCATATTTGAGGGGCAATGTAATGCTATAGACGATAGGCGGCAGTCTAACGATTAAACAATTCCACCTACTATTGCTGCTGCCATTTCGAAACAAAAATTATACCAGTCAATTTACATCGCACAAGTCCACGAGGATTTCAGTAACTTATAACTGCTGCATCTATACACATAATGACGGCAAGGCTGTAGTGCCAATATAAAGGAAGTACTGCGACCGACGGATTGAATTAATGATATTTTTATACAGCAAATTAACACCATCAGCACAAACTAGCAGCTCACATTTCACACTCAATTTCAGTTTTTACGCGGTTTCCTTGGAACTCCAACGGCGCTTTCTGCAGCAGATGCAATTTCAGAACTGGCCAAAATACTCACTTAGCAATTTTAACTATACTACTTACTGTATGTAACACCCGGTTTGATATTTATAAGATCTGAATTTTGTAGTGTTGTTCTGTTCTTCTGTCTGTTTCGTACGAGACTCTCAATAAACAGCGGTTAACCTACCTTCCCATAACTTTAGCCGGTTGGCTTTGTAATGGGAACAGAAAGCACGCCTCAAGGTTTATATAGTAGGTGTATTCCAGCTTCAGCATGTTCCATAACAATTCCAGACTTCAGCCGTTCTATAGCAATTCCAGGCTTCAGCAGTACTATGGCAAGTCAGGCTTCAGCAGTTGTCTGGCAATTTCAGGTTTCAGCATTACTATGGCAATTTACTCTTCTTTAAAGCTGAACTTTTCCGGATGTGACGCCGTGTAACGCGGTACGCAATACCAATATACATGACATCAAAACACAGAAGATTGATGTCTCCATAGTTACGGCTCTGTGGAATGAACCTTCTTGGTGTTTGTTCCCTTTCTTTAGCTTTTACACTAAAACAAGAAACGCTAAACATCAGAAGTAGAAGTAAAATCAATAAAGAAACAGAAGCCGCTTCTTCGTCGCTTGCGTCCTGACATTCCAGAATTAGCCTGTTTAACCCTACCGGTAACTATTATGACAAGCAGTGGAAACTGTTGAATTCTGACCGCTGTTTGAGCTGTACCAAGATCGGCACAACATGAAACAATATTCGCCCTGTTAATGGTGTATGTTTGGAGAATTAATTAACCATTGCAAAATTCATGGGCGGTTACGAGAAACAAAGAGGCGCTGCAGCAACCAACCTTAGAATTACACAATTCCCGTCATACAAAAAATTCACCGAGCACAGGTGTGCGTTGTTGAGCGCCATTTTGACCTGCGGTGAACCGGTTCTGTGATAGCGATCAGGTGTGTTTCGTGTTTTGTGTGTTGCAGAGGAGATTCCGACACAGAGAACGAGTGTTCCAGTTGTGGGCGCGCGGTGGGAACTGCTTTCTGTTGCTCCTTATCATGCTTTTCTTTGCGAAGTTGACGAACACACATTTCAGTAATAAAAACGGCAAGCCGCGTTTTAACGTGTTGAAAGAACGCTTAGCACGTACTGTCGGGCTTTGTTTATTTAGTATAGGTTATGCCATTTTGCAAGGTTGAGTTAAAAGGCAAGAGTGGGACATAAAATGTCAGGTGGTTTGTCCTGAAGACTTGTGGTGAGCTGGTTAACAATTAAGTCAGTAAGAAAAGAGTACTACTACTACTACTACTACTACTACTACTATTATTATTATTATTAGTAGTAGTAGTAGTAGCAGCAGGAGGATCTGTAGTAGCTGGCCACCAAACCAGTAAGTTAACCACTATTTCCGACAGCAGTCACTCACCGTCGAACTTAAGAGCCTGGCACTTCTTAATTCAAACATCGCCTTGATTGTGTCAGCAACAGTGCACCTTACAAAATGGCGTGTCAAACACTAAATAAACAAAGCATGACAGCACGCGGTAAGCGTTCGTTCAACACGTTCAATAGCGTGTTTAAAATTTATATACTCTTTTGTAGAAAGAGTTGAGATAGAATTCCTAAAAGTGTGAAACTAAGAAAAACAAAGCAAAGCTAGAAATCAAGAAGCTTTTTGAAGGCATCGGTTTTGTAGCGCTCTGTGGTAGGATAAATGTCGTGGTAAATTGGCAAGGATGTATGATGTTGCGATGTATGATGTTGCAATGTATGATGTTGTGATGTATGATGTGATGTATGATGTTGCGATGTATGATGTTGTGATGTATGATGTTGTGATGTATGATGTTGTGATGTATGATGTTGCTATGTATGATGTTGTGATATATGATGTGATGTATGATGTTGTGATGTATGATGTTGCAGTGTATGATGTTGTGATGTATGATGTTGTGATGTATGATGTTGCGATGTATGATGTTGTGATGTATGAAGTTGTGATGTATGATGTTGTGATGTATGATGTTGCGATGTATGATGTTGTGATGTATGATGTTGCGATGTATGATGTTGCGATGTATGATATTGTGATGTATGATGTTGCGATGTATGATGTTGTGATGTATGAGGTTGCGATGTATGATGTTGTGATGTATGATGTTGTGACGTATGATGTTGTGATGTATGATGTTGCGATGTATGATATTGTGATGTATGATGATGCGATGCACGATGTTGTGATGTATGATGTTGTGATGTATGATGTTGCGATGTATGATGTTGCGATGTATGATGTTGCGATGTATAATGTGATGTTTGATGTTGTGACGTATGATGTGATGTATGATGTTGTGACGTATGATGTTGTGATATATGATGTTGCGATGTATGATGTTGTGATGTATGATGTGTTGTATGATGTGATGTATGATGTTGTGACGTATGATGTTGTGATGTATGATGTTGCTATGTATGATGTTGTGATATATGATGTGATGTATGATGTTGTGACGTATGATGTTGTGATGTATGATGTTGTGATGTGTGATGTTGTGATGTATGATGTTATGATTATGATGTTGCGATGTATGATTTGATGTATGATGTTGCGATGTATGATGTTGTGATGTATGATGTTGTGATGTATGATGTTGTGACGTATGATGTTGTGATGTATGATGTTGCGATGTATGAAGTTGTGATGTATGATGTTGTGATATATGATGTTGCGATGTATGATGTGATGTATGATGTTGTGATGTATGATGTTGCGATGTATGATGTTGTGATGTATGACGTTGCGATGCATCTTAATAAACTAATCCAACGCTGCGTGCAGGAAACAACAGACTCCGCACACATCTATGAAGTAAATCAGTAGGAAGCCCAAAGACTGTAAGCTGTGACCTCCCTCAGTTATTGCAGCTCAACATAGATTTTCGCTGGAAAAGGCAAGGAAGGAAGGATACGTAATAAGGAAGGAAGAACTGAATGACAAACAAACAAACAAAACTTTGGGTAATGGGCGGAGAGGGGGGTGTCAAGTGGCCGCGTAGTAAAGTTGACCACATGCTTCTATCTAGTGCCGAGTTTAAGAGTACGTGGACATATGCCTCTCTCTCCCCCATAAGCCTTTATGTTGTGGTGCTTTATTAATTAAATAAAGAGACATTTTGACTCTACTTAGTCATTCACCGACAACAAACCAAGAAATCAAACATAAAAAAGTGCTCTTTATTGTCCGTCTTACACAACAATGTGATGTAACATTAAGCTCTAAACAATTAATGTAGCTACATGTTTCAACCCCTTGGGCTCATCCTCAGGCTTATAAAATTTGACACACACAAGGTACTTCTGAAGTAGTTACCTAAGGGATCCCGTGGTTTACAGTACGTTAGTTCTAAAATATATATTAAAAATTGTTAAAATACAGGTGAAGAACATATAATCGTGGTGAGCACGTGGATCAATGTTGTATACATGTGACTGGTGTTAGTGTATCTTATAGAAATGCCATGATATTATGGTCGTGGATTGGGGACCTCACGATGTATCAGAGGCCATTTTATCGTATGTGGATGGTGTGTGCCCTCGTTTGTAGGGAGCTCGAACTCACTGTTTGGGTGCTGTGACGTCCTTGTGAGGTGGATGATGGACAATAAGCAACAAC
>Ga0136643_10005185_pt1 | contig 18255 bp, 12 predicted proteins | sample TergutLab28metaG_FD_96883 | JGI IMG/M metagenome (GOLD analysis project Ga0136643, IMG submission 96883) | Labiotermes labralis P1 segment gut microbial communities from Petit-Saut dam, French Guiana - Lab288 P1 (version 3) (version 3) | ecosystem: Host-associated > Arthropoda: Insects >...
TCTACATGTTTCGGGCATATTTGTAGCCCATCATCAAGAGGTTTACTGTGTATATATATATATATATATATACACAGTAAACCTCTTGATGATGGGCTACAAATATATATATATATATATATATATATATATATATATATACACAGTAAACCTCTTGATGATGGGCTACAGGAGGTGTACTATATATATATATATATATATATATATATATATAGTACACCTCCTGATGATGGGCTACAAATATACCTGAAACATGTAGAGGTTGATGGACGAAATGAACTGAGGATAAATAGTGCTTCAAATTGGTTTTTATTACATAGATATATCGAGATGCACGGTCCACAAAACATAAAATTTTCTTTGCTCCTATCTGAGAAAATACTTGCGTAGCTGGCAAAATCTGATAGCAAACATCTCACTCATTCTAAGAATAATCAGTTTCGTTAAAAAGGCGGGAAGAATGTTGTACATGTGTGTTTAATTGATCTTAAGTACGACGTGAATATTATAAGGCTTTTATCAATGGTAAAATTGCAGAAAGTTCTGTAAGCCACTCACTTTACGGATGCTCAAAAATGTCTTATAAAATATACTGTATTACAAGTACCCCAGAAAATGTGACTTTTCATTACAATTGTTTATGAAAATGTTAAACATTATATGGATTTTGTAATGAAACTAACACTGTGTTGCATTGTGTTGCAGTGTTAAAGTCATTTCTGCCAAGCCTGTCTTCATTTATCGTCAACCTCGATCCACGAGTCGTAAGGCTGAGGGCTAGTATTGGTTCGTGCACTTTATGGTAATTGTACCAATGCACGGGCATCTCCGTTTGTGTCTCCTGAATGGAAATTACAGTGTTTAGCTGCCGACAGAGTATTTAGCAGGCAGTAACGAGGCAAATGTCTGGGGACGGAACACAAAGTTGGCTTGCGTGCGTCCCGCTTACGTCCAGCACAGACTTTTCTGTTCTTATTTTCCCATCTTAACTGTAGGTTTGCGATTTTCTCCTGTCATCATTTGAAGTTTATAATGAACAGGCGAAATGAAAGAAATTGGGGCCAAGCATTGTGTCTTGCCTTAATTATATATAAGGATTTTAATCTTGCCCTGCTTGCAGTTACAGGACATTTTATTTAGGAATTTACAGAATTGGATTTCTTTTGATATTTAGGTAATATGAAAACCCAAGGGATTCAGAATAATTTAATTATAAATAGGGGAAATTCCCTTATCCTTTGTGACCGCAAACATCAAAAGGCCAGTTTTAACGTTGTTCGGAGTATTCGTATTTTAATAACTTGTCACTCTATTCCGCACACTACAGTTGAAGCCGCAAGAGACTGTACAGTCAGAAACGTGCAAATACTGATGTTTATGGCGATGATGATCATCATCATGTAAAGTGTAGGAACAAAAGTGTTAACGTTCTTAGTTACCTGCACCCACGAGTGTCTTTAGACTCTTTGTAGATATTTTGTAGATTTGTTGCGATAAATAATTTGTCATCGTGTGACAGATAAAGGGACCCTTCTTGAAACGGAAAAATGTACCGGTTACAGAGATTTTGTTATAAGCTAGGTTACTATAACGTAATTCCTCTCTACACGGTTCACAATTCGTTGCTGTATTGCAATGTAATGTATACTTGAAGCTCCAGTTGGTTTCAGGTATCTTATCTCTAAGGTATTATGATGTTGCTCTCACTTACCGGCGGCATAGGCTGCTAGCAGGGCGCAGATGATGATCCTGCATCCCCCATCTCTACTGTCTGGGCCCATCACAGGGGCACTTGAATTCCGGTGTCTGAAGCAGGTTTACGCCGACGCGAATACGGGGCCTTGGCACCAAGCGGCCCCCTCCGCATGCACCCGCATCCTGTCATACAAAATGAAGATCAGTCTGTTCTCATTGTTCTTAATCAGTAGGCATCAAACTGTGGTCCGAATACCCTAAGCGAAGTATTCAATGAGATTCAGATAGATAAATAAAAAATTTCCTGTTAGTTCCTACATGGACCTATGCCAAATTTGTGTTTATGTATTTGTAGGTTAACGGATTTGTTATTATACTAACTCAACCTTTATGATGTCGAATTTTTAGACTGTTGGTGTATACTGAATTGTTTGGGATGTGGAATGCAGAGGTCGTGGCCTAATTTTAGGATATCCGGCAAATTCTTGGTAGGACTATGAAATCCACAAAAACGAAAGCCACGATAGGCGGTATCTCTGCCGAGAAACGAACCGCACATCTCCCAAATAAAATTCAGTATTTTCACACCCTGAACGATTTTGCTCTGTGCCAGCGTTATTCGCAAATGTAAAACAAAGTTATCTGTTTACGCGTGTTACGATGAGCTGGATTTATTCCTTGTATAACCCCGATTAGAGAAGAAAGTCTTGCACAGTAATTACGGAGGGCGATTTTTCCATGATATCCTCTAAGCAGACGTAGAAGAATGATGGAGGGAGGCACTGAGATTGGCCGTGATGACACACACATGTATGTGTGTGTGTGTATATATATATATATATATATATATATATATATATATATGTGTGTGTGTGTGTGTGTGTGTATATATATATCGTGAGGAAGTTTGGCAGATGAAACAGGCTTCTGATGTGATCTACAGTGGTTTGGTGGTCATTTGAGTTGCGTGAAAACTTGCAGTTGAACTGTGGAAAATTAGTTATTTGTCTAGTAAAGAGTCACGCTGATCTATTTTTTGTTGATATAATTATTTTAGCTCTCTATTTTTATCTCATAATTGAGACTTGTTGTGAGAAATGTTACTTGCTGTGATTTTGACGGAAGAGTCTGACGCTCCAACATGAAGTTGGGCCAGATGGTAACTTGTCTTTGCGCAAACTGTATTTCTAGAGCTGACATGAAGCTGATATTGAGTATATCTTCTTTCCTCGTAGTATGAAATCTTTTCTTTTATTGAAAAAGCCCACTAACAAGTAAGCAAAAACGTATTTCCTAATTTTAATTTTATTGGACAGTAATAAGAAGAAAACGCGACCGCACATTGCCCTTGTGCCCCTTAAATTAATCCATTGAATGAGAATTTGTTTATAATGACTCGTAATATTTAAAATCATTCGCGTTTAGGAATTTGTGAAGAATTTCGGGTGAGAAATGGGTCACTAAGGTATGGTATGAAAGAAATACTTCTGGAAAAGCCGCTGAAGATTTTAAAATCTGTCACAGATAGTAATTGCGTATAAATTAAGTTTCATATCCAAAGCCACCTGCAACACGATACCGAAAGGAAGGTCAGGGACTCATACTTTTATATAAACTCGGGCAATGACGTTTGAGATAGGATGCCACCAAATATTCAACAAACTAAACATCCCTTCACTTTTAGGTGAAAAAGAAAATTTCTTTCAGTTTTTTACCTAAAAATATTTCCATGGGTGTGTACCAGAGTGCGTAGAAATGGCATGTAATAAAATACAAATCTTGTTTGTCCAAACAAACATTGAAGTTACACAATAATGTATTAATTGTTACCGTCCTTTTATGAAAAAAAAAAGGGATTTTATGTTTCATATCCGAGCATTTTCTGCACGTAATTACGTTAAATGTTATCGATCTGTGCGTGAAGAGAGCATAGCGTGCTTTGTAATCAAAATACTGCACTGTTTTTATACTAGACCAGAAGGAGAGACAAAGATGGGTTGTTTGCTGTATGGTAATATAAACACGAATAATGAATAAAGGGCTAAAATATTTCATTTCGTTTCTTTTTTAGTTTAAGTAACGAGGCTACCTCGACCGCATTGGGCATAAGTTAATGTGGAGGCTGAATTAGGGTATAGTGGGAAATAGTATTGGTGTCTAAAGTACTGCAACATAGGGTGTTCTCCTAGACTACAGACAGCCAGCCACGCAAAACTTTCCGTTAGAAAAATATCGGATAAAATATCGCACACGTGATCTAACACAAACATAACAGAGTCTCAATTTATCTTGCCACGAACTTCGGCTGTATTATTTGAACTTAATCGCAAACTTAAAAATGACGCTGACTGACAGTTCTCAAGTCGTATATGGCAACAAGCTCGTCGGAAAACCCAGCCACTGTATTCCCACGGTCACTGTCGAGAGAGAGGGGGGGGGGGTCGATTGTAAATTGCAATATTTGGGCCTCACCCCTATCGATGGCTACTGTAATGATATAAATATTTACACTACTTTAGTATTAACTGTGATACTAACAGGATTTGTACATTTGACGGCCACGAGAAGGTTGTGATCAATTTTGTTATTTTCGTGATTTTAATTATGTATGCAAATACAGTGCTGTGTTTATATTATCAGCTAATCCCCCGATCTGCTCATCATAATATGTAAACACATACTCGTTTAGAATAGCGAGAACCTGTGTCGTTTAAGGATACCCAAGTTTCGAATCGCAGACGCGCAGCAGTATTCGAGACACTTCTCATCATTTTCTTAAGACATTCTAAGAAACATATAGTATTTCGTTACCATTGATGATTACTTACAGATGTTTTTAAATCACCGTACTCAAGTATTTTACAGGGTTAAAAGTATTTTTCATTTCGCTGTTACTACAACGTCGTTGTAACAGTACAGCAACCCATAATTTACTTGTCTAAATGTGAAGTCGAATGGTTTCGCTCAGAAAATGGTCCAATTATGTGACAAAGGAACATTGGGATAAGGTGTGTAATTATTTTTTGTCAACAAAAGCCACCATCGAATGTGCAGGATTCGTGCTTAGTATTCGGGATAACCGTGGTTCAAATTTCGGTTTAAAGTGGGGCATCATGACTTACATTTTTCGTGATTTTCCTTAGTTCCCCCAAAGAAACTCCGGATTGCACACCAAATTAGTCTATAATTTCTTCCTTTCATATGATTTCCAAAATACTGACTTACTAAAATGTTCGTCATTCTACACTATTAATCTCAGCTGCTGGCTGTTTCGGTTTAAGTGTAATTGGGGACCGCGGTAGTACAGTGGTTAAGGTGCTGTGCTACAAATTGGAAGGTCGCTCGTTCGATTCCAGATGGTACCATTGGAATTTTTCATTGACGTAATCTTTCCGATCGCACTATGGTACTGGGGTCGACTCAGCCTCTGACAGAAATGAGTATTTCCTGGGGGTAAAAACGGCCGATGCGTAAGGCTGACAAGCTTACCACCATTCTGGGCCATTATCGCGTAATCGGGGAACCGTAACTTCCTGGAACCCTGTGGGCACATCGGGCCTGTAATGGGACTGGTTTACCTTTTTTTTATAAGTGTAATTAGCACACATGAAATTTCCTGACCAATTGCTTTTCATCTGCACACCAAGTATAACTTTTTCCGGATATGAAACAGTAATAGGAATAGGTTCTGTTTGGAGCAGTATTACATAGTGTTTCGAACAGTTTCTGCTGGAGGCAGTGTTACATACTACTTGGAAATGCTTTTACTCGAGGCATTATTACATAAAAGTTGGAAGCGTTTACGCTAGAGCCATTGTTACATAGTATTTTGAACAGGTTCTGCTTGAGGCAGTATTCCATGGTACTTGGAACGGTTTCTGCTCTAGGCTGCATTTTATGTTGCGTGCAACAGGTTCTGCTCTAGACGATACTTGTATAGCACTTGGAACAGTGTTTTCTGGAGGCAATGTGACGTAAATTGGACAGGTTGTGCTTTAAAACAATATTCCATGGTAACTGGAACAGTTTCTGCTCGAAAACTTCGAACAGGTTCTGCTTATTAAGTAGGCCTAGTACATAGTACACAGTTTATCTGCTTGGGACAATAGAAAGTAATCCAAAAAGTTCTGCCTATGGCAGTATTACGTACACAGTAATTTGCAAGTTCATCTGAATAAAGAAGACCATATAACTTCTTGGATCTTAATCTTTGTTATTATTCCAAGGAAGTAACTCCAGACTTATTATTTTGTTACTCATTACAAGAGGATGTCTTGCATAAATGACATTTTTATACGCGACTGTAATAGTTGGAGATGGGAAACGGCCGGTACCGTACATGGATTGTGGCCTTCTTGTTGGTTTCTCTTTGGTTTTATGAGGGTACTTATAATTCTTAAAACTTGTGTCCAGAAGCTGGAGGCGGCAGTTGCTTCCCAAGTATTGGTAGCTATCTATGAAACTCCATAGAGGTATAAACCATAAGGCCATAATGTAATGATCCATGTCCGTGACGTAAGAAATTCTAGCTATTGCAGCACTTACTCTTTCTAAAATATATATGGACAAATTTCGCAATAGCTTACCGTTTAAGTAAACTTGAACACTTTACACAAATGCATAAATGACAGACTGTATAGAACGTGGCAGCTTACAGCTTGTCGGTTGAATAAGAAATATCCCGCATTGTCCGAAACCTGAATAATTAATTTGAGGACTATCCGTTGTAAACAGGTAACGTATTCCCGAAAAGAATATAAAATTATGTTCGAAACTACTTTAAATATTGTGACACTTCTAGACCTAACGCACGCAACTACAAAAAGATTACGAATTGGGATGTAACGTCCTGTGGATGGTAGATAGGATCAAAGGTTTCGGGGGAACGTTATGCCTCCATTTTCAGGGTAGGTTAATATTCTGTCTTAACGTGGACGTTGTAGTTTTTTTTCCCGAAATATTTTCACATACAGTATCTACCAAAATGTACGGCGTCACCGTAGCATTAGTCTTTACGTTCATGGAAATTTTCAAAGCCACAAAATTTCTACACTGCTGTGTCTCTAGTCCCACGCTGATTTCGGACTTTCTTTACCTTGATTTCCTCGACACACACCAATCTGCGTGCGTAATGAAACTGCTCACCTTGTGGTAATTCGTTGTTTTGGCTTTAACGGCACAACACTACTATAAAATTCACTGGACACGGATACCAACAATAAGGCAGCACTCGAATTACAGGTGCCGTCTGCGGACGCGTCACTTCGTGCAGCAAATCTGTACTGTGGTCTTTGTAGGCAGAGCGTGAAACATTGTCGACTCAACCACTCAACACCTCCCCCACCCCCCCCCCTCACCCGCTGCCACAAACAGGGAAATGACGTTCACGTAGTTTGTTGCATGATACGTAGTGTGAAAACGCTTGCCGTGATATAGCGTTCAATAAATTACGAAGTGTAATCAATGTAATTGAGGAAACACCGCACCAGGAGGGTGAGACCGATAAAAGTGTTCACAGCAAGAGACTCCCTATGGCGAATTCTTTACGGCCTTTCATGTAGGATTAGTAGCAAAGAACTGTATCGTTTGATGTTTGTTTCTTAAAAGGGAATTGCTTATAAAATAATGTTTTTCAGCTTCTGAAGCTCTGCTTTGGATAAAATAATAGATTTCTTAATTTCGTAACATTTCTTTGAAAGGCATCTCACAAACTTAATATTTAATAATAGATAATTCCTTCCATGCAGCGTGAACTTAATCATCCTTCAGAAGCTAATAATCACTCAGCTGGTTGAAAAGATACCGTGTTTTATGTAGCATTACATTTCATTACTTTATTCACAACAGCACACCACTGGGCACTATCGGAAGCCAGATTATTCTAATCCACTTTTTTTACGCCGAGTTCCTCTGAGACCAGTTTTGTTATCACCCCATTCTTGGCGATCTCCTAAGTGGTCTCTTTCTTTGCAGCTTTTCAACTAATTCTCCATATCTCACCTTCCCCATGCGTGCTACATGCCCTGTCCGGTTAATGCTTCTGCCTTTAGTGCGTCTAACAGTATTAAAAAGAGATATAAAATTGAAAGATCCTCACTCTAAAAACGTAAATTTTTAGTAATAATTAAGGACGCTCTTAATGAAAAATGTATCTGAAATTTGATGTTGCTGCGGTTGTGGGTGTCAAGAATTCGAATTTCTGGAATGTGATACCGTGTAGTGTACCATGTAGCTTTGTGTTGTCTCTGTCTTCAACAAGGAACGTCTACCCTGGAATCGTAGGCTGTAGTTTCTACCCAAAATATGGCACTATCTTCATACACATAGCAGAAAACCCTGAAAGTCCTGTAAGACTAATAAAATATACCGTCTGTTTATGTAGGGTATAAACCTGCGAGGGAGGTTAACATAAACCTTTTTAAATGTAAGCTCCAGATGTTTAAAAAACGTAAAGAAGGATAATAACGCACTGTATTACATCAGTCCTCTAGGCAGTTTACTTTTATCCATAATTTTCATATAATCATCTGAAAGAAATGTTCATTGGTGTTGTAAAAAAAACTGAGCGACGAAGGAAGGTGCAACTGATATTAATCGCAAAAAAAAAACATTTAAAAGCTTCCCACACGAGCGAAGGTGTTTATTGACGCTTTTTGTTAAACGTGGTGTCCAAAACATGTGCGAAACCCCCACCCCGAAACCTGAAACGGTAATAAGCATCAAAGAAGTCGGATTAAACTTCGACGACAAAGACTTACATGAACTTGAAAGCAGGACACGTCTGGGGATCAAACACGTGACGATGAAAAACGAACAATTTGTTTTAATTATTTCCACGAATCTGTACAAAAAACGCAGGAGTTGTTGCTGCAGTATCCATGTAACCCCTTTATATGTCGTGGCGCCTCTCAGAACGTCTACCTTAATTTCTCAGCGGACTCTTGCGGACTGTCATCTTTTATTATTTCAACACTTCAGCATCTCGCCCTGCTCTTTGTGTTCCAGAACGTTTCTATGCTCCAGTCATCTCTATCTCTTCAGTCCAATAACACAATTTTTGCCAAACTCAGAACCACTTGAACCGGACCATTCACACAAACCATCGACTTCCAAGTTACGGCACGATGTACTAGGAATGCGAAAATATATTAGCTGCTATCGACAGCACTGTCCTCTTTTTCGTCTGAGTTTTTCGTAAATAAACTGTACGAATGTAATTAAATTATGCAACAGTGGAAATATTTCACACCATGCATTAGCCCTTTGAATTATGAAGTTCATATCAATAGTGTTAAAAATGTAGCTCCTGCTACTCAGATGTGTTATTGCTTCCTGTTTCGGTGGATAGGGTAACTGTATTTGTTGGTAAAGAATCGATTTTCTTGCTTAGCATGATACAAAACATATACAAACAAGGTTAGGTAGTGCAATGATTTCGAGTGTTAGAGGGGGCGGTACACGTACTTACCACAGTACATTAAGGAACCAGAGGGCAATGTACCTATAATGTAACATTGAGGCGCGTTGGTAAAACCACTGTTGCTTTGGAAAAGCAATAAGTTAGTAGGTATTCTGAGTACGTTTCTGTATACTTTCCTTAGTTATCCGGTATGCGAGCAGCATCTTGTCTGCGCGGCATTTTATTGTTATCTGTGGCTTGTCGGCTGTACCGTATTTTTCCACATTGTCATATAGGACACGATTGTAGGAAAGAAGTTATTGAACATAAAATGTGTGTGATTTTAACTGCAACTTTTGTCTGAAAAAACTCATTATAAGAAGAACATTTTCATAAATATACGATGGTTTTCACGGAAAGCAGCCGGTAATGAAGCTTGACATTTCTCGAGATATTTCTGAAAACTGTCAAATATCATATTTAGTGAAAATCTGTCCAGGAGGAGCCGAGCTGTGCCTTGCGGGCGGACGGACGGACGGACAGACAGATATGACGAATCAAATAGTTGTTTTTCATATTGTTGCGAACGCGCGTAATAAAACGATTGCAAAACAGTGAAACAGCGGAAGGCCTGATCGACTTTGCGCTGTAGAACACATTCCGGTTGCCTTCCGGAGAGCACAGGGAGGAATGATTAGCGGAGTAAAGGCAAAAAGATGAACTTAATGGAAAAGGTGGTTGAACCATCTCGTGGTTATTGGACCATTTCTTTAAACTTAGTTTTAATGGATTTCAGGATTTGTCCATCGTCTAGTATCGATCCCAACAGGACATTACTTGCAGTGTTCAGTTGAATGTCCACGGCGGACCTTAACTCTTTCAAGGAACCCAAGTGAGAAAGTCCCCCCCCCCCCAAACTTTTCTCGTGAGGACGGGAGAAGGGCCAGTTACCGAAACCTTGTGTTCTGTTCAGAATCCTTGACGATGTAGAAAATCTAGAAACCCACTAATATTGGGCCATATTATCATGAGAAGCTATGACAGCTTGTGTTCCTGTTTTCTTTACGCCCCCCTCCCCCCAAAATAAAAAAAAATATTGTCCTGAGTCTGAAATTTTCTTCTTCTCACAGTAAATGGGACCCATACATTGTACTTGGGAATCTTTGTAATAGTTTATTATGCCGTATTTATCTAACTTTCTACTGCCCATAAAAGTAATTCATCACATTCATCATTTTTTCTTCTTGACACTTTGCTGACTGGACCGGTGAAGATTTACGCACAACATAACTCTTTTTCAGAAGAGTTATTTTAATAACCATTTCTGAAAATACCTTAACCGATTGCGTGTAGGGTCTAATCGCAGTAACCTGGTCTGTAATATGAGTCTTGCGCTTCCAGACACAAGAATGTTGTATTTGAAATTTGTCAGAGTTCTTGTTAAACTTTATTCTAGTAGGCATCCCGTTTTCACACTTATAAATAAGGTAATATATAAACCGTCAATCACAACACACCTAATAATATTTTTTCTTAAATTTCAAATGTACATATTTCTTGTTTTTTTAAATTAATACTATAATTTCAAATTCATGAGAGTTGTCACTTAGTTTTACATAAGTAATAATTTCATTCGCTGCATGAACGGACGGAACAAACCTAAAACATTTCCAGTCAGTGCAGTAGGCTCGTGATCCTGCTCGCGATCCATGTACCTCTCGGATCCGAATAGGATGAACGTAAAAGTGCTACAGTAACCTGCCGAGAAGTAGAAACAACTTTTCAAAGCAACCCACTCCAGACAATAGTTACAAAATGTGATCCAACGATTCCACCGGGAGATATTTCTGAATGAAATCCGAGAAACACAATTACAGTCAGGACTACAACTAAAGGTTGTTTGGTATGTGACCGTATCCTGAGCCACCACAACCACCTGTCTTATTCCAAAATTATCCACCCAGTTCCGCCTATGTTTTCTGAGACGTTTCTTCAATTTGTGTTTGCGGATCTGTTATGTAAACTGTTATATAATTGTGTGGAATCATAAATTCGTATGAGAGGCACCTTCCATGAAATTTAACCCTTACCCTGTTAACGTGGAGAATATGGTGAGCTCATAATAATGCCAGCAGATGGCAGATGGGATTTAACTCGGCGTTTAAAGGGTTAATCGAGATACTTCGGTAATTTTCGCTTGTTTTCGGAAGACCATTTTTGGTTGTTGAGTATACAGTTTATGAAGTGTAGCACAGCAACAATTCCTGTTTGCCTCGAAACGGAAAACTTACATAAAAAGGCATGTCATGTTTTTGTACATTGTTTACCCTCACGCATGTTATACGGCTCACCTGTATGGTCCTTGTTACTTAATCAGTATGATGACACTGCGTGGATATTTAACGTTTTTTGCATTGCCAAAACACAAACTTGTGAAACTAGCTGCCTTGAGCTGTAACGTCGGAGGTGACCGGTTCGCAGCCGCGGTTGATGCATCGAATATTTTGACTGATGTTTTTCACGTTTATTCTCTACCCAACCGAGAAAACTCCGGAGTAAATACCCCACTATCCAGCCACGACCGCTTCTTTCCACATCCTACCCAGTATTTTATTGACAGTTATCCAGCGCTACATACAAGTAACTTTGTTTATTTGGCAGTTGGCATCACTACATTTTCGGACAGACTCGCGTGACGACAGACGTCGCTGTACTCGCCTCTGTTCAGATTTGATATATTTCAGAACCCCAGCTTTTCCATTTAATGTATGGCAATTAATCTTAGGATTTTCGTCATCAGCAGCAACACGGTATAAGCCATCCGGGCTTATTCCGCTTTTATGGGTGTTCGTGTCTCCATATTTTCATTGGTCGATCTATATATCTTCTGTAGATCGGAGTGTATTCATACATTAACTTTGGAATGCGTGTGGATATTAAGATTTTACTCACCATATTTGTAGGAGCTGTTGGGCATGTTTCACTTCAACTGGCAGACTCGCGCCATATCTAACAAGCAAGTTGTTTATCGCACACGGAAATTTTATACTGTAAGCGATCTAACGGTCGGTGACTAGTGACAGTTGACATAAAATAATAATCGTATGGAATTATGTAGTAGTGAGAACATCATTAAATATTCAACACATACACACAAAACTAAATCCTTAAAAGCTAGACACGTACGATGTGTGACTCTGGTAAACAAAGAAATGAAGCATGAATTGACAATAACCAAGATTTATACGAAAGTGGAAATCTGCAGAAACGTCAAGGCATCCAATACTTCAGAGGTCTCAAGCGTCTACGATGGATCTAGAGTCATTCCTTTTCTCCCTACACGGTGTTTCCCTCTCTTCTTGAATGGATGTAGCGACAGCTTCTTTTGAGAGAAAACGAGCAATCTCTTCTGCACAAGGGGATCGGCGGCAATATCGTAACTCGCTGCCTGAGGCAGCAATCAATCAGATCCCAACACTTGCTACTCTGCCTCGGGGCACAAAATATATTGCTAGGAAGGTCAGATAAGCGGTAACACGTTGACATGTTCAGGGTTCGAATCTCATATTCGACACATATTACATTAATATTATGAATATACAGCGCTTGTCACACTGTGCTGCTTCACTTTTAGGCGTTATTTATGCAGAAATACAAAAGGCCTTATGTGAGGACCACGTGTATCTCTGTCTGTGACGTCATAGCAGCGACTAAATCGTGTGTCAGATTTTCATGAAATTCGATATAGTTCTTTCGAAAGAGAAATTCTCGAGCATGCATGAGTTGCGTGAAAATCCGTCCTATGACTATCATACTTTATTAGAGGGTTAAATGAAATTCTATCCGTAATGTACATATTCTGTATAAGTTTGAATCGAATTCGATATAGTCTATCTGCATCTAATAGCACTTTGTAGTTGTGAATTTTGTGAGAATCAGTCAAGTGAGAGTCATTCCTTTCTTCAGGACGTGAAAGAAATATTGCCTACTCTACGCATTTTTCTTCTAATTTGAATTGAAGTTACTGAAAACCAATCTACATGCGCTTCTGTTGGGCAGTTATGAGTTTAACTGAAAATCGGAGGAGTGAAAGTAATACTTGACTTAAGGGCGTAAATGATGTTCAGGAAGTAAAGAACGAGTTGGTTAACTTCGATGTAGGCTACCACGTCTCTGAGAGTAAACCTTCTACAATACTGCTGCACACGGTGCTAAACATATGCATTTCAGTTCTAAGAGAATTCGTTCAGTTTATTCTTACCTAATGTTAAAATATTTGGTTAAAATTATAACTATTAGAGATGTTTGTAAACTTGATATTTTTGCATATTAAAACCAAGGATCTTCACGTTATATGTGGTCTGCCTTGTGAAAACTTTGAAGTATACATGATCGTACCACTCCAAAACGCAGCTCTATTAATGGTGCATGCTGAAGTCTCTGGATAAAACTGTAATGCCTATATGTTCCCGATAATGTGCGTTGGGTCCGTTTTTACGTTATTGTGATCTTTGTCAAGTCCTGTAATTTATATCTGCCATCATAATAGAGGCAGCAGGATTTTCAGAAGTGTCGGTACACTGCAACAGAATACTGGGTCTCAAATCTCAGAAGAGAGGGTACTTTATCGTCCACTGCCATGAAGACTTCAGATCTCACTCTATGGTGTTCGAGATTTATATCTGGGAGTGAGCCCCTTCGGATCTCGGTCAGGCTACTGAATATCCTGAATTATCTTGTTCACGTCTTCTGTATCTCCCTACAATTTCCGAGACAACATGATCACATTAGCTGTTAACATTACTTATTCTTCTGTCATCCCTAATTTGGGTTCAAGCCCGTTGGAATTCCATAGCCATTTTTATAGTAATTTCCGTCAGTCCTTCTGTATACCTTCCTTTATCACTCACCAACGCGTTGCGGTATGTCTACCTCACGGTACGCGATGTAAACACAGAAACTTGTACAGTAAAGTAAAATAATAAAACTAACAACACGATAGGGAGAAGACAAAGTATATAAAGAAATGTACAATGTATAGACAACCAACAAATGTATTTTAATTTTATGATGTGTTTTCATTTTTAATATTTTCACCAACATGTTTCGGGACACCCTATCGTTCTTCCAATAGGTAAGATATTACCATCACTCGGTGCATAATAACCCAGAAGAGCGGGGTTCTCAATTACTTCGCGGCGGAAGCCTGAAATCACACATGTTTCCACATTATCTCGAAACGGCATGATTTTCGAAAGAAGTTGTTGAACGTAAAATGTTTTGATTTTCTGTACAAGTTTTGTGTAAAATATTTCTTTTTCTTAGAAGAACTTAACGAGATATATAAAAATGCATATTGGTGGTCATTTAAAGTAACCTTTACGCTTGTCAGATTTTATTGAAACTTGAATATTTTCTTGACAGATTTTGGAAAATATACTCAAATATCAAATTTCATAAAAATCCATCCAGTTTGGAACTGAGTTGTTGCATGAGGACATGCAAGAGGAGAGACAGACATGACGAAGCTAATAGTCAAATTTCGCAATTTTGCGAACGCGCCTAAAACGTATTTAAACATTATGTTACTTCGTCGTCATGTAGGTCTAGTGTCTCACTACAAAAGGCCAGTCGGTTAACAATTCGCAGATGAATAATTGCTGTTTTTGGAGTCAGGTAAAGGTGAATTTGTGTACATGCAACGGCATCGTGTGGGACTGAAGGTACATGTCCACACGTCTACTCATTCTTAACGTGGGCAGTACGTGGAAGTAAGTAGTCGGCTTATAGACGGTTGCTTTACTCCCGAAGAGATAGCTCTCGTTAGCCATTGAATGCCAGGCTCTGTGGGCTTTGGGAAGCTGAAAGGGTCTTGAATAGAATTACGATTCTGTGTTTGTCCATTCCTCAATCTGTTCTGGGAATATAACGTAAGGTTTTTGACAAACATAACCTATACTTGAAATATTTCTGCCTGTGCTTTCGTTTTGAGCAATCATGCAATTGTAAGTATAGTCTTTGCAAGATTGTTTCCGTATATCCGTATGTTGTGTTGTGTCAGGGAGGTAAAGCAATCAGTAAATACTGCGAACGCTCAGCTCCCCTGAAGATGTTACTTGATTCTCTCCCATAAGTTTATAAACTTTGGTTTCATAATTTTTGCACCAAATCCATAAATTTTAATTTAGGTGTCTTTCCATTTTAAAAAAACCAACGAATGTGAAGCAGGGTAAAAAATCTGACAGCTTTCTAAAATTTTAACTTATAAACTACTCTTTCTTTTACATCGTCGTGTGTAAAAATCTCATATATTTTTAAAATTGTCCAAAGTGTTATCAACTGAGTGTTGAAGGTGTGACCACAGAACGGATCGCTTTGAATCGCAAGAATCAATTTTCTGAAGTTCCATTGTGTTCCGTCACGCACCATTGTGTATCAGGCTTTAGGGAACAGACGACTTGACGATGTTAGAACAAGCAGAGACCAATGTAAAGAAGGAAGAACACTTTTGGGCTAAAAGGAAACACAAGAATGTATCGTTGGTAGAAAGAAAATTGTAAAGACAGAAGCTTGTATTTTGCTGTCGACATGCATCGGCCGGACATCCCTCTATTGCTTCTTGTCTTCTGAGCAACGTACTTGAAACTCGGTCTACATTCAAAATGGGTTTTCGTATAGGGTGGTTCGGATTTGTTTCCCCATATCAATTTGGTATTCAGACTTCTAACCCAACTGACTAGTGCAGCAGTAAAATTTGAAACTGGTTTTCAGAAGCCAAGCGGTTCGAGTTACTGGTGGTCCAAACTCGACACCTGCTGGACATCAGGATGACTGCTGGGCGTCTGTGACTTTCTGCCTACCACACCTAACTTACTCGTTACTCGTTTAATTTTACGGTCTGTTTCGACGTTAAATATCATCTGTAGATGAAAGGATTTTGTAAAATACGAAACATAACAGTCTGTACAGCAGCATGAAACGGACGCATGACACTGCAGTAAAACCTGTGGCTTGAGTCCTGAAGATGCGTGGTTTAACTCTCACTAGAGTTTCCTGCCCTGAAGTTTATCGTTTGTAATCCACGTATATAAATACGAACTGGTAGGTTGCAGTACCTTACAAATGTCATGAATATTTCCTTCCATGCATCTCCCAAGTCAGTATCCATTTATGTTCTATAAACCCTCAGTCCCGTATAACCCGATGTTACTTGTTATATATATATGTGTATATATATATATAGGGTACTATGCCGATAGCTCAGTAAGTATAGTAACTGGGATGGATTCTAAATGACAAACTCTCACTTCCCAGCAGGAATACGGGCTTCTTTCTTAGTCGTCGCGTCGAGACTTGCTCTGAGGTACACCCATTCCTGAACCCCTTTCTGTACAGTGCACCTATCATTTCCTGACGGCTAAACGACGGGGACATGTAGGTAGCCTCTCACTTCCATCTGGTGGCGAGATTAAGAATGCTGGGTAACCGTTTCTTCCCTGCTACGTACCTGCGCGGAGTAGTGCGTAATTAACACAGGGCAGCCTTACGTGTATCACAGCGCTCGCCAGTGGCAACTGAAGAGAAACATGACAGCCTCCGGTCGGACAGCGTGTTTCCTAGTGCACAGCATGGCAAGAGCGTGCCAAGGGAAGTTCGTCGTCGACGTTTTTCCCTTCGTACGTAAACGAAACGTGATAGCGAATACATTACGTCACCTGACAATTACGTGCCGTCGCTACGCTCCCGATGTCGATCGGATAATCCACAGCTTTTCGAAGGAAGAAAATTTAATGAAGCGGAGAACTCAGGCAACTTAAAGTAGCAACACTGTGACGAGTACGTCGAGTTACCAGAAAACCATTCGTTTGTTAAAGAAACTGTTTAGTTCTCTGGTACAAGTGACAAGAAAGGTATCTTAATGTGGAACACATAACATTCTGTCAACCCCTCAGAAGTGTCGAGGCTGGAGGTACTTTCAAGTACGAAGTCATCGTTAAGTTAATTTGTCATGAGAATTTTAACGTTTGTGTATGTGAGATTTGAGTTTCTACAGGGCGATGAATAGTAGATCTAAAAGACGTTTTTGTAGGATGTAACACCATGTAGTCTGGTAGATGGGTAGACCTACCTGTGTACAAGAGTGCATGGTAGCACGTGCCGAAACAGCAAAATCATATTACTCGATAGGACTTTGTGGAGAGGTCGTGATTGTAATCAGAAACATTCACTATTGGTGGTAGGAGGTATCTTGAATTTCAGTGTTTTGTAAAGACGTTAATTTTTACACCGCGCTTGAATGTACTTTGACGTGTCTGTAATAAGTAGATTTTTAAACTAACGTCTGTAGTGTAGGTTGTACTGTGAGACAGAATGTTTTCCGATCTTCAGAATCTCATTGCTGTTTTATTGTTTCTGGGATCAGAGAAGTTTTAAGAACCACTGCTTAAATAACCATCTTTACTTCAGGCTTGAGCATTCTCGTAAGTGGGTATTGCCTGTACACTCTTTGAACTGTGTGAGGGCACAGAAGCACTGAAAGAATGTTGCATTTAGGATAGCGAGTATCATGTGTAGAGCGGGAATGCAATTTTAGCTAACAAAAAGAAACTTATCCAGGCGGCCTGACCACTTCCCTTCCTCTAAGCTATCCGTGGCCAGTGCGACCGCGTGGATAAGTTTCTTGTTGTTGGTTAAAGTTGCATTCCCGCTATGCACCGTCTACCCCGTTAACCTCTAAGCAACACTCTTGCACTGCGTCCGTAGCTCGACCTTAGCTAATGATCTGCGCTAAATTACACAACATTACTTGCTAAATGTCTTTTCAAACTACAGGAACTTCGGCCAAATCAGGAAATACAGATTGACTCTTCACGTAGTTTGTACCGCATCTCCTGACTACCGTCGGCTCGACAGTGCGGTGTTCGACTCTGCAGTATCTTACCGCTGGCTTGAGTGCAGTGTTGTCCAATCTGCAGTGCCGTACCGCTGACACGACAATGCAGTGTTGCCCAATCTGCAGTGCCGTACCGCTAGCACGACAGTGCGGTGTTGTCCAATCTGCAGTGCCGTACCGCTATCACGGCACTGCAGTGTTGTCCATTCTGCAGTGCCGTATAGCTAGCACGACAATGCAGTGTTGTCCAATCTGCAGTGCCGTACCA
>Ga0136643_10005186_pt1 | contig 18255 bp, 13 predicted proteins | sample TergutLab28metaG_FD_96883 | JGI IMG/M metagenome (GOLD analysis project Ga0136643, IMG submission 96883) | Labiotermes labralis P1 segment gut microbial communities from Petit-Saut dam, French Guiana - Lab288 P1 (version 3) (version 3) | ecosystem: Host-associated > Arthropoda: Insects >...
ATGGCTTGCCCACGGATATACAGGGCGTTTCATAATGTACTCCGGGATTACAAAAATTTATTATAGGAAAACCGTAGGTCAGGTATTTACGAAACCTGTACAGATATAGAAGGAACAACTCAAAAAATGTTTTTCCCACTAAGTTGTTTTTCATCGTAGTTCACACATGTGCCGCTAGGCGATGCGAGTGTATGTAGTGAGAAAATGGCCGCTCCGGGGAAGAAATCGTTTTGTGTGTTGGAATAGCACACGAGTAAGTTTGTGGTTACTGTGCAACGTGCATTTCGTGCAAAGTACGAAAAGGTATTCGTCCTACCATTGCCATGTGACCTCGCTGACCTAAAGGCACAGATCATTGCAGCAGCGAAGAATATCGATGCACCCATGTTGACGCGTGTGTGGCAAGAACTTGAATATCATATCGATGTGTGCCGTGTCACCCGTGGTGCACACATCGAACATCTCTAGTTGTCAAAAAAAAAACTTTTTTAAGTTTTCCTGTGGCTGTGAACAATTCCATTAAGGTAGGTCATTTGGTTTTCTTGTTATAAATGTTTGTAATTACGGAGAACATTATGAAACGCCCTGTATTTACCCTTACCTATAATACAGAGATTTTACTGGAAGGTTCGAGAAAAATTCTTGTCATCAGAGGCAGTTTTAAGGCCGAGATATGAAATACGGGCTTCCAAAATACCAGGCAGGAGTACTACTTTCAGTAGATACATTGATATAAAAATATGGAACGAAAATGAAATGTCTAATATTTCCAGATTAATACATCATGTATATGCGATTCACGAAGGAAGGTAGAAGAGTTGCATTTAAATTGGCCAGGTATCGTGTTATATTTTTAACAGCGTTACTTGCTGCCTAGTAAATGAACTTAAAATAGGCTCAGCTTTCAGAGTTTGCATAGCTGCGACTTTCATCGTGAATAGTTTCACGTAAACCTGGAAGAGGTATTATCAACTGTTTTAGCAGCGAGACGGCCCGCGTGTCGACCGACGTAGAAATGATAATCGTCGGCGAATACGTCAGCCGTTACGCACGTCTATCGATCTGTGAGAATAGGCGCCCTTGGGTCGATCTGGCAGCTTTCTGCAGAGTAAGAAAGTAATAGTAGTTTCAGAACATACTGAAGTGCGTGTGAATTGGAAGCGGCCCGTCGTTTGACCGGGGCTAATTCAATATTGACGCTGCAGTCCACGGCGCCTGTAGCTGCGTTTTGCACAAATCACCCTTCAGTTGATCTGTCGACGTAGCTATATAATAGACCAAGGCTCTAGGTCCTTGAGGGATCAGGACCCCCCGAGAGCGGGTTCGGGTCCCGGTGAAAAAAATTTTTCGCCCTTCCAGCAAAGGTAAAAATGTAAAGTGCACCCTTTTACAGGCACTGAGGCTCTGTACAGGCCATGCGGCCCATAGGGGGAGTAGGGATATAACTCTACTCTTTCTTGACAACGACACTGGAAGGGGGTGAGGGGTCAACGTCACGCCCCGGCCGCTCTTTGCCCCCGGGAAGGACCCGGTACCTATTGTACAGGAAGCTGGGTGGGCCCCAGGGCTGGTCTGGACAGATACGGAAAATCTCGCCTCCATTGGGATTCGATCCCCGGACCGTCCAGCCCGTAGCCATTCGCTATACCGACTAGGCTACCCGGCCCACCCCTCCTAGCAAGGGCAGACCGAATCTTTACACTGAATCGGAAAGAACGACTCTTAGTTGCAGGGTGACTTGGGTGGGTTCTGAAAGGGTTAATTTGATTTGTACCATCGACAAATAATGATACTGCCGAGAAAAACAAAAACTTTTGCAACACATTCGTGCACCGGGCCTCCGGACCGCCTGACCCCAGTAATTTGCACCACCTACCCTCCACCCCCGTCCCCCGTCCCCCGTCCCCTTCGTCGGCACTGATAGAGATAATACGACATCTCAATTTCACTGCATGTTCACGCCACGGAGTTGAAAAAAAATTAAGAAAACTTGATATGTGTTATCGGCCAAGTACCACGCTGCACTGCCGACTGAAGCATAGGTTCTTCTTGACTGCTTTATATGAATGCTGCCATCTGGTGGTGTCATCGTGAGTAGCTCGGTTTTTTATCTTCTTGCCACTGAAATAAAGCGTGACGCTTTAAATTCCTATTGAAGCCCTATTGTAACCATGGCAAAGAAGCGATCACCAACTCAAGTAGTCAGTCTGTCAGGTTCTGTAAGATACACTGGACACTGCTGGTTAACCCACTTTAGCTTAATGGCATAGTATTAACAAATAAGGCCGTAAAGATATTTTATGTGCAGTGAAAACTTGTTTTCCAGTTTTCTGTAATTTTTGGGTTGTTAATATGGTACTCTATACAAAAAAATACTATAAGTCAGTCAATAACACAACTGTTATTTTACATACAATGGTATATATGTCAGGGCGACATGTTTCGACCTAGTCAGTTATAACTGAAACTTGTGAGCATTTGGGATCCCACAATGCGGATAACCTAAATAACTCTGGAACTGTTTTCTTAGAGGACCTGAGGATGACCGACTAGGTCGAAACATGTCGCCCTGACATTTATACCATTGTATATAAGATAAAAGTAGTATTATTGACTGACGTATAGTAATTATTTGTATGTTATAACACTTCAAGATGGGAAACCTCAAATGGTACTCTCTAAATTAATCTTTACTCTTTGTAATTTAATCTGAAAACAAAGACTTTCACTTAAGTAATGGATTCTAGTGTCATCCAGCGACATTACTTCAACTTCACATAACACATACATACATAGATACGTACATATATATAGCTTCGAATAGTAGGCCTATAGGAAGATTATCATGAATGACAGTGGGATAGAATTAGGAGGAAGACATTCATGTCTGCCAATTTTAAAGCTATTGCTTGGAATTCGTATCAAGAGTTTAAGAAAATTAAAAGAAACTTCATGCATGTATCCAGAAATCACCCAAAATAGGTGGCGGGTACTCAGTCGCAGTGTATTGCTGGCGTAATTGTACTCTCGAAACCATGACCCTCCACATCGCGGCCCGCCAGGTCGTGTTAAGCGGCCTGTGTCCACATATGTACAGTACATATATATATATATATATACCACAAAAAATACACAGTAATGTGATTTTTACACTTGCGTCCCGCTAGCGAGTCCACAATATTGGTTGTGACACTTTGCCGAAAGAGGTGTGACGCCCCTGCGCTAGACTAAGGTATTTCGTGGTTTTCTCCCTCTGTCGAGGAAATTTCAGGGGTGTTGCATCTAATCAAATACCGCTTCGTTCTACATTTTTTTTACAATTAATGATTTACTAATCATGTTACTGAAAGGGTCGTTAATACACAATAAGTTCGAGTATATAACCGTTGTTCACTCTCTAACCCCTTAATTAGAGCAACACTTGAACACAGCCTAGACATTTAGAACTTCTCGGCACTTAATAAATTCAGTTCATAGAACGGAAATGAAGTTGTTTTTTGCAATCAATAATTCCTAGGGCGCTGAAAAGCATATTGGGATCTAAGGGGGAAGGAGTAACATGGGACTGGGAAAAATGCATGATTAGGAACCTCATGTTTGGTGGTTCTGTTCCGATATTAGGATCATTATGTCAAAGAGGACAAGATGAGCAGAACATATGACACGAATAGGGACAGAAAAAAGTATACGAAATTTTTGTAGGGTAGGGTAGAGTGGACCGTGTCCAGGGCGAGCCGTTCCATGTCATAGGATATGGTGGAACGTGTTTATGATACAAGGTAGGGTGGACAATTCCGTGATATAGGGTAGGGTAGACCGGGTCTGTGATACGTGGTAGGGTGAGGCGCGTCTGTGATATAGGTAAGGGGGACCGTTCCATGATACAGGGTAGGGTGGACCGTGTCTGTGACATAGAGTAGGGCGAACCTTTCCATGATATAGGGTAGGGTAGACCGTGTTTGTGATATAGGGTTGCATGGGCCATTGCATGATATAGGGTAGGGGGAACCGTTCCATGATATAGGGTAGGGTGGACTCTGTGATATAGGGTAGGGCGTACTGTGCCTGTGATATAGAGGAGGGTGGACCGTTCCATGTTATAGGGTAGGGTGGACTCTGTGATATAGGGTAGGGCGTACTGTGCCTGTGATATAGAGGAGGGTGGGCCGTTCCATGGACGTGGAGGCAGCAGCCCATGTCCACGTGGCACCATCCACAAAGGTAGAATCAATATACGTTATTTAAAGTTGTGAACAGGTATTGGGTACGTGAAGAAAAACCTTGAAGCGATATGGTCGCAGTCAAGAGTTTTACATCTATAAATTAAGGTAAACTTTCCAGAATTGGAAAAGTACGTCAATAACTGACCAATGTCGTCATCATGTAGTCACGTTGATCCGCAATTATTATTAAACTTTCATAAATAACACATCGACCGAACAATGACGTCATTGCCTGATAGCGTGTCGTTATTGACGTAGCCTACGATTTGAATTATAATGTGCCTGAAAAATTTATAGGTCGGGCTAAGGAAAGTGAAATCTGAATGGAAGAATGAAAGTACTCCGTAATAATTGGGCAGCGGGTCTATCATTTAAAAGTTTCTAATGCGTCTATATATATATAGTTAGAAGCTAGCTGAACCACTAGCTGTGGGAAAAACTCATTCTGCGTGTTGTACTCCGTATGGTTTTATCTGAGAAAAAGTACCAGCTGAAGCTGTTTGCCTAACATAGCCAACTGTCCTTGGGTGATATATGTATGTGGATTGTACAGGCCTGAGCAGGCTTAGATTGGTCATACATAATGTCAGATTAAGAATATTGTTACCTGGGACGTGTTGCCTTGTAACTTGGTAGAAATTTGCGGGATTTCAGGTTTTTACCATTTGCAAATGGGATCGATAGTCTGTCCCGAAACGTCGGAAGCCAGTTACCAACCTACGTCGCGTAAAAGCCCAGAAGAGCGAAGTTCTTCTAGACATTTACAGACCTTTTAAAGGAGCATGCTGTTTCAATTTCTACCCAGAAGATGGAGGCAGCTAGCTTCTCGGAAAAGCGATATATATATATATGTACCAGATACACGGCGTGAAATCCCAGTGACGTCACATTCATAGAAATGAAGACCTAAGTCTCAAAAAATCTCATACTAATGGTCCTGTTTTTTGTTTATTGCTCTCGCAACAATAACTTGTGACATAAATAATTGTATCTGAAGAGCTGAAAATACTCAAAACTTTAATTCTGTGTCGTTGTGTGTAGGTGTTAAATAGAGCTGTCACAATGAAGGGGTGTTACATATAAGGCTGTCTGACAGAGGGGTGCATGAGCGAATATATGGATATAAAAGGCAGGGATAACAAGAGGTTCGAGAAAATGACGCAACAAGGAATTTCATCTTGGTATTCACCAGATGTTATTGGGGCAGTAAAATCGCGGGATAGGAAAGGAGTGGGACGTAACCTCGGATGAGAGAGACGAGAAGATAAGATGAATAAGAAATTTCCGTCAGAAAATGTAAAGGCAAAGGATACTTTGGGAGACTTAGACGCTGGTAAGGGCTTAGTGTTAAAATTAGTCTTCAAGAGACAGGTTGTAAAAATGCGAGGTGCTTCGATCTATCACAGGATATTTATTATCGTTTGTCCACCAATAGTTGGTATTTGCAGAGCCATGGCACAGTCAGTCGCAGGTGTCTCAACGCCGAGACAGGGGTTCGAAGTAAGGTTAGTCTCTGTGGGACTTATGGTGCACAAAGTGCTCTGGAACGGGTTTATATCCGAGTTCTTCGCATTTCCCAAGTCAGTATAATTCCACCAATGCACTACACTCATTCAATTATATATCACCGACATTATATAATCGTAACTACTAGTAGCGTCGTTACGTAACACATTTATCTGTCTGATATCAGATAGTAGCGATACATAGGTTACCGAAGTATCAGTACATACTCTATTAATCCAGCTGTCGTGAGGACGGTAATGAATTTACGGGTCTCATTAAAGGATATAAATTTCGTGACTGGCTGGGGGACAACCACTTTCGCAAAGAAGATTTTTCTCGTAGAATTGTGTATGTAAATGTAAGAAGTTGTGGGCCGGGTAGCTCAGTCGGTATAGCTACTGACTACGGGCTGGACGGTCCGGGATCGAACCCCGGTGGGGACGAGATTGTCCGCCCTTCCATACAGGCCATGGGACCCACCCAGCCTCCTGTAAAATGAGTACCGAATATGGCAATATATAAGTAGCATGTAATATAGCCTACTCTAGGTTCGTGATACAACCTGATGATGGCCCAGGAATACGGCCGAAACATGTAGTTGTAAACCTTCCAATAATTAGCCAATAAAATAGTTGTGTTTGAAGGTAAGTGCCACGCACGTATATTGCCATACTAATTGTCAATCGAGAAGTAAGAGGACGTAAAACGCTTGTGCAAATGCAGAACAAATTCCTGGACTGCTCACGCAACACAGTCAACCACAGGCTGGAATTATTAAAAAAAAAAAAAGCACACACAAATCCTACATACCGGCATTTCTTTTGTTGCCTCGTATAAACCTGTTCCTGTCCACAAAATGGATGCATATTCTTAACCTCGGCGATAGATGAGGAAGTGTTGCCAAATATACCCTAATAATATGACTAACTACACGAAACTGTGCGTCTTCTATGGAATCCGAAAGTATATTATCACCTTGTTCACAAGCGACTGCCACCGGTCCCTAGTCTAAGCAACATAAATTAAATCTACAACTCCTACCACACTGTTTCAATAATTATTTTAATATTATCCTCCATTTACGCACATCTATTTAAGGTTGGCCCCTACCTTCGAGTTTTTCCTTCTCAATTTCTGCGTTCACTTCTCTCCCACTCGTTCTCTGTACATCCCATCCTTCTTAATTTCATCAGGATAATACGCGCAAATAGGCCAATACGAGTGGTGAGGAATTATTAAATTATGAACTTCTCATTATGTAATTTTTCCCAGTCTTCCCCCTTCTTGCCTCTTAATTTCACAGAGTCTCCTCCCCAAAACCCTTCGTCATACATCCCCAGTCTGTGTTCTTCCCTTAATGTGAGAGACCAAGTGTCACAACCATACAAAACAACAGGCAAAACGGGCATAACGAACGTCGCGGTTGAGTGGATAACATATGTGTAGCAGATTCAGTACATCCCAGGTTCAAGTTTTGGCCGACGAACCTATACCCGGAGGTTATTAGTAGTGTTACTCAGTCCCTCGAGGCAGATTCCGGGAGAGTAACTAGAACTGTGCAACGACCTTTCTTTCCAAGTATCTTTAAATTATTTATTCACTGAACACCCTACTCTTTGATTCATTTAACCTGAACCACTGAGAAAGTCTTTACACAAACTGCGCATAAATAAAAATTAAAAAATAGGTACACAAATAACACACACACACACACACACACACACACACACATATATATATATATATATATGCTTTTCGTAATCTTCGGATTATAGATAGCAGATATAAAAACAAATAACACTGAACTGAATGGTAACAAGCAAAGCCTTTAGTTGAATCTGCTCTTAAGAAAATTGTGAATGTAAGTTTAATCTGTTATTCTCTTTCCCACATATTTGAATTTTGAACTTCTGGGACACGATACCGCACAAAATGTTCGTAGTCACCGCATTCAGAACCTTGAATCTCCATCACCTGAACACTTTCACGTAACTTTGTGTTACAATTTTGACCTGTACACTTGTTATAAACTCACCTCCTTCTAGTGCCGCGGTCATGGAAGAGTAGAGGTATACCTCTACCCGTCATCTGGACCACACCAGGCCTGTAACGGGATCACTTTACTTCACCTTTACACTTGTGATACGGCAGCGAACACATAATTACTAAGTTTTGTCTGCGCCTGTTAATATACCACCCTTCTTGCTGACATCTAATGAAAACTGTGTGTTTGTGTCATTTATAGACGTCTATTAACGCTCCCCTGTATTCTTGTACCTTCCTAATGGTGGATCCAACCACGAAGCTGAAATTCCCTCGAGATAAAGCATCGCCTTGCTTCAGATCATTCTGAATGGGATTAGAATCAGACAAATATTTCCACCTACCATGTCTCTGATGTAAGTTTCGTTTAAATGCATTTAAAGTAACTTAACTAGTTTGATGGATTTACTTCATTCAGTAATAATGTCATAAATGCATTCCTAAGAACCGAATTATATGCTGTTTTAGAATTCTGTAAACAGCTCTGAACTGTCCCGTTTAACTCCCAGCGTCTGACGGATGCAGAACATCTGATGAGTATTTAATATCTTGCAACGAAGTCCACACCGGTCAACCCCCAGCAATATCTTCTAACTTCAGAGAATCTGGGATAAAATTGAGCAAGCAGTTTATAGAAGTGACATGATCGATACAGTAACTACAGTAAGCTACAGTGATATTTATGGCCCTTTTGAATAAAATTGGGTAAGCAGCTGATAACAGTAATCGATAATTACTACAGTGATATGTATGGCCCCTTCGAATGAAACTAACAAGCAGTTGATAACGGTGACATGATCGGTAAACACTACCGTGATATGTATGGACTCTTCGTGAAAATGATAAATTACGATTTTATACGTTTTCCTTATTCCTGTTAACCATGAAATGCCAAACACTTGACAAACTTTACAACTGACGTAGAATTCAGAAGTGTTCTGAAGTCTTTAAATATTTCCTTGTAGACACTGCATACACTCTCCTAATTAAATGGCTCTAACCTTCAAAACTTACAGGGTTTACTAGGATGCCTCGCGTCAGTATTAATTCACCATGCGTTAACTTAATAGAGTTCATATTACTGTATATGTTGCATTGGAATTCAAAGTACGCCGACAAATCACACTTTGAGGTTTTTCACATGTGTCCCTTCTCGCGGGAGTCCGTCAATATGAATAGGGCCTGACCCTCGCCATAAGCCCGCAAGGCGTAGTCGGTATAGTGACTCGTTACGGATTGTCCAGTCCAGGGATCCAATTCCGGATGGTAGACGAGATTCTCCGCACCCGTTCAGATAGGCCCTGGGGCCCACCCTGACTCCTATGAAATGGGTACCGAGCCTCTTACCCGGGTGCAAAGCGACCAGGGGGTGGCGTTAACTACCCACCTCATCTAGCGGCGATGTTAAAGAATGAATAAAGCTATATTTCTACTCTCCCTCTGGGCCTTCATGACCTGTTCTAAGATGAACTTTACCTTTTACTTTTACACCTTGCCCATGAATTCAAAGATTAAACTCTTCATGACAGAAATGTGTTAAATTTGTAACATAATTCACAGTATGATCGGAACATTTTCTAAGTCGTACACCAAACAGAAATATACAGGAAAACAAGAATGTATACGTTACGCATCTGCGTTGATCGTTCTTCACATTGTTATATGTATTTATACCTTATTTACTTCGAAATCATTGGAAGGGTTTCAATTTACTGACCATAATCACGCAACATGACCTTTTCCGAACATTTTGCTTATCATCTCGTATGAGAACCCCTTCCTTCAGACTACTGGACCAACTTCCGCAATGACACATAACGATAAAAGTCAACTAAATGAAGAAAGAACGATAAAAAAAGAAAAAAACAGGAAGAAACCAATAGCAAAATAACTATGGAAGGAAATCTCAGACCGTGTGGGGGAGTGTAGTTTCATTACGGCTCGGTTCGGATTGATATTTCACGTCGCCTTCAATTTCATACAGATTACTACTGAGTTACAGCAGTAACCAAGAGGAAGGCACTAAAGCGGAAGACACGAAGGGCTACTTCCAGATTTTTTATGACTGCCATTATGTGAGCTAGCATTTCCAGCGAAGCCCATCTTCCAGGTGTGCGTCGTGATAAGGAAAACGTGGTGCAAGCAGCCCTCCCGACAGGCAGGCAACCCGTGGGACAGAGCTAACTTGGTAATCAGGCCCATTTGATGTAAGAACGCCGTGGTTATGTACAAACGTTTCATCCACGAGATACAACACAGATTCACAAGCAACAACGTGGGTCAAAGGATACATTTAGGCTAGAGGATACAGGCAGGATGTGTCGCGTTTTCGCTGTTCGATTCATCGCAGGGGAAAAATTTATCTCTTCACTAAAACATCCAGATGGGCTCTGGCGGCCCATCCAAGCTCCTAGTGAATGGGCACCAGTAGAATTTAACCCGGGGCTAAAGTAGCCGGGGCGTGAAACTAACCATTCACTTTAATCTAGTGCCAAGGTTAAGAATGCAGGAAGGTATACATCTGCTCCTCCACAGGACTTCTTGGCGTGTACAGAGATATAGTTTACCTTTACCTCCGGCTTGATAAGCACATCTTCTGAATGGTCTTCCTATTAGTCTGTCCCTTGTATTTGTACTGACTGGTGGGTTAGACACAACATATAAGTAAAGTAAGCTTACAGATAAGCCGATCCCGCAAGCTGTGCTGTTTAAGGCATAGATCTGCGCCACTCGACTGCTGGGTTTGCAGGTTCGAATCCCGCTGAGGGTACGGATGTTCGTTTCTTGTGTTTGTTTTGTGTTGTGAAAGCAGTGGCCTCTGCGTCGAGCTCATCCGTTGTTCAGAGATGTGCTACCGGGTGTGCGTGCGTGTGTGTGTGTGTGTGCGTAGGTGCGTGCGGGTGGCTCGGTCTGTGTGTGACCTGGAGACCTAAAAAAAGGCGACCTGGGCCCGTTTTTGGCTGTAGAACCACAAAAAGTCTACAGATCCGACAGCGCATATCGTCCCTACTAAAATTCTTTGAATAGATATCCTGGTGCAAGTCCTTGCAAAAATAATGAACGATTGTAGATGAGTCTTCAATAAATAAACGAAATACTCTGAGCTTATGATGTGTGTTTTTGCTTACATGTCCAGCGTTATAATGAATTCAGTAATTTGATGTTGTAGTGTGTTCAGTTGGGCATCTTGTAAATCTCCGTTGCGTAAAGTAAACGAAACAACGAACACTGTCAGTCACAACTTACATGAAGGAACAACCCTAGGAACCACCGCCACAGACGAACTCGCCACGCAACAGAACTACTTCAAAGCAAGCAACGAATGTTGGACGCAAAATGACGGAACACTGATTGGCTCCCCTGTATCCAGCGTACAGGCAGAATTCTTCCTGCAGATCCTGGAAGAATGCTACTACCCCAACAAGAGAGAGAGAGAGCAGAAACATAAAATATGTACGTTGACGACATCTTTATCATATGTGAAGGGAGTACCGCAACCGCCCAAGACACCCTCCACGACTACAATTTGCACAATCAAGTACAAACTGTAACAGGAAAACAACCACAAAATACGTTTCCGAGGCCTGAAAACCTACAGGCTAAATAATGATATAACTATCGGTATTTACCACAATTCGACTGACACGGACAGAACTCCCCATAAGACACCGAACCACCCAAAAGAATAAAATACAGCAGAATACGTGCTGAACATAGTGAATTAAATAACCACATTCAGCCAGGCGAATGAAGAACACCGAACTATCGCAAAAATAGCTCGTAACAAGTATGTCTAATCAAAGGAACAATACACAGAAGATTTTGATTTTCATATATCCTATTCATAATTATAATTGAAGGGATAATGATACTATTTATATACATAACAAGACTAGCCTTAAACGAAATATTCTCGCCATCAAACAAAATACTAACAATCACATAAAACGATGGCACAAGTAAGACTGAAACGAACAAAGCGGCAAGGAAACAAAACAAAACAATTCATACATACCTAAGACAAGTCACAAACACATTCATAAGTACCAACAACCGGACCACATACAAATGGAGCACGTTATAGCAGGGTACCTAAGACAAGTCTGGGAAATGAGTGGATGGTTATATGAGGGTCAGTATGGTTTAGACCATGGTACTCATGCGAAAGTCAAGCAGTGACGGTTTGTCAGGATATCGCGGATTCATTGGACGTTGGAGTCAGGAGAGACGTGATAATGATGGATTTTTCAAAGGCATTCGATTTAGTTCCACATGTCAGGCTGCTTACGAGAATCGCGGCAACCGGAGTGGATTTCAGGGTAGATGTATGGCTACAGGAATTTCTCTTAGGACATTCACAGAGAGTTAGAGCAGACGGGGGTAACTATCTCAGGAAGTCAGAGTAACCTCAGGAGTGCCGCAAGGGAGCGTATTAGGTCCTCTACTATTCCTAGATTATGTTAATGATATTTGGAGAAACACTGAGTCTAATATACGGCTCTTCGCAGTTTATTGTATAAAATACAGCAAAATAACGGATAGAAGTGACTATGGTAAATCACAGATGAACCTAAACAGATTAGGGGATTGGGCGGTAGAAAATGAAATTAAGATAAATCCAGGCAAAAGTAAAGCAGTACGCTTCACAAAAGCTAAGTTGAAGGAACGAATAAGGTTTTATTTTGGGGATCAATTAATCCCGGGGGCAAGTAGCTTTAAATATTTAGGAATAATTATACGCAGCGATCTAAACTGGGCAGATCATGTCAATTACACACTACGTAAAGCATGGAAGGGTCTTAATTTCATAATGCGTATACTCAAAAAGGGAAATAATGATACGAAACGTTTAGCTTATATGGCACTAGTGAGACCGATACTTGAGTATGGAGCAGTGTGTTGGGATCCATAGAGAGAAGGTCAGGTAAGCGCTCTAAATCGGGTGCAAATGAGAGCGGCTAAATGTCCAAATCATATAAATGAGTCGGGGTGGGAAACTTCGGCAGACCGAAGATTGATAGCCCGAATGTACGCTCTTTTTGAGGCATACACCGGAAGAGGGGCTTGGAAAGCGATAGGGAATAGACTTCTTAAACCATGCTATCTGATTACGGACAATCATAGTCGGAATATTAGGACTCGGAAACAAAGAACATATGCTGGTAAATATTCCTTCATAAATACGACCAGACCATTAAAAGCTGCAACCAATTATATGCAAGCTTACTAGCGTCTTTCCCCTACAAATAAAACACGTGTAGAAAGAGGGTCAAATATGTAATTACAAGCAATGGAATTCAAGTGGGAATTGAGTGTAAATAAGTGAAATGGTGTGAGGTGAAGTGATGCAGTGTAATAACGTGGAATGCACTGGCGTGATTTATGTGAAGTGATTTTGTTCTGAAGTGAAGTGACGTGAAGTGAGTTACGGTGAAGTTCCTGGGGACAAAATTACCATGTACAGTAGGGTGACCTTACACTGCGGGTATTTGATTGTATTGTGACATTTCATTTGGTGTGTTATCTTGTACTGTGATTTCTTAACTTGTTTTGTAATGTGTGTGTACTCGTATGTGTGGGTCTTCTGACAATTGTGTGGGTGTTTTGGTAATAAGTGTACTTGTATTTACTGTGTTTTGTATTGTTTGTACCGTGTTTTTTCAGTGTTTCGTCTATGTATATTTATTCTTATTTGTTTTGTCTGTACTAGTGTAAGAACTATTGCCACCAAGTGACAACTCAATTGCAGTTAGTAGTAGTAGTAACAATAATAACAACTTAAACAACACACTAACGACGAAACTGAGACACCAAAGCGAACAGCAGGATGCGTACAACAACAGCGGGGTTTACAAACTCGAATTCAAGACCTGTGGCAAAGTATACGTAGGACAGACTGGATGCACGTTCCCCGAGGCGGATACAATCAACATATACGAGGGATAAGACACAACGAGGACGATTTCAATTAGACCCACGCCAGACACATACTCGAAACACGACACGACTATGAACCCATGAAAGATACCAGGGATATAGTCTTAGGCAAAGGCCCACTGCTAGGCACATGCGAGAAGTACTACATATACAAACGCAACACAGAAACCACCGCCCTGAAAAAAAGTAACATCCAAATGTCTAGTAGACTGTTTGACCTCATCGCTAGACGAGAGACACAAGACGAAACGAACCATAACACGAAAAAGTAGGCACGGCCCCGCGGATTCAAAACAGCATGGGTGACGAGTAAGCCACGTTGGAAACAAACTAGGATTAAAGCAAACAATACATAGGAAACTGAAAGTATCATGGCGTCTGGGTACAGTGTAAGAACGGCGAACGTAGTGCATTTAAAAAATACACTGGCAATACATGATATGACACGGTGTGGCAGGGGTACAGACGGTACTTTAAAGAAACTTTACAGTGAAGTGAAAGACGTCGAAACGCATATGTCGAAACAAAGATACTAAGTACTGTCAGCTGGACTCTACACAACAGAATGACATACTGAATTACGTACGGCATAAGGGCGATTTGTTGTCCTCCACAAGGTACGTACCGGATATGAAATCCTTTTCTCGATTATTGTGACTGAAACTAGAAAGTGTTGAAATATGCACGAAATCAGAGTGTCTCCTTTGCCACAATATGTTTGCATGGAATTGAATTTTCACATCAGCTCCTCAGAAACAATACACTGAAACGGTGTGAGCCGCATGGGATTCTAACTTTCTAGCATCAATCATGACATTTATGAACTTCAACTACAACATGAAAACTTTCCCCTTAATCCTTTTAAAAATGACGTTCATCTAAATTACATGTGCATATGCAACGTAGATTACTAGTGGTACTGTAGGCCTTTCTCGTCTGCATCAACTTCTTCCGCAGTTTCGACTTCTAGATTTTCTGGTCGATTACGTCGCTCATAGAGCTCCGTAATATAATTCTCCCACATTTGCAATATTTGTCTCTTACCTACTGTTATATCCGCTTTACAGTCTTTAGTGCTACTGTTTTTAATTCCACAGTTTTCTTTACCACCTACACTTCTGCCGCTACTACTACTACTACTACTACTAATAATAATAATAATATAGAAATTGAAGCCAATGGACAGGTACTGTGATGGTTTGAAGCATTTAATGTGTCCACCAATTCCGTACGCAAGAACCGGACAACAAATTGCCATAAATTTGTGACGGAGGTTCACGTTAGTGTCATTCCAAACCATTGCTCTATTTTCTTGTATCGCAAGATATTTTAATTGTTCTGAGGAACATTCCTGACTGAATCATTGTTTGGTTACTTAACAGAGCTTTTCTAACTGCAGAGGTCATACGGCTTCATAATAACTTTAAAAAAATAATAATATTCCGCGCTGATACAACTCAGGAAATTTCTCAAGATCACTGCACGTGCATTAGACATCCTGACACCACCAGGTGATAAATACAAACCACGAAGCTTCTTGCTTTAAGTAATTTTCTGCACTTCTCTCAGTTCATTCCGTAACACGATGGGCCATCTTCACGCACATATAAAGCAAACTGCAGCTTCATCTGCGTAACAGCGTGCCAACAGCGTCTTACATTACCGCTGACTACAACAAGCAGTTTCACTTTATCGCGCCTTTACTTGACGTGATATCTCTATTATTTTCATTATTGCACACATACTTATTCAAGCAGTGTTTAGTTTTACACCTGTGGGCACGTGCAACAAAAGCTGACGCCGAAGAAAGTAGAGCAGATTGAAGCGCGAACTGGCGCCTGGTGACGTAACAGGATCACGCCTGGTCGAGAATTCCAAGACGTGATAGCCTGTAGCCAGCAGTCTGCTGTGCTGAGGTGTGCAGGTAACGGAATATCACAATACTTGGAGCAGGTTCAAATCGTGCCTGCCCGCAAAACTATTCGACTAGGACTAAGGTTCTGAGATTTCATACCCGTTGACGCACACGGGTGATCCAACGAACACCTTTACGGGCGCAAGCTATGCACATTTGTCTGTCGAGTCTTGAACTCTTAATATGTCCTAGGAGCTAGACCCTGAAGTCCTGTAACTGGTGACGTAGGTTATGTACCGTCACGACTCCATTTGTGTGCCTTCTCTTTTCCTTCCTGCCTTTCTAGCTTTCATTATTTCTTTCCTCCTTTCTTTCTTGTGCCCCACGATAATTTCACTGACGAATATCAGTAACTGATATATTATTAGATTATTTAACATATCTTTACACCAAGACTCTTTACAGAACCTCGTATCACACGAAAATATTTGTTACGAAAGCCTGTAACCTGGTCGGGGTTCGACCCGAGTATTTCCAGAGATGTACAGAGAAAACTTCGTCATTAAATAACCCGAGTATCAGGCATTAGTTGTTCCTTCTTCACCGTAACTTATTTTTATTCTTCTGCTGTTTCATTTTACGTACAGGTGGGTTCCACATGTGTAAGGCCGAACACCGGTGCGTAGCGAACAGGAATCCAACCATACACACCGGAGAACATAATGTTCAATTGTTGGCCTGAAAACCTGCTGTCCTAATGTTCGCAAGGTATTTCCTCAGCTAGTTCAGCTACATACAGTGGTTATAATTTGAAGCAGGCCACAACCACTTTCTGCTCAATACATGATCATTATGCCATTTTATACTCAAATAGTCAATAAACAAACCCCACGAAAATCGAATGTATCGGGTCATCAGCGATCCTGATTTCTATTTGAGAGGTCCTGTGTCCCAATCTCATCCTGGAGACCACCTCTCCTGATAAACGTATTTTGTGCTTCTCCTCCGTCCTTGCACCCCAGAATGCGAAGATAGTGCGCCTTGCACAATTTTCCATTTCATTATTCAGTTATCCACCATTCAACATTACTTTATCCTATGACGTTAAGAACATCGTCAAACAACAAAAAATATTCTCTTAATCCAGGGGTGTCTAGGTTTTCTTTAGCAAAGCGCCACAACAGTTATTGCGGGCTGGTTCATAGAAAGAGTTATACCAATAACATGAGGGTAACGTCACCAAGTGACCGTAGTGCAGGCATAGACTAGAATTATTTGCAGATTAGGTGTCTGCCTAACGTAGCCACCTGCATGTGAGAACGATCTGTAGTTTGCCGTAACAAATAACTCGGAGACAAAACAACACCGGGACGCTGCAATGGACTGTAGTCAGCCCAAGCAGGTACCTGCACACTGCTGACTACGTAATGCGGGCAGGTAATCGAACACCTTAATCAGGAAGAGAGATAAAGGATAAAGGCATAAGTGTTTCTCACATGACATCACCTGGGATGTGCTGGCTGATGCAGGCTCCCAGCACGACCGGCTAGGTTTCAAGTTAACCCTTTCAGATATAGTACGATAATAGCAAATTTTTTCGGTAGAATAACGTATTTACTAAAAACATTAAAAGACGGAGGAGCAAGAATAGCTCAGTTGACACAGTGATTGGGGTGCGGGCTCGACGACCGTGAGCTGTTCGATTACCGACAGGGGCGAAGTATTATTCTCTCCTCCCAGACGTCTGGACCGGCTCTGGAGCCCAGCCAACTCCCATTCAGTGAGTAACGAGAGCGACGTCCCTTGGATAAAGCCAAGGGGCATGAAACCGACCACTCACATCTATCCACTGCCGAGGTTAAGAATGAGCGGAGCTATGCCCTCCATTCCCCATGCTTCATGGCGGGACACACGGATGAATTTTACCTTCACCTGCAGGGGAAAAGTTATGCTGAAATAGCCTTTTTCTGAGAACATGGAAGAGACATCAAAGATTCGTTTGCATTGTTTATTTTATTCTCCTCCTCCCTTCCCTTCTTCTCCTAAGAAAACTGCTGATGTTTCTCTTCCTTCTTCCTCTCCTGTCCTCTTACTCACTTCTTGTACCACTTCTTTTATGGTCAATTCCCTTTTTCTTTCCTTCTTCTTTCTTCTTGTCATATTTCCGCTGCGGCTGCTTACGATTCAGAACGCTCTACAGCATCATGTTGCAATTATTGACGGCAATTAAAAAGTACGTAGGTAAAAGTTACAGCGACTATATCACGTTCAATCCCAGTTTCATGAAAATCCATTACAAGTTATTAGGGTGAAAAGGAAAGTTCATGTGGCCATGATGATATCAAAAGCGAAACAGGTAAAAGATGCACCGAATAACAAGAAGTTCCAGTCAGAACTCATAAAGCCAAATCTACAGTTACATATCCCTATACCTAAAATCTTCCACATCAGTTTATGTACTGCATATAAAAGGTAAAGGTAAAGTGATCCCTTTACAGGCCCGGTGTGGCCCAGTGGGTGAGTAGAGGTATAGCTATACTCTTCCATGACCGCGGCACTAGAACGGGGTTAGTGGTCAGCAGCACGCCCCGGCCGCACTTTACCCTCGGGAAAGACCCGGTACCCATTGTACAGGAGGCTGGGTGGGCCCCAGGGCCGGTCTGGACGGGCGGAAAATCTCGTTCCCACCGG
>Ga0136643_10005195_pt1 | contig 18246 bp, 12 predicted proteins | sample TergutLab28metaG_FD_96883 | JGI IMG/M metagenome (GOLD analysis project Ga0136643, IMG submission 96883) | Labiotermes labralis P1 segment gut microbial communities from Petit-Saut dam, French Guiana - Lab288 P1 (version 3) (version 3) | ecosystem: Host-associated > Arthropoda: Insects >...
AGCGGCTCCAGGTCTAGAAAACAGAGATTAACGGCTGTGGGGACCCGTTGCGCTGACCACGTGACACCCCTCTATCCGCAAAAGTTGGCACTAACTTCGCCGACCGGCGGCAGCCGCTCTGTCAGTATAGTTCGCATGCGGACTAAGGCCACGGAGTTTTTTAGTTAGCATTCCAAAGAGTAAACAAACAGATGTGTCTGTAAAATTGCAGACTTAAATTCGGAATATTTCTGCTTCAGTTATTGGCTAAATTATATTTATCCAGGCTGAGATATTTTTTATTTTTACTCAATCCTTCCTGATAAAATCCAGCATATTATTTCGAACAGACCACAAAAAGTTCCTTCCAAATCATTTGCAATTTCTCAATGTCCTAACTTTCGCTTCTAAACAGTCTGCTTAATTCGCAGCCTCTTACAATAGTCTACAAGAAAACACTAGGGCAAATATGCCCGATATTAATCACATATATTACATTCTAATATTACAGCCGAAAGAGGAAGTAAAATATTCTAGTTTACTGTGCATTGTTGGGTTTTATTTTCATATCATATAATATCAGGACATATTTATTCGTCTCCAATTTTAAGAAAAGTAATGTTTCACTGTAATTATTTCAGGCAAAATTTGAAAAACAATCAACGTAATTCCAAGAAAAGTATCTAAATATTAGATATATTGCCCTTCAGTCACAAAGAAGCGTGACATTGCTCCTACAGTGCGATGTTCTTCTTCTACTATAACGTTTCAGCGCACATGAAGGTGAAAAGTGTGAAATTTTGTGTTATGGTACGCGAGACTCTTTATCATTCTTGAAATGTTAAATTATATCTTCTAAATCACCCTGCCGCCCTTGTGAATGTGTGTACATGTAATATTTTCTGCTGGGAAAAGAAATGAGACAGTAAAATAAATTTAAACTTAATAAAAAATGAAGGATGGTCATGGCATACGGCAAGCAGCAGAAACAATATACCGTATGTTTCATGGTGCTGAAAATAATAATTGCATCCTCAGAATAGTAATTTTTACCACAGCAGGGTATCATACTAGACAGAAAATGGAGGAGCAAAACGTTGTGTTTTTTTTTTAATATATAATACTTTAATGAACCAAGAACTACGCCAAGTTTTTCGTTTTCAGCACAGCAAAATACACTAAGGAATATAATGTGATTTGAAGAAACACTGAATGTGGATTCAAATGTAATAATTTGGTGAGATTTGGATCTCTTACAGAGGCACTGACGATTTACGTTATGGGGGAATGATGTCATGTTGATGGTAAAAATAACTGCAGAAAATTTGGAGAAGCTTGCTGCCCCCAACTTTAGGACATGAGTGCTAAATTGAGTCCAAGAGCCTCCAAAACTTAAGTTTTTTTTTTTTTAATGATTGCGGATGGGTTGCGGTTATATCTATCTATACACGCAGCTTGTCACGTGTTAGTGATTTACGTGGGTCGCAGTTTGTGGGTAACAGAGAATGCATATTTATGGATATATAGTTCTGTGTACAATATTTGGGGAATTTTGCAAGACACCGATAAGGCTAAAATTAAAATTAATTCCTTGGTTGTACCGATAAACGACAGTTTAGTCACCAGGTTTAGGCCGTGACAACAAAAGTGTAAGGAAGACAAGAAGGATAGCGACATATTTTTTATACAAAGTTTTGTTAAATTAGTCAACCGGTTTATCAGTTACTAGTAGACAGATAAGTAATTAATAACACTGATATTATTGTACTATTTGTAGTTTATTTAATAATGCTCTTTTCAGCTCTTAAGTTAGAAGGAGGAATGGTAAGTTCATTAACGAACAATTCATTGGAAAGAATACAGAAGGAAAAGTTCATGGAATGGATTCTTATGTCATCCCGATAATTTCGTGTGGAAACTAAAGAAGACCACGAAAAAATGGGTCAAGAAATTGCATATCCCAGAAGAGAATGGAACCGGACACCTCTTGAATACGAACTGGAAGACTTATAGTGTTGACAAACTTGCTGTCTTTTTCGTAAATTAAAGACAGTGGGCACAAATGATACTCTCAGTCTGTTTTGAACTAGTTTTCAAGGAAAGAAGTCAGTATGACGGTTTTTTTATTTCTGTGTGAATGTTTCCTTATTAATGTCTGTCCAAGTGTGAAGACAGTTCGGTTGATTTAAGCCACGGGAGGGTGAAATAGGAAATGAAGAGAAAGGGAGGGGGTGTTGAAATTGATTGCCGTCGCTGGTTGTGATGGGACTGCATGTGACGGACCGCCCGTCTGGTTCGGAACAGAACCCCGCGGGAAGTCCGAGTGCGTTTGTTTCACGTCATTTGGCAAGCCACGCGATACAATCTGTAACGCAATATCATTCCTGTTACATTTCTTGCAGCACATCCTGGTCCAGCGGTTCATATCAGTTTGGCCTGCGTGTTTGTTTACAACCTGAGTATCGCATTGTTCAGCACACATCTATCCCTCTCTATAGCATGGAAGGCTTTTCGCTTTCCATTATCCATCCCTCGGTGGCACTGTGACCTACTAAGATGTAAAACCTTTGGTGCTGACGCGCCTGTCAACACCACCACCACATCTCCTTACAGACAGAGAGCCACATCGCAGCGAACCGTGACTCATTAAGGCCTTATAAACACGAAGCTACGAATCGTGACTCATTAAGGCCTTATAAATACCGAGCGCACGCGGTCACTCTTTAAGGCCTTATAAACACGGAGTCACACTCCCGCGCGCCGTGACTCATTAAGGCCGTATAAATACGAAGCCACACTGCCGCGTTCTGTGACTCATTAAGGCCTTGTAAACACGGAGCCACACTACCGCGCGCCGTGACTCATTAATGCCTTATAAACACGAAGCCACACTGCAGCGTTCCGTGACTCATTAAGGCCTTGTAAACACGCAGCCACATTGCCGTGCGCTGAGTCATTAAGGCCTTATGAACACGCAGCCACATTGCCGTGCACCGAGTCACTAAGGCCTTATGAACACGGAGTCACACTGCCGGGCGCAGTGACTCATTAAGGCCTTGAAAACACGGAGTCACACTACCGGGCACAATGTCATAACAACCTCAACATGTCTTTAGGCTACAGAAACAGTAGTAGCTACGCTTTCTTTGTCCGAGATGGGTTGTTTTCTAGTCATAATTGCAATATATGTTAGCTAATATTTATAAAAAGTATGTTCAGATTTAAATTTTGATCGTGTTACTGAAAACAAATAATTGTACGTGAAAATCGGTAAATAATTTTGGGACTCAGTTATACTCGCGCATCATTTTATCAGTCATGGCTGCCGTATGTAGGTCTCATTTACAAGAAAACGGACTAAAATTCATAATATTATTGCGTGCTTTCAACTGGCTCTCTCGCAAGTAGTACGGTATATAGGTACTGACAGGAGAGTTATATTCAGGCTCGTTATTACATAAGTAGTTACACTTTCTCTGTCCGAGACATGTTTATTTTGCTTGTCAGTACCAAAGTGCAACTAGATAAATCTCTAAAGATGGAATGCCAATCAGATTAAGAAATCTTATTTTATTTACTTGATGGAACGCCTATCAATTTGTAACCAGTTGCACACGTCTAGAAGAAACTTGTTGCTTCATTCTTTAGGGTCTTATTCTAGAATTTCTTGGGACCTGAAGATGGCGGTAGCAAGCTCCTCAAAAAGTCAGTAATTTTATACCAATTAACATGGTGTCATATTTGAAAAAATTTGAATCCTCTTCCACATCGATGTTACAAACACAAATATCAAATGAATACTTACTTGCGAAGTTTTAGAAAACAAGAATAATCGATGTGATTCGAATGCAAGTACTCTGATAGACATTTTGATAAAAATTTTCTGTAATACTTGCATAGGCTTTTAAGTATCCATTTTATGAAACAAAGCGAAACGTGCAGCTAAATTGCACGCGTAATCGTCTAGACAAAGCCAATGTTAGATGAATTATTTCCAACAGTGCTAGCGGCAACTACTGAGGTGTCGAAACCGGTCATTGCTGTGCCAGGTAAGTCGACTCTGTTGTACAGGTAAAGCAAAACGAAAACAGCCTGGAGAGACCCTCCGTGCTCCAGGAGGTTGAGGGCCCAGAATTTCAAAACGAACGACACATGAAGGTGGTAAGGTCGTCAGCCCTAGACACCGGCCATCATTATACCCAGGAGATACTCCTGATTGTCCTTTCTGTCAGAGAATGAGTCGACACCACGGCCTTAACATGGTCGGGACGACCTATCGGCTTGCAGCGCAGTTCATCAACCATCTGTACCACCGCCTAACCGGATAGTGCTGCATGGTGGATGATAAATGTCTAACATAAAAAGTGACATGTCTATGAAACTGTTTCGGTTTTGGAGGCCATTTTATAGATGCGAGATTAAGATTTGTGACACGACAAGTAGCAGGGATTCTGGTATTTAATTTCGCCGTCAGATACGATACGAAATTAGTGGATGGAAAATTTCAGCATATTTCCGAAAGCGATAGTATGTTACTCGAAACTGACATAGAGGTTAGTGCAGCTCAGTTGGATGAGAGATGTTACGTCCCATTATTACTGGCCCACTAGTTTCCTTTCTCTTACACACCTCACGCTGCGTTTAGAGCGAGCGGAACTAACGCATAAGCAACTAATTGATCTACACCGCTTGCTGGGTGGAAAATCCGCAACCGATGAAAATTCATTGCACCGTGGGAGTTGGGGGAGAAAACTACTATAGTGTGCGTAGTTAGGGTGGTTTATGAGGATGCTGAGCACTCGAGCTAGCGACGGAATCATCCATTCTCCAGACCCGAACCCTAGAATACTAGCAAAATTCATGGAGTTGTAGATGCTGGTTACATAAACTATTCCAAAACTCTTAGAACTCACAGTATAGTCACATAACGCTTTAAGCTGTGTCCTGGAAGCGGATGGCGGCGAAGTATGAGCGAAAAATTGGTACTGTTGTGGATAGAGACACGTTAATTGGAGAAGTCTTCAGTACTAAGTCCCTACCGCAAGACAAAGTTATCCACATGTAACCTTCTTGGCATCAACTGGAAAGACAGTTATCCTACATTCAGCTGTGAGAAAATTATTGACAGCAGCATAAATACTTTAAAATTTATCCCGTTAGCTTTCTACCTCGCACCAAACTGTCGCATTTCGAGTGTCGTAAATCTACCGTAGGTTCCTTATTTCGTCAAAGACGTCTCGGTTTCCTAATAGAGCACTTCAGGTTCAACTGTTTTTTATCTTTTAATACACTACCTATTTCTTGATCTGCTTTATACAATTTTTTCACATTTATGCATTTCATTTTGTACGTATTTGAATAAGTAAAATGAAGAACAGTTTCAACACACATATCCTCATTAGAGAGCATATAGTCTATTCGTCTAATTGAGCAGTCATATGTTTCCACCTACATCAGATCATCGACATGCCCTTAAAATTAAAAAAAAAAGATTGAGAAAGACAATGTTGTTACTAAAAATCCGGTGTTCGATTCCCGGCGGTATCAATATAAATTTCACTATTCCAGAAATAATGAGACTGGCTCTGCGTCCCATGCAGCCAGTAACTCTGTGGCTATCGGAGTTCACCGAGAGTCCCAAGAGAATGGGACGTGAACCTAAGAATAAGTGGAGCTGGTAAATCTTCATTTCCTTACACATTTTCACGGCGTGCAAAAGGAAACACGTATCTTTACCTCCATCTTGAAGAAGAGTAGAGAACTTTCAAAGTTACTTCAGTAAATTTATAACCTAATACATAAAGTCATATCCTAGAATCCAGTAACACTCCTTTTAAATTAGGGAGGGGGTGGGGTACGTCAAACACAACTGTCTTGTATCCTATTTATTATGCTGACGACGACATGTTTCGGCCACTGTCAGCCATCTTCAGGTCACAAAAATGTATATAGAGGAAAACTGTACAGAGTATGATCATAGTATAGGTGCATATTCTATGCACCTATACACGACAGTTGTGTTTTGACGTACCCCACACCCTTCCTAATTGCTTATAACACAACTTGGACGATGCACCTGAAGATTACTCATATTAAGTGTGTGTGACTTCCGCTAACTGGCGCAAAGCGGCATATCATTTCGCTGAAGCTCCAGTCGGCTGCGTGATCACTGCCGTAAGACGTGTAACTATGTCAGTAAGCACACCCGGAAGTACTTCAATTATTTTTTTTGTTTCAAAAAGGCAAATAGTGATATGATGTTATGCTGTAGTTAACTGATCAATACTGACAATATTTGATTTAGTTTCGTGTGTAAACAAAAAGGATTTTCCACAAAATAGTCAAAAAGTAGCCCGTCAACACAACAAATAAACTTAGAAACTAAATACATCTACATGTTTCGCCTACTAGAGGCAGTCATCATCAGGACGTAAGGCCTGATTATGGTTAACTCTAGTAGCCAATACATGTAGGCAGGCATCTTTTCACATCTAAGAACATGTTTGTGTTGAAAGATTATTTGTGGTCCTAGAACACAACGAGAAGAATCGCATTAAAATTAAAATAATTTTGGAGTCTAATTAAACTTGCTGCCTACTTCTTTCGGAAAAATTAATAGTACATTTCGGAATATTATGCTTTGATTATTTACAAAGAAGTACATTTCAGTTTATATTTTCCCAAAAACTGTAATAAAGGAACAAATTGTTTTGATGAAGACTGCGTGATTTAAAGAGGCCGCGATTCTACTCAGACACAAGTCCCATTTCTAACCAAGATTTTCATACACACCCCTTCCATTGATTTATTATTACAAACTATGGGTATTCAAAGACACCATGTGTGCATGATTTTACTAAACATGCATGATAATGCAACTTTCTTCGACCAAGCTCGAAACTGTGATGCCGGCTGAAGTAGAGGTACCTGTCATGTCCATTTACTGTTGCCTTATTTGGCCCATTTATAACTGATAATAATATGGACTTACACAGATTATAGGATATCAACAGAGCAGGCTACAGAATCAAATTGGCGCTCTGATCAAAGGAAATGAACAATTTTTCTGTTTAGAATACCGTTAGTGTTGATTATTATACGTGAAAATTTAGTACCTAACGGTCTCCATTTTCTTTCCGTCTAACTTGGGATTTAGGTACCTCTCCGATACTGTCTTGCAGAAGTGAAAGAATGGCTGGATATGAAGAAGACCACACACACACTAAAGTTTTGCGAAAAATAGATGATGACGTGTCTCTCTCATCGTTTGTGTAGATTTCAAAATAAAATATTTCCTCTTTCTATACTTTGCTTCAAGTATCCTACTGCAAACCTTTGTCTGAAAATAAAATTCGAATTTTCCTGTGTATAGTCGAGTGCCTTCTTAGCTACTATCCAATATTCACAATACGCCACACCTCTATGTTTTTGTTAAAACTTCTTGCTCATAATGGGGAGATAAAAATTAAAGTATTGTTCTGAAGACTAACTATACCCGTTGATAATTTTCGCTGATTTTCTCTGTTCTTCTGGAAGTGTACCAGGCTCGCGATTGAATTTAGGCAACACGTATGTCTTTCCACAAAATTTATTAAACATTATTTTCTAAATGTCCTACAATTCGACACTATAAACTATGAGCTGGTAACAGTGTCTTTAAATAGCCCATGAATAAACACATAAAATTTATATACATAAGTATCTATGTGGCTAAGAAAATAGGTCAAGAGGTCATTTATTGACCAGGTACAGACTGAGTGAGTGAGTAACTGATGGGATATCCTTCAGGAGCACAGACTTTTCTTCTCCACAGATTCCAAACTGTCTGTGCAGTTCACATACCTCTGCTTTCCAGCGGCTAGCAGGTGCTACAGAAGTATGAAACTAACTACTATTTTCCACCTACTACCAAGTTTACAAATGTGTGCAGGTATACCTACACTTTCCCATATCCCCACCATATCTTGTCGCTTCATTAAACACAGAGACTAACTAAACCACTAACCTAAAAGAATGATGGTGTGTAGAAATAATCAGTGCTTTTCACATTCAGAATTACAGCGCGAATTCTGTGGGTAAATCTCCTGCTGGATGTATTTGCGACTCCTCAGATTTCTTTAGGAAAGGATTTAGAAATTACAGGGTAATCTTTAGAAGAAGGTTTTGTGGAGTTTTGCGGATTTTTCTTCTAAAACTGAAAACGGGCGGTTCCTCCGAATTATTTCTGGTAACCAACGAAAGCTCGAGTTAAAGAAGCTACAATAACACAATCTAAATTGTTTCCTTCTTTAAACCTCACAACACCCTAACTTAGAAAAACATGTTGTTGATTAAATCCGCAGTTAATCCTTCTCGAAGTCTTAAGTTAATTTCCCATTTATTCCAAAACCCAAATATTTTTTAAACTTAGAAATGATATAATCAAATAGTAATTGAGAAAGTGAGATCAAAGAGCTCAGGTCCCACTTGTTGGTACCTCAATATGCCAATAAAAAGCCATAAAAATTAGCTGTTACTCGTGAATGCATATATCTTCATTAGCCAAAACGAATATATTTTATTGGATGCAGTTTCATTATTTTTGTTACGTATTCCCTGACAAATAAAAGGTTTTTTATAGGATCACCTAAAAGTCAGTTTGCCTTTTTGCCTGTTACATTTTGTCGTGTAAATTTTAAAAAAAATGATAACATAAATGCAAATGTTCGAAAAGAAAGTGCGAAAGAGAATATCGCGACTCGGGAGACATAGAAGATATTACATAAACTTTGCAAGTTTTTGATGTATGTGCAGGCAGGTGGAGGGCGCTGAACGTGCTGCTCTAATGGGAAAAGTAACAAACTGGAGCAAAACTTTGTTTTCGACAACTCGAGAAGCAGCCAGTTGAAAATCGAAGGAAATAACAAGCTCTTTAGATGAAAATACTATTGTCCTGTTGATCTGGACTGCATTTTCTGCAATGACGGAATTAAACTTAGTGACACCGAATGGTACACATTTCTCACCGCAGATTATTACAAATTTATAGGATATGAAGTCTTGTACCTAGTCAGACATTTGTGTTTACCAACATACTAAAAAAAAACTGTTGTCTTCACCTTCAGCGTAAAAGTGCTCTATTGCGAATTTTAAGACAGCGCACGTCTCTGAATCTTGGGTATGTTGTACCAATTTGCAAGATATCGCACACGTAAGACAAAATTGAGACAACAATGACAGCACAAAATCAGACCCTTATCACTTAATTTGTGTTTTATATCTTTTTCATGATTTACAGAAATGTCTCACTTTTTGGGCTCTCCCACTAGTGAAAAATATAAAAAAAACCTCAATCATAGCCAATAGCAACATAGCAGTAGGGTCCATATGTTTGTGCGAAAGTGAACAGCTTGCTATATTTTCCTAACGTCGGACATTTGTGGGAAAACGAGCAAAAATATCTCTCCTTCTCTACAGGCATAAGACATACCTGCGTCAGGCTTCGAGGTAGTAGTTTTCTTTATGTCAGATAAGTTTGTTTTTTAACGGAAGATTTTTCTTTGGAGTTCTCTAAACCCCACAGGGGGCAGAAGTGTTGATTGTGTTGTTTTGATTCCCCACATCACTTTGCTAAAGTGACAGAAGCCAGGCCTATAAGAGAACAGCAGGAACGACGCTCCAAGCAAAGGACGTGGAATAGTTAAAGGAATGTGGAACATCTTTTCAGATAATGTTCAGTTAAAGGACTTACTCGGGTACTTCTATAAAAGTTAATTAGTCAGCGTTTATTTAAACATTACACATGGAAGCATGTCGGAGAGTGAAGGTGTTTCTCCATACATACTTAAACTCGTCTCTAGATGGAGGAGAGTGTTGAGTTTCACTCTCCGGCCAACTTAATCCCTGAGAAAGTGCCATCACCACCAATCGAATAAAAGGTTTGGTGGGACCCAGAACCAGTCTGGGAGCTTTAAAAAAAATTTTAGCTCTGCCTCACATTGATCACCAATTCGTTGCCTTCTAGCCCATACGATACTTACTACTGAGGTCTGAATGTGCTATTCTGAATCCAGTTTTATATTTTGAAGTTCCGCGTATGTCTCGATTGTTCAATTGACTGGGTAGTTAATTTTTCTATGAATCTGACGACGCTGTCCGCAATTCAGCCTATCTGGTGACGATGACAGGACAAAAGACTACCGAATAGACTGGATAAAAAAGTGGAAGGACGTAATAGTTGTCCAGTGTTAAGGTGGAAATACTAACCCATCACTTGCTTCGAGGGACTAAGGGAAACCACTAAAATATCAGGATATTCTGAAAGTAAGTATGAACAGGTCTACTGGCAGATTTTAGGCAGGCTTGTGTTCTGTACTAAGGTAATTATTCATGGTGTGGTGTTTTGGGTTGTGACAAACTCTGGGCCGCTAAGACAATAAAACTCTAAGGACAAAAAGCAATGCATCCAACAAGAATGAAGAAAAATTTGAGGATGGGGAAAGTCTACTCCTACAAGGCGCTAGTAACCTCCTAACAGGAAATACGGTGTCATAACCACTGAAACCAAAATCTGTATCAGTCTGTTAGGTTCTCATTGCCTGGATAAATTTACTCCTATTACCGTCCGATTTCGAAAAAGGAGCACCTCACCTTAATAAACATTAGTTTATGTTTTTATATGTGTTTAGGATAGAGGTTTTTTTGTTAACAGCTAAATAATTTGAAAGTTGCTTTAAAAATGTTATAGAACGCGAATAAATTGCAACTGAAAATCATATCCATACAGTGACGATGAAAAAAGTGCACTTCAGAATCACAACATTGGTATCATAGTGATAATTTTAAAATCTCCGATAAACTCCACAGAAAACAGAACATTTTGGGGACATAAGAATCGCCTAGGTGATGAAGGAGTGCCACATCTTATTCAAAATAGAATTTTTATAGACGTGTTCAATAAAATGCCAGTGACGCGTAAGTTGAGCCAGTTGAATTTGGTGTACAAAATCACTCACTCTTTAGGACTCACTTAATAATACTTTAATATATTTGCTTGGGTTCGAAATTTCTCTTTATTCAGGTTTCCAGACTAAAGTTCTCAAGAGATTTCAAAATCCTACTCATCATCCTTCATTTGTTCAGACATACAATATTTTGCGAAGAGTAAAAATTTGTAGGCTCTGAAACATATATTTTCCGTTTCTCTTCTTCCCTTCTTTTATACCACAATAACTATTTCAATCCTTCTCAGCCATTTCAGATTTCTAATCCCAAATATTCTGACTAAAAATGCAGTCCCCGTCTAACCTAATCCCAAATTCTGAGTAAGGTTTCTTGACATTACCCTACTAACGTCAAATTATAACTTATTATTCCTGCACAATATCCTCACGTACCTGCTATAAAACAGTGATATTCAATTTCATTTACAAACTGAAAAATTTCCTATTCAAAAAATGAATGCGTACTCCAGACAAAATTCTCAGATGCTGGACTAAAATACTAGGTCGCTAACAAGTAGGAATGACAACAAATAAATAAATATTAAGCAGCGATATATTAAATAATTACACTTAATTATAAACCAAGTAGCAGTAGGTGAATATAGAAAAATAATTTTAAAGAAGTATGATATATTATTATTATTATTATATTTTTGGCGTTTGAGGAATGGCGTTTGGTTTCCGGAAGACGGCGACAGCTGTTAAAAACCGGACAGATAGATAGATTCTTATTTAAGGGAATTTTTGTGCCAAAACCTTGTTTTAGCTTTGTGAGAACTCCGGGTTTCAGAGATTACTGTTTGGGAAAAACTGTCATAAAGTAAGCAAACGTTCACATACAAGAGAAGTGCCTGACATTAGCTTTTGAGGCTTGAATTTAAAAAATCGTTTGACATTAAGAATAATGTCTGCTATCAGACAACGCCGTATGGTCTGGTAGAAATTTAAAATATTTTAAGGTACCTGCTGTCTTCGTGTTGTTTACTGAATACATTTTTAACAATGTTTTAGTTTCTTTTTCAGTCATATTCGTTACTAAATTATGTCTTAGTGTAAGGAATATGGCATTGCTTCTTTAATGACTTCGACAAGGAAAACCAGTAAAAAAATTACCCCTTTAAATGTGAGTAATTTTTATTGTCATTTCAGCACTGTGTTGCATACGGAACCCCAAGATTTAAAACAAATAAATCGAACGTGTGGAATATTATTTTATTGTTTCAAATATTCCCTTAATGCACCCACTATCGTATTCTGCGACCCCTAAAATCCATTACCAAACAAATTTAAATGCAGAATTCGTCATCTTTTAGGCCATTTATCCCAACTTTTGTTTGGTTCGTTTATTAAACTTTTCGAACGTGAAAGTAGTATGGAAAATACTGTAAAGTTTTTTTCTCTCTAATCCGGCAGAACTTTTTACGTAGCAAGCACAATGCTTTATCCAAAAGTTCATTTAAAAACGAAAGATCCTGAAAAACACTTCATCTTTAAATATAAGACTAATCAAGTACATGTAGTGTGCAGTTTGTTAAAAACTTTATATGGTAACTGAGAAACCTACAACCTGATTTCTTTAGGTAACACTCAGAAGGTTTGGCAATTTTAACGTATATAATGTGAAAGTCTGAGTGAAAAATTTAGTCTTTCATGCACCTACTTTTACTCGATTAAAATAAATTATGCATATTCGTTAAGAGCTATGTACTGCGTATTTGGCAGATATAAATCCGAAAAGCATTCATTTAAAATATAGGACAATCGAAAACATAAATGGAAAGATATGTATAGACAATAGCAAAGAACTGAGACACATTTTATGTAAGTCGCAATTAACCCAATTTCTTTCAAGTCCACCATATTACTTTTCAAACAGCAGACTACAGCAGTTACCAGTAAATGAAATCCCTCACCCCTCATTTTAAGCTACTACTTGACCATTCTATTATTTTGTTATATTTTGCGCGTATATTAAATTATTTACCTCTTTTTCATGCTTGAAAAGGTTAACAATCTTATCATACTGCTACTAGCTACTGAACATTCAAGAGGATTTGAAAATATCTATAACTAAAAATGTGGATGCCTTTCAGAAAGAAAACTAAGTATTTTAAGCAGTCAGTACGAGACACATATAAGATATTCACATAGCTCTTTTAAATCATGTAGTGCTTAGAAAGTGATTACGATATACTGGAAGACATACATTACAGAACACACTGCCCTTCACAATTTAATGTTGATCTATCAATATATAATTGAAGTAATCCCTTAATTCATACCATCTACTCTGTAGGTAATCTATATCACCAGAAAATATTAACTAATTGTAAAATTAAAGTTTGAATGTATATTTAAAACACCTACTCTTCCGATTACACCAGTAATATAATTATGTGTAGCTCTGAATGTACCTATTTCTCTAAATATAGAGTGAAAGGGCCTTGGAACTCGAAATATTTAAGTACGTAGATGATTCCGTCTAATGCGATATTTTTTGGGGGGTAGGGGAGACGCAAGGACCTGTAACTGAATTTCACATTTAGGTATTTCCCGGTATGATATAATGTAGTTGTATGATACTTAGTCGCCTGAAATTTCCTGCTTCCTACATTCAACGATGTGTGAAATGTGTCGTAAATATTACAGTAAAATTATAGTCACATAATATAGGAAGCTGTTCGGTGACTATGTGTGTACGTTGTGTATTGCCAAGCCCCTTTATGGAAATACGAAGTTTTCACGTACTTATACAGGTGGCACGTCTGTTCGAAAATGAACCTTCTGAAGGCTAAAGACATAATTTAATTCACTGCCTCAACGAAGAGTGCAAGGAAGGAAATATAGTTACGAAAGGATAAAGAAAAGAAGGAAAAGGGATGAGTAATGAAGAGAAGAAAGTAATAATTCACCGTTGAATTTCAACAAGTCTTTTCTCGAAGTAATAAAGTAAAGTGCAGTAGATATATTTATTCATCCGCAGAGCTTTCGTGGAAGGTAGGGTTCTATACACGTCCTCACACACAATACCACCCCTGTTTCTGTACTCACTTCACGGTGATGTCTTAATGAGACGAACCTGACACACAAGACTTCGCGGAGAAGCCCAATCATATGCCTTATGTTCGCATAAGCAAAGTTAGTTCAAGCCTTATCTGATATTACAACAACGGCAACGAAAAAATTTGTAGTGGGATTTTTTTTTGTCGTGTTGAACTTAAACACGCTTCACCAAATCTAGACAAATGACATACACTGTCATTTGTCTAGTCTGGTATTTGGCGTCGTAAAAAATATAAACATTTTAGTACAACCTCTACTCATACTGTGCTCGAGATGGACAAGTACTTTTAGGCATTTAACCTTTTAAAGCCTACCGCTTACTTTACGTACCACCACGTTTAACATTCAAAAATTTTACATGGTGATCACATTGTCTTTATGTGTTCTGTATGGATCTCAGAATAAGAAGAACATTTTTCTTATACGACATTCACAGACTGGATTTTATAACCGAGGCTGAGAGTGTTTACAGCGCGGTATGGACTGAATCCTTATATAACTCAGATACGTTTCGTCTTTAAAAGATAGTAACAGTAGTTCCTAAATTTGTCCACTGTATTGGCATTAAGAACACCACACTCTACTAGCACATTTAAAAATATATTTCTTATTTTATTCTTTTACAAGAAACTGCAATTATTTCTCCGTGCTCTATTAATAGAGTGGTCTTTGTAATGGAAATTTTTGGATGTTTACTGCGGGGCACGAAATGCATTTTAAATTTTTCTCCATAAAATTCGTGCTTGAGTACATTAAGAAACACCGGCCAAATTTCCTTTGGGTAAAAAATTTATCCTCTCCTCTCCTGCTTGAAACATTTATGAATGAAAGTTTCCAGTACGTAAGTACAGGAAAACAAGAAATGCGTTTAGAACTGAAAACCTGCTTTCCTGTTGCATAGATTTTTAAGAGAGGCACATATATTATTACATTTTTATTATTACACTTTTACGAAAAATTTATTACTCAAGTAGAATTACTGTATAGTTTAAATGTTTCGATATATTACAAAAGTTTGCGTCGTCGCAGTGTACTTACTCCTCTGTTTAGTACATATCTCCGTATCACCATCTAAACGCAATTTTCGGGCGATCCCCATGTAATTATTTTATTGTCATTATTCTATTGGCTTAAAACTTTATTCATATTTATCCAAGGCCACTTACTATACACAATAACAGAAATCGAAAGCAAGAAGCACAATTGTGCCTCCAGCTATCTTGTTATTATTGACGGCACACAGCTGGGATTAAGGTGTGTGGGTATCATATAATTCCACACTACATGGAAGAGAGTCCTTCTAGAAAAGCTAAACAGTGTTCAGCTAATCAAGAATTTCTCCGTATTTTATGGAGCCCGGAAGTTCAATACCCCGTTTACAAGGGCCCGCCATCTGTCCCTATTCAGAGCCAGATCAATCCAGTCCATGCACACCCATCCCTTTTCCTAAAGATCCATATCAATATTACCCTCACATCTATGCCGTACAATGCCATAAAATCCATAATAAATTTCGTACATATAGGTCAAATATTTTTTAAAAAAAAGCTAAAATAGGATATATGCATTTGCGCTAACAAAGGGCTTGGTGATTTCGTAAAAGAAACTTTTTCTCTTCCGGGGAAAAATTCATAGCCTAAATATAAGGTATATAAAGTTTCAAGCCTTTTGGATTATAACGCCTCGTTAGTTAGTGAATAATTTACCCACTGGCATGGCCTGAAATTCCCAAATGTTTAAATCTTTATCGTCATCGATATCAGAACTCCAAATCTCTCCACCTGCTAAATATTTTACAAATTAGGCTACGTATTCATCGTCCCTGTCCTTAAGGTAGTAACACCGAAAGGCCTGGAACTTGTACGTTTTCACTTCTAGTTGGGTGGTACTTTTCAGGAACCATATGTAGCATAATTGTCTGTGCACTTGTAATTAATTCTATTTGGTCGTCACGTTTCTTTGAAACTACGTATAAGCTTCTGTGTGTGAAGCCGGAGTACGGCAGCTTCGCTTTTCACATCCTGGACTTTCACTTATTTTTCCACTGGCTGTTTTGAATTTCATGGCTGTAGACTGCAGCTTAGTGGACCTTTTGTCATTCACTTTACACCACATACTTTTTTTTTACAAAAGATCAAATCTTACGGCAAGTTAATCGCAGTGAATCGCATTTGCCAGGAAACAGACAAGTTGAAAGATCCATGAAAATGACGGTAGAGATTTCAGAGATAAGTGGCAGAGAGAGAGACCAGCTGTTCCCGTGTTACTACGTTTTCTACTTTTTCCAACTGCTGGTGTAACGGAGGGGTTTGGTATTCTGGTTGATATTTTCCCCTGCAATATCTCCCAACATCAACATCACTACAAAAATACCCACGCCTGCACGCACCACTGACATCCCAAAACCCAACTGACTCTCTGTCGGTGACACTTCCAAAATGGAATAGCAGTGCCATATTGAGTCCACCCTCACAATTCTCCCCTGATGACAACCAACCAGGGACTACAAACTACCAATGCACGACTGTGGGGCGACTTCCCTCTTCAACCCTTCATCTTGTAAAGTCAGTTTTCATATACCACAAACAAGTTTATGCACAACATCTATCGCCGTATTGTTTCCAAATTACTTTGATAGAGGGACGTTAACGGGTCAAGTAAATGAAGGGTTGCTCTGCAATCTGTGCTCTATTTCTGCAATTATGCAACAATTCGTCGGGATGCGCAGTGGCGCAGTTGGTTGAGGCACTGCGCTACATACCGGAAGGTCGTGGGTTCCATTCCCGATGGTGTCATTGGAATTTTTCATTGACATAATCCTTCCGGTCGCATTATGGTCCTAGGTTTGACTCAGCCTCTAACAGAAGTTAGTACCAGAAATATTTCCTTGGGGTAAAGGCGGCCGGTGCGTAGGGCTGACAACCTTACCACAGTCATGTGCCGACTGTGTTGAAATCTGGGAGCCTCAACCTCCTGGAAACCTCAGGGCCTGTCCGGTCCTCTAACGGGACTGCTTTTATGTAAAAATTCATCTGCGCTGAAAATATATCATATGTTTAAGAAAAATGAACTAAACTTTTAATATACTAAGGTTGTGTGAATTGGAGCTAGTAACTGAGTGTGAATGCATGCGTGCGTATGTGCGTGTCCGTCAATATGAATGTTTGTGCCCGCGTGCGTATTGTCGTGGTTTCTATGTTGAATAACCTGCGAAATCTTATTTTGCGCCTGAATAATATTCAAGCACTAAAGTCCACTAATTTAGTGGGATTAAAATTAAAAAAATTAAAATATATTAAATGAAATACTAACGTCGTTTTGCCGTTGAAAATACCAATATGTCCATAGCTGTTTTGATATAATGATACTGAAGTCTGGGGCGTGTCTGAAGGATACTGAGAATTGCAGTTCCTCCGTCCTCACAACACGCTGCCTTTTCACTGAAAACACCTTCTTATTAATATCATTTAGGGAAATGTTGCTTTTTCTTACGAGAATCACACAAAATATAAAAAAATTTGGGTATGACGTAGGGGTCATTAATGTAGCACGTATCATACATGAGGGTTGTTCAGAAATTATCCGAATTTTTGTTAAATACAATATTACTTAAATTTGTACACTAGCATATTTTTCCCCGAAATGACTAGTATTTTCAAAGCACTTATTCTACGAGACCACATGTTTCTGCATGTCCCCAGGGTCGTACAGCCAATACAACAATATTATGCAACATATTTCCGGATATTCTCGGACTTACCCTTGCATAATGTCCCTTATGCTTATACGATAAAACAGTAAATGCACTAAAATTACGTCACGTTAGTCACGGACACGTCACATTTCCGAGCAGGGTGAGCACTGTGCACTACAAAACTGCGTTTATACAATCTTGCACACTGTCGTGCTATTGTAGAATAGTATAACATATGAAAATTAAAGGAATTACATATATTCCATACTCTCTAAGTTTGGTATCCTCTCTTGTGACACTTCAGGCTTACTGGAAAATACGATCTTTTCGGAAGAACTTGCTCTCTGCACTTCAGGTTCCTTCCAGGATGAATTTCATCCATCCTGAGACACCAGCATTATCATCCGAAACAAAGGTAGGGTTCAGGTTTATATCAAAATACATGTTTTCACTCTCCGCAAGACAGCAATTTGAAACTTCCAAAATAGACTCCTTCTCCCCCCCCCCCATTCCTTTTCACCCTTCTCA
>Ga0136643_10005196_pt1 | contig 18245 bp, 10 predicted proteins | sample TergutLab28metaG_FD_96883 | JGI IMG/M metagenome (GOLD analysis project Ga0136643, IMG submission 96883) | Labiotermes labralis P1 segment gut microbial communities from Petit-Saut dam, French Guiana - Lab288 P1 (version 3) (version 3) | ecosystem: Host-associated > Arthropoda: Insects >...
ACCGGCCGGCAGCAATATCGGTGCATTGTACCAAGAGCTGCATATACAGTCAAAAAGTGCTCCTGAGGATGGGCGAGTTTGTCGCCCGAAACATGTAGAGCTGATTTAAAAAGATCAATAAACGGAATTTGTTACATATTGTTGGTTGCTTACATCGTTGTTCTAATGATGCACGGTCTCACAAAAAACGGAGATATCTAACCAGAAAATTATATATGCTTCGTAACAAATTCCTGTCTCTTGTTTTGCAGTTTCCAGTAGATGTTCCCACAAGAAAATTTCACTCACGGTGGCTGAGTATCCAGTGTAAAAATAAGCCTTTGTGTATGTGAAAATAAACGTGTTAGACGACATCTATATTCCGCGACTTAAATAGAGTCTTTAGAACGTATTCAAAGTCAACAGCACACATGACAAAGTCTGGTTGAATGCTAGGTATGGGTAATTATATGAGATGCTGGTATTGCTTCCCATGACTTTGACACTTGTGAAATATAGGGGATGGTATAGCGACTTTAACAGACCATTCAAAATTTCATCCGCCTACTTCCGGTGTTTTCTCAGTAGTCGGAACCACCGCCATTTTCAGCAGCCCCTCAGTTTAGGGGAAGGGGCCAATATGTGTCTCAATGATGTCAGAAATATCAGGTCTTGGCAAGTGAAATGCTTGCGGATTTTCCCACATATGTGAACAATTTTGTTTTTCTACTACGGTCTGATGCAAGACTTGACATTTCCTACGTCTCTTAACTACGATCCATTGGCCGAGAATCTTCTCACCAAACTGGGTCAGCGTTTTAATATCGAAACGGGCAGAATTTTTCTCTTCGTCGTTTCGTCCTGGGTATGTCTGGGTCGCACCCAGTGTGCACCAAGGGAACCTTCCTTGAGGATAAAGCTAATGGACCGCAATAGCAATGCAGGCATATTATATTCTATTCCCTGTAAAGCATAGGTTCAGAGACCACATACCACTCTCTTGGAACTAGAATATAGTCACAAAAGCCTTCCAGTGGTCTCACTCCTGGGACAGCCTGTTACAGTGCAAGGATTTGTACCTCGTTTTTCTGAAAGGCATTTTACGTAATATCTTTCTCCTTCTATGCCTAAGTTTATCAAGAGATATCTTTCTTTGTCCTTATTTTAGTAGGAATTACAGCGTTGTATCAACTAATTCAATTTATGTTACACAGAATGTCATGTATACTACTCTGTCTTTTGTGACTTATTTCAGGCGGTGGGCCTACTGACCTCCTTTCGGTTCCTTCACACTAATTTGTTTAATTTTTAATGCAGACTGTCATGTTGTAAATTTTATATTCGCGGTTCCCTGCATCGTAATTCTAGGTTGAAGAAATCCAACGAGATGCAACAGTATGCAGATATTTATTTACTACTAAATTACTCTACATTTTTCGGGCGTCCATCGCGCCAATCATCAGGGGTACATAAAACTTCGTTGCAGCCTCTAGTAGAGATCATACTATCTGGGAAGCAAGCTTCCTCAAACATGACCAAATAAGGATTGATTGAGTACCGTCGGTCCCCAATCAATCCTTATTTGGGCAGCCTCTGGTACAGATCATAATATCTGGGAAGCAAGCTTCCTCAAACGTGACCAAATAAGGATTGATTGAGTACCGTCGGTCCCCAATCAATCCTTATTTGGTCACGTTTGAGGAAGCTTGCTCCCCAGATATTATGATCTGTACCAGAGGCTGCAACTGCAGTTTTATGTACCCCTGATGATTGGCGCGATGAAAGCCCGAAACATGCAGAGCAATTTAGCAGTAAATAAATATCTGCATACTGTTGCATCTGGTTGGATTTCTTCAACCTCTCATGTAGTTATTTTTTTGTCTTTATTTAGTGAAGCTTTTAGTAACACATTATATTTACGGTTTCGAAATTGTGGGATTATTAATAAAAACGAGTTGCAGACGAAATGTACAGAGGCGACCGTAGCCTAGTGTAAGTTACCCTTAACATTCCACACTTTGCCTTGAAGCATCGAGGAAATTCATGATCAATCTCAGTCAGTGTAGGAGATATCCCAGCCGAGAATGGAACCAGGCATCCCCGGAATACAGATTAGAAGCGTTACCCTTTGAGCTAACTTGCTGTAGTGGAATCCTGCAAAACGTGTGTATGTAACTACCCACGCCCTCCAACAAATAACCGGCTCGATCAAAGGTTTCTTGCAGTCCCTCTCATTAAATTCTCCCCTGATGTCTTTCTGCCGTCCCTTAATTGTGCAAGTTCATGAGTTCAGCAAAGAATAAAAGAAAGAGAGTATTCGAGCGCAAGGAATTTGGACCAAGAATGGCGTAAGTCTAAAAATGTGTGTGTGTGTGTGTGTATGTATGTGTGTGTGTGTGTGTGTGTGTGTGTGTGTGTGCGCGCGCGCGCGCGTAAGTACATTCCCGGTACCCTTGGAAAAACTTAGCGACCACTTGGTCCGCGGCCACCAGGTTGGCAACTGCTGTTGTATGGGTGTATGGGGAAATGATGGTTTTATACTGAAAGCATTACACTGGGTACATAAATGCAATTCGTGAGTGAAATGCAGAGCGTTTAGTGTTGAACTTGATTGTGTACCATCTGTCTTTAGAGGGTTAAAATACTGCATTTATTGGCACTTTGCTTGAAATACACTGAAGGAAAATATCGAGGCAATACAGGAATGAAAACCAGTTGTAGATTTCTCAATTTGCTAATTGTGTTATTAATTAAAAGAGATAGGCCTGCCTGTACATACTCGTGTATTTCTACCCCGTGGCTTCGTACGTCAGTCTTGCTTCCAAAAAATCTAATTTGGAAGGGATTTTCTTTGTTGCGTTTTAACAAAGACGTCATCGACTTTATTCCCAAGACTTGCAGAGGTAATACGACACCGCTGACTCCATACGGCAGCCAGCAAGCAGTGAAGACGACAAATTATATAGGGGCAGTGCAGTAAAGTCAACATTGAATAACATTTTATTTGTTCAAATAATGAAGGGGCAAGTTTTCCCATAGCAGTCAGTGAATCTGAACGTTAGGACTCTGACATCTAACATTTCAGCCAGAGGTGGGCCTAGAGGGAGGGGAACTCTCGCTGTGATTACTTCCTGTGCATTATGCTCCTTCGTAGAGTCTTGTACTTTTAAGGGCTCCGGACCCCAAGCCACTATTTACGGTCATTGTCACACTACACAAATGACTGTTACGGGTGGCCCAAACGGACGCAACGGGAGTGGAATATTGTCTTTGCCGGAATACATGTAATTTGGAAAAGAATTTGTAGTTATGTGAAGTTTCAGACTTCGACCGCCGTGTAGTTGAAGTCTTCGCTTTCCTGGAATGTTGCGCGTCGTAGGCTGATATATCGTTACCCATAGAGCCTTATTTGTCCTATGAAGATCGAAGAGTACTGCAGCGTTACGCCTATTGATCGACACTTCGAAGAATCGTAATGCTTTCATCTTGGAATTCATAACCCTGAAAACAGAACAATACGTTCCTTGGAATTGTTGGTAAATATTAACCAGTCTTGAGGGTTGTTTGACCTTCCATCTTCCTCATGAAATAATGTGAAATGCCAACTTGATGCAACAAGGTAATTTTATTGATGTATTCTTAGCTCGACATGTTTCGGGTACATACGCCCATAATCAGGAGCATTAGATGTTCAGTTGCAGCATACGGTTTTCTGCACAGAGTGTCTGGATTGGTGGTGGTCTTGAGAGCCGCTGCGTAGGTCTTGTGTACGGTGCGGACGGCACCCAAAATTTTTGGGGTACTTCATGTAATAATTTCAAATAAAGTATATTCATGCACATTGGAATACAGACTACAGGAAGAGAGTATTTTATTTTTTTCACCCTATTATTTTAAATTAGATCATTGTAATTTTAAACAAATTGTATGCAGAATTAAAAAAAAAAAGGCAAAATGAGAAGAGATCTGCTATTTCTGTGCTATACTGTGACCAGTATTTCTTTTTAAGGATTACGCTAGCGAAGTTTGAGACACGTTCGGTACTTACGCAAGAGCAACGTAAATAAAATCTTTGACTAAGGAGCCGTATGTTTGCATTAGATGGACTGCAAAGTAATTTCTTCGTATTTGGGGCACAGAAGTAGCAGCGGAGAAAACCACACAAATAATAATAATAAAAAAAATAGATCCTGTATCGTGTAGGTGAACAAAGTTAAAAAATCGGTGTTCTCATGCATAATCGACCTTTCTTTAGGCCTGCCCAAGAACTCCGACGTAGTTAATGAAGAAACAGAGCAAGCAGTCAATTAAGTTTACTTAAATAAACACCGAGCTTTGTGACTTAACGCAAAAATAAAGATCTGCCATTAGCTCTGTCGACCACTGGTTAATACTAACACGTTAGTCGGCAACCGAATCGTCCTTAACCTAAACAGAGCAGCGTATAAAATGCAAGAAACAACAATACTATCACAAAGTATAATTACAAGAGAATCTGTTGAAAAGCAAAATTGAAGTAAAACGCAAAGTGAACAATCTGCCCACGCTACTCTCGTCAGCAAAGGAAAGGGTCCCTGAGACGAACACTTTACAACAGCAGTAACAAACAACGTTACAGACAGCAATATGAACAAAACGCGTACAACGAATGTTCACTGGCACGATTTACCTCTGAAACACGGATTGGAGGGTTACATAAAAATTTATAGATCCAAGTTTTGGTCCATCTTACTATAATTTTCACCTTCCACGCGTGTGCGTGCGCGCGCGCGCGTGTGCGTTCGTGTGTTTTTGCATATTACAACCAAAATATTTGACGCATTATTCTTCCCAGAAGAAGATGCGTTTTTTGAAAGAGGAAGACTTTTAAGTTGTGAAAGGCGTGCTAGCCAGCATTTCCGTAACAACTGTCTCTGCAAGTCCACTTGTATTGTCGTTTCCTACGTCGGAAAGTGCGTGGGTCACAACCGTAACAGGGAGTCATCTCACAAATCCCGAGCAAGTCCTCTGCTAACAATCGTACTTTACACCACATGGTGCCCTGTTTTAATGCGTGCCGTATTTGAGAAGCTTTGTTATTACATTAACATCATAAACAAACACTATTATCTGTGACGTGCCACAACTCCTCCTACACTCCTTGATTTTATTGGCTCGCGTGAAACAAGGCGTGGTTCTGAAGAATTCTCCTCACTTATCTAGCAGCTATCTTCTTTTTTTCGTTCCATTCTTTCTGTCTGTCCATGCATGGGAGAACAAGTTAATTGTATACCCTGCGGGCTGTTGTGTTTTTTTATCTTCATTTTGTTCCTCGTTTCTTATTCGGATAGTCGCCATCTTTAGTGTTCTTTTAAAAATCGTAATGGCGGAATATTTTACCTTTGTAGTCAGAGTAATTAATCGATTAAAATTAATTTCTCTGCTGGGTATCTTGCATCTGTAATTAAAAATATATCTGTAATTAAGACGTTTAATAAGTTACAGTCGAAAGCCGTGATATGTTTTGGATAATCCCCTAGGGCGAAATATTTTAATGAACAGCCGGCGCTTTCAGTGAGATTATTTTGGGCCCTGCGGACAGATACCAAGTCCTCCCGTAATGAAACTCATGAATCCCAATAGAGATACTGATAAATTTTATACCTATCTTTTCTTAGCCATCGGATGAGATACAGGATCTGAAAGGCTGGCGGTACGACTTTTATTAATGAGATTTCGGGCAGATAAGGAGTATATCAGACGAATGCTCTCGGAGTAAAACTTATTTCTAACGGAACCTCAAGGTACAGGACGAAATTTATATTTTTATTCCAGGCAATTTTTTAACGCAGTAGGTTATTTAGCCCATCCCTTTTAGATTAAAGAACGTATTGCACATTTACCCCGCATATCTTGTAGATTCCCTTCATTTTCCAAATCACAATTCACAAATTCTTAATACAAATGAAATTTAAAGTTTAGGCAGTTGTGACGCTTTGTTATATGGTAGCAATCACAGGTGTCACGTCCCAGAATATCGAAATCTGAACATCCACTGTCATATGAACTTTATCGGAGCCAGGGAAGGGAAGTTGACACAGCGACTAGGCTACAGGCTGGACGAAAAGGGGTTCGAATACCGGCGAAGCCAAGTGGTTTTTCTTTTTTTTTTTTAAAGTGCGGACCAGTTCTGGAGTCCGCACAGCCTCCTAATCAATGGCTACCGGGGTCCAATCGCGGGGGTAAGGCGGTCGGGACGTGAAGTTTACCACTCACCACCACCTAGTGCCAAGGTTAAGAATGGGTGGTGCTGTAAGCGGCAAAAATTCACCTTTCATGAAAATATTTTCCACTGTCATCTTAAAATTCGTTTGTTTCTGTTATTATTGCCTGTATGTAAGTTTCAACAGAAGATAAACGTGATGATGTGAAGAACAGCTTTTATAGCCACTATGAGAAACTGGGGCAGGCATGCATGAATTCCGTAGTGCCATATGAAAGTTTGTTAGGAGATTTAAATAATAAATGAGACAGGATGCATATTTCAGACAGACAGTGGGACAAGAAAATTGATTATTTCATGAAATTAGTCTTGTGACAATGGCCTTAGATTAAAAATAATATTTTCCAATCCAAGAATTCTGATTTTCAAACGTAGATACCATATCCAAACATTAATAAACGTGTACTGAATTACATACTGAGAACACAGGCCTATAGGCTGTACACGGCCTAGGCAGATTAACTTAGATCAACATGAAATTACTTTTCTTTCCACACTTCTCTAGGTGTCCGAGATGGCACTGCTTAATTTGAAGTTTTCTTAGCTTCTCCTACTCGTCCTTCTGATTATAATATTACTAATATTAAGATGAGTTAGGAGCGTGGTGGAATGGCTGTGAGAGGGAAAAACGGAAATAATTACTAGGAGAAAAACCGGTCCCATTGCCACTTCTTACTACAACAAATGTACTGGTCGGAGATCGAACCCGTGCCTTCGAAGTGAGACGTCTGCGAATAAACGACTGAGCCTTGGCAAGGACAAAGACTGGCCGATGTCTAAATTATATACAAATCTTCACTTCCTACATTACAGAAAACCTCGTCTGTGACATTGGGACTCACCATTATTTTTGTACCTCCCGTGCGGTGGCCGGGAATCAGAATAGCCCCAACGTACCCTGTGCGTGTCGTAAGAGGCGACTAAAACGGGGACTCACTGCCTGGGGGGTATAATCGGATCACCCTGCCTCCGGGGGACATAAATACGGATACACCAGAAGAAGGGAAACTAGTACAGAAGCCGGCCCAAAATAGTGTTTGTTAGACAAGGGCTAACAATCCCTTCCTATAAAACATCCAATTTCCTAGAACTTCTGCGATGGTTTAAGTCAGAATTAATTAAGTATACGACATTCATATAAAGTAGGGTAAATTAGTCAAACACAACTGTGGAAGTTTTATTAGCTAAGTAGTAGCATCACCAATAAAAACTACATGTGTCGGCTTATCTAGTGGCCATCATCAGGTTACATCCGTCTGCTGCAAGAGTTTTATACGTTATGCACGTGGGGTCCCACAGCCTCCCAGATTTTCCCAATTCATATTAGTTACCAATAGAGCACTAGGTGATGAGATCTCAACATCTAGACGCAGATATGCATAATGTATAAAACTCTTGCGGCAGATGGATGTAACCTGATGATGGCCACTAGATAAGCCGACACATGTAGTTTTTATTGGTGATGCTACTACTTAGCTAAGAAAAACTTCCACAGTTGTGTTTGACTAATTTATCCTACTTTATATGATTGTAGTACACAAGGAGATGCCCCAACTTAAAAAAAAGGATACTGCATTGCAAGTGGAATGGATACGAAAAAGTACACCTGAATGGAATTCGGCTATGTGGAATGTTAAAGTTTTTACAGAGCCGGAGCCTTGAATGGAAGAAATGTGATATAATGATCGCCGCAATGAAGCCATAAGACAGCGAGGTAACGACGTTTTGGTTTATGATGTGTATGCTGTATGTTGTAGAGGCACCAAAGAAAATGATGGGTATGGTGTAGGTTTTCTGGCCCATATAATACTCAAAAATTACATATTAAATTCCGAGCCAGTGGATGAACGTAAGTGCTGCTTACAGACGAAAGTCAGATGCTTTAATACTGCGACTGACCAAACGAAGAGAAAAATGAAATCATTACGTTTTCATTTTATGGTCTACTGGATAGAATTTAACAAAAAGATACAAAACATGATAATAAAATAGTAACTATTTTTTAATATTTTAGTGCTTCATCATACATATCTGCTGTGCAATAGGAGGTATGTATGACGAAGTAGGTAAAGATATAACGATAAGCAATTGGGAAATTTTAGTCGTCACGTTCGGTCTGACGAAAATCTGACAAGAGTGGCTGAACTTATGTTAACAGGTATTTTGTGATCAGCAGCACTATGTTTACATAAAAAAAGGAAACTTGTGTATTTCCTGATGGTCTTACCAGGAATTAGATTGGTCATACAATGACTGAATCATGGCAAGCCTCATATGTACATGGTGTTAGCTGTAGAGCTCGGACTGTAACTCAAACAGCTTTATGTTTCAAATAAAATACAAACCGAAGATAGAAATCGTGAACACGTCCGCTTGTGGGAGAAAAATAAAACTCGATATAGAGTAATTTAAAGATGGACAAATTTATAAGGACTTCCAAAGAACGATTAAAGACGACTCTGACAAGCAGAATGATCAATATCAAAATAACATTGGCCAAAAATGGACACTTACCAAACAGAGATACATGCAGTTGCAAAAGAAACATTTGGGGTTGCTTAATCAAAAAGAAGAAACAAACTGGTTTGATGAGGATTGCAATAGTGCTATTTAAATGCTAAACGAAGTCAGGAAAAAAAAAATGTTACAAAGGAAATCTACAGCCCTCGTGGATGCGTTTATAAAGGCGCGAAGGCAAGCAAAAACCTTAAGCCGTATAAGAGAAAAACGTTTTGAAAAAAACTTTCATCAGGACTTCTAGGAAATGTATGGTAGAAAAGAAATTCAAAATTTTTTTTAATGTCTCAGTAATTTTAAGAGAGGTTCCCAGCCGATAACAAACTTGTGTTCCATTTTGTCGCTGGAGAACAACTGGCGCTAACGAGATATTCTGTATATTTAAAGTACGTTTTGTGTAAATCTAATGAAGAAACGACCATTGATGAAAAAATATGTTGCGGACCAGAACCAGTTATCTCTTCACCCACATCTAATATTGTGCATGATGTTAGCAGAAGGTTTAAGAATAACAGAGCACCAGGCGATGAATATAAACGCTAAATTAATTAAGAAAAGAGGTAGATATATATATGGAAATGTAGCTTATAATTGTGCTGATTTTGGAAACATGGAACAAGGCAGTTATGCTAGAAGGCTGCAAAACAGCTGTTAGCTGCCATATATATATATATATAAACGGCAGTAAACTGGAGTGTAATATCTATCGAAGTATCTCTCTGTTAAACATAATGTATGGGATTTTTGTCAATGTTTTAAACAAATATATATATATATATATATAAATTTACATCGAAGAATTTGTTCGTGAATAACAATGTGGCTTTCATAAAGGACGATGTACCACAGTCAGCATATTCTCATTGTGTCCATCTGTATAGAAATTTTACGAACCTAATATAAAATTACATATTTTATGTGTTGACTTTAAACACGCATTTGACAGCATCAGTCGACCGGAGAGTCTGGGAGCTGTAGAAAATTTGGAATTCCAAATAAAATAAATATTTAGTCTTACCGAGATTACTCTGTCCGAAAACAATAAATTTAAAATGCGGAATAAGTCATCAGTGTGTTTTATTACTGAGTGTATACTTCTGGCTCAGGGTAGGCATTAGAAGTGGGCTGTGGTTAACAAGGTAATGGACCTTGGGACTGCGTGGAATGCGAGGAATGTTTTGACTAGTTAAGAATAGATTAGTTTCTCAAGAAGGCTCATGATCCATTCAGTTATTAAGGCCTTCCCCCGAAATTGAAGAACGTCTACATGATTTTCAATTGACTAGTCAAGTGGACACTAATATTCGAGTTTTGTTATTGTTGAATCAGATGACGAACAATGGTCAAGGTTAAAATAAGTTATGGTTCTACAATCGTAATCCTATTAAATGCACAGAAATTTACATGGGTATCATGAGTTTAAGGTGTTTCCATTTCATTCACCACTGTTTCAGAAATACGCCTCTGTCCAGGAAGTCATGATGGTATAAGATTATACACATATGTGGAATGAAGGAAATGCCAATACCTAAATCCGGAGAAGTCAATTTTAATTTTACAAATAATTTCTTGACGTCCTTCAAATGAGGAGCAAATTGTAATTACTGACAGAAGACTGTTTTGTTATTCGTTTTATGTCTTTTTTTAATGATTTTTGCAATTTAAAAAAATCTGGCCATTTAGAGTGACCTTTAAAGAACTAACCCGTTTTCCAACAACAAAACAACTTTGGACACTTGTCGCTTTTGCAATATCGGATCTGTTTTTATTGCCTAAGAATCATATGGGATAATATAAACAACCAACTAGATACAACAATGACAATTTATTGATAACGTCAATCAGCTCAACATGTTTCGGGCGTTAGTTTCGCCCATCCTCAAGAGCACTAGACTGCGTTTTTATACTTTCTGGTACAAAGCACCGATGATGCTTTGTACCAGAAAGTATAAAAACTAACGCCCTAAACATGTTGAGCTGATTGACGTTATTAATAAATTGTCATTGTGGCATCTAGTTGGTTATTTATATTATTATATCAATGATGCACGGTCACCCAAACACCAAAAATCATATAGGAAGTAGTCAGACGGAGAACTGAGAATAGAAGGATTTAGTACGTAGGGAATAACTTATTAAAGAATATTTCTAAAATCCTTTTCCATTGCTTCTGTGACGAAACTCGCTGTGGATGCCGGTTGCATCTCGCTGAGCATGCTCTCTACGTGGTGGCGGCACTCTTCAAGAATTTGTGTCCAGATTTCCTGTCTAAATCCTTTTATGGTAGCCGAATTTTCTTTTCTCAATGACTATAGAGGTTTCCTCTGTCGTGCAGTTGTCTTCCTGACTTACCGAGGTCAATAGGCCCATAGTGCTATTCGCGACGGGGTCTCCATACAGGGAAGCATGGACCCCCGTTGTTATCATGGACCTAAGCAGTCACACAACCGTAAGTTCGGAGATGGAGTAGAAATGACACGAGCTCCAAGACTCGGCACAAGCTAAAGGGTCGCCTACTTTCGATTATTCTTTCCATAGCATGAAATTATGAGTGCACTTTATGTGTAGGGCTTACTTGCTGATAGTTGTTCTAGCGTGTGCCTTCCATCGTTTAAGAGGTACTTAATTATTTTTAAAATCTAGTGACGCCAAAGCTACTCACTAAGCGTTTAGAGCGTGTTGGAATTTGAGTGGAAGAGTAAGAAAATGCCATCATTCCCGATTTCTGTAGAAATTTTAGCGATACTCTTGTATCCTTACATCATTTCAAATGTTATTTGGAGCATCTTACCAGGGGGACTCGAGTTCTTTTTTCGGCCAGTACCCGTGGGATTTGTGGAAGAAAATGTGGCATTGGTACAGGAAGTCTTCCGTGTACTTTGGTTGTTCCCTGTTAAAATCGTTCCATTAAGGCTCCATATTCTTTCTTTTATCTGTCACCGATGCTATATAGGATGGACGCAAAATGCACGGCCAGACTTACTGCAGGTGAAAATACGTAACAGTACAAGAGAAAATATTATATGACCATGGAGTTTCTGAAGCATGATTTCCGAGTTACAGTCTCCTGAAAATCCTCGAAGTGTACACCTAGAATTTCCATGCAGGAACTGCAGGAAACAGACTTGTGGGGCCCTACTGTCTTCTATCGCGTCTGACCACGTTTTCCTAACAAACTTCCTTCTAGAGCTGGTATAGACCAGGATCTATTTTTGGTTCATGCGTGATGGCGCTCCAACATATTTTCTGCTTGCAGTTTGGGGAATTTTGAAAAAACGTGTTTCTGGAAAAATGGGTAGGATGAGGTGGATAAACAGGATGTCCTGCTCCTTCTCCTGATTTAAGTTCATTCTATTATTATATCTGTGGAAACCCAAATTTTACTGTTCTGGGTAAATGACCAACTTGATGCACAATTACGTCATATAAAACGTTTATTATTATAATCCTCTGTATGTTTCGAGCACCACTGTGTTCATCATCAGGAGGTCGAATTGTATTAATACAGCATCTGGTATAGAATTCTGTGTAAGTGACTGTCAGGTGTGCATGTTGAGAAGGTTCCTTTTCAACCTGCACACCGGACGGTCACTTACAGAGATTACTATACCAGATGCTGTATTAATACAATTCGACCTCCTGATGATGAACACAGTGGTGCTCGAAACATATAGAGGATTATAATAATAAGCGTTTTATATAGCGCAATTGTGAATCAAGTTGGTCATTTACCCAGAATTGTACCAGGATGCACGGTTAGCAAATCATAAAATTAAAAAACGTAAATTTTACTCTTCATGCTACAGACGTCAAAGATGTCCAGGATTTGCAAAAACGAATGTAGAATACTTTTTTGTATGAGTGGTACGACAGATGGAATTTTGCATCCAGTCGGTCAGTCACTGTTCAGATGTGCAACGTTCAAGGTGGAAACTTTGAGCATTTTCTTCAGTCTTCAAGAGGCTGTAACTCGAAAACCACTTTTCAGAGAGTATATGTTCAAACAATTTTTTTTTTGTTTCGTGGCATGGATTAAACTTCCGTAGGTTTGGCTGTGCAGTTTTATTCACTCTGTGAAATTACAGTAATTTACAGCGTAATTAAATAAGCACATTTAAAAGTATTTGGACAGAATGCGTGAAAATCGAATTATAAAACTTGCCTCTCACTACGGAGGAAGAGGGGGCTTTCTACAAAATTTGAAAAAAAAAACAGAATTAATTATTTTGCCACTGAAGACGGTGCCCTATTTTACGAACATTTATTTTCAAAGAGTTTTTAACAAGCTGCAGTTAACTATATCTACGGCGAAGGGGGTGGACATAATTTTCACGCGCTGTAAAGCCTGTATTTACTCTCGTCTACCTCTCGAACGCTGGTTTCGTGGTTTTGAATTAAACTGTTTGCACGCACGTTTTATTCTATGTTTTTATTGAGACATTTCCACTGGCCAGTTTCCGGTAAAAGACGCCCTACTAGATATTAACAAACAAGATTCGAATAATTCTCGGAGAAAGGGAGGCAGTGACGCGCACTGCTCTGCGGTGCCGTACGAATAGACACTGTAATGTAGAGTTGATGTGCTGCATTAACCTTTTGGCGCCGGAATTATTTTTTTAATTTTAGCACATCCTGTATATAAAATGTGAATAACACAGGAACCAAATACGTTAGAACTATGAAACAAACTGCATTTGGAGGGAAAAAAGGAGAGTATATACCATGTTTAAAATATTCAATACCTATATTTGTTGAATAAATATATAAAATGCAACTTTAGAGGTTAGCGGTGCGGTACGACCACTATAGTTGACATTAGGCATCAAAAGGTTAATATGATGACGTAATAAGAGCTTTGGCCATGCTGGTCTTGTATTAGTAAACATTCAGATCGTAACAGAACTCTGTATGCAGGAAAGTCCTCTTTACTTAACACGCCGACCTGTTCCATTCACCCTGCATCCTCAACACCCCGTTTAATATTATCCTATCATGTACATCTATGTTTCCAAGTAATCTCTTCCCTTAAAATTCCCGACCAGACATTTGTTTTCATGCTGCTTGCCCAAAAGAGTTTGATCCTCTTCGTTAACCTAATAAAGCCTACTGGTTACGTGATGCACCAGCAAGTTTATTATTCAAGAATTATACATTCTACCCACACTTTGTGTGTTTTGTATTTATCTCAGAAAAACAGCGATTTCTGCCCCATACAACATAAACTGATTGGCTTTTATAACTGAGATGAGAAGTGTTTACTGCGCGGTACGGACTGGGTCTTTAAATAAAGCAGTCTGCGCTTCATCTTTAAAGAGTTAACCTAAGGTTATGAAATGAATAGTGGACTAAATACAGATTGTAAGACTCCTCATTATGCAGTTTTATCTGTCCTTTGGCGCATTAAAATATCTGAAGTTAGGGAAAAGATGCTAGTCAGATCCAAATGTAGCAATATATTTTCTGTTGCATGGCAGTCTTTGTTTTGTACGTGCTGTGCTTCTCTCTCTCTCTTTCTCTCTAGGAAAAATATGCATTTCCACTTTAACTTTACGTAAAGTAGACGTTTACTCACCCTGTGGAAAGAATGAATTATGGTGTTACAGTTTTATGGAAGGATGTCTGATGTTATCATCAGTGTTTCTTGCAGTGTAGGATTATATCGTTAGGCAGACCGCAAACTATGTTACCTCAGCGACTGAAGTGTCTGGATGCGGCCCGGAAGAAAACAGCTATAATACGTATGTCTGATCACAGATCCTAACACAAGGTGGACCAACACAACTTACCCAACTGGAAATACATAGAGTATAAAATAGTCAGACCTGCCCGTCAGTTTGAAATACATTGGACAATATGGACAACCATGAGAGGCTGTACCACACAAGTTCCACCGCACCGAGTGAAAATACAGTAACAACCATAATCCAGTGAGCACTCTAAGGATGATAAAACTTGTCCAAAGTGTCAAATACCTACTCATGTTTTAATTTGTTTTAACTAGATATTATATATTATATCCAGTATCAGATTTTATGTATATTCACAACTGCAAAAATATTGGGATCCAAATAACTAAACAGCACCTGCGACTTATTCTGCTGGACGCCTGATGATGACCTGTTAACAAGTCGAAACATGTAGCCTATATATTCCAATAAGTATTTGTTGTGCTGACGTGTATTAGTCAGTTTCAAAAAAGCTTTGATTCCTTTGGGACAGTAACTTTTCTCGTTACCACCGGTCGTGTTGCCCAACCGTTCTTCTAATCAAGGCTGTTTTTTTTTTCTGGAACAAAGTATTCGAGACACGAAGCGGGCTACTCCGTTCCTGCAGTTCCGAGGTTAAGAATATGTGGAACGTTGCATCCATTTCACAATACACCTTGCCTGCGTCGTGCTTCGGAGCAGGGACGGATTTGTATTCTTGATAGTCTCCGGAGCTACTCAAATCATTTTCGACGAATGTGTGCGTTCATCTTACTGATTTCCCCTCATGACGTCAGTGAAGTCATGAATGATTGTGTATATAGAACCCCTAACTCGTCTAGAACACAGAACACACGTAATGTCAAGTCAGCAGGGGTGCAAGACCCCCTGCCAAAAATAATGTGAATGTGCTGCATTTAGAAACGCAAGCGTCGTGCTAAATGTGTGGTTAGAGTTCATTTAACAGCAGAGTACGTTACTGCTCAGCATGCGAGGCTTTTTCTACAAGATACGCTCACCAGGGGAATTTCTATTCAAATATCCCAATAGCCCCCACCAATTTAAGTTGAGGGCTATAAAAATACATAAGGAACAGCCTAAATATAATTTTATTGTGCTTATGAGAAGAATACATACGTGCGTAGAGGCAGCGAGAAACCCTACTGTCAGCTTGCATTTTGAATACACGTTTCCACCTCAAAAATGTTTGAAAAAAAACTATGGAAATGTCGTCTTATTTTCTGAATGTGTGAGTAACACAAGACACATTTTCTATGCATTATGCATAAATACGCAGTATTTGATATTTTTTTTGAAAAAGTATAAAATATAAATAAAGATCACCACAAATCAAATATGATGCATTTCGAGAGAATGCCGAAAGTGTTTTATTTGTACGAACTGAAGGCCAGAAGATCCCAGGAAAGTGCGCCGGTGTGTAAAACAAGTACATTTCTATGACCGGAAGAGATCAACAGCTCAATGCAGAATAAGCTTGCTGATGAGGTGTGTAAAATGTACGGAATGGCGTACCTGAATAAAAAAAAAAAAAAATTGAAACCGAAATCTTAATTTTCTTAATGACTTCCTTCTGTGAGGTTGTACGTCGCGAACTGCCGGTATTCAGCGATATGGCAGACCAGAATATTGTTTGTAAAACACAAATACTTTAATTCTATTTTAATTGCATTTTCCATTTGTTCTTTAATTCATGATACACTTACGATATTCTGTGTCAACAACACCATATATATATCCCACGACTGAGGAACAGCCTGTAGGATACACCAGCGAATTAATTTCCTGTTACATCTGTCATTCTCCGCAGACAACAGACAATGTCACTTTGTTTCATGTTTTAGAAGTCGAGTTTCGAATTTAGGCCCTGGCTTCCGGTATCTTCATTCGCGAGAACTGTGTTCTTCTGCGTTATTACGCAGTGAGTAGTGGTAATTCCTTACAGACGTTTCGGGACAACGTATTGGTCCCTTTATATTCTTTACCCTTTAAAATCGGCATATGGTCCCGAAACGTCGGAAAGGAACTACCAATATTCTGCGTAATAGCCCAGAAGAACTCAGTTCTCATCTTCTTCGCGGCGGAAGCCTGAAATCACGCATCTTCGCCGACGTCTTCGTGATTTTAATCAGTTCTTACAAACGAATTCCGTGGAGAATAGGCCTTCTGGAAATGCTAATGGTTCCTCAGGTGACCATAAAATTTTTTTACTTTGTGTGGAAACCTGAGGTTTATTGTCACTTCGCAGTTTTGTGCTACGTGTCAGTGAGTCGATATTTAAAAAAGGCCACTACGGTTTAATTCAACGTAAGTATCGATGTATATTTTACAGTTAACATGTAATTTTATTCTCCAAATGCAACGTCTGATATCAAAGGCCCTTAATAACCCAAGAATGTATCAAGATTAGGTCAGCGTTTTTTAATTAGCGACTTCAAACCGACGGGAAATTTTTAACGAATTTATTTTTAATAAACGACATGAAAAGAAAGGCGTTTCTTTCGCCACTCGAGGATTCAGTGCAGTTAGCTGACCGTGCGATCTGTAACGTGCAAATTACCTTATTATTCGGCCTCACAATTCATATTGTTCACACTGCCGGTCTTGTAATCATACAACAATAAAGTGATGACATCACGCGACACACATCAAACTGCGGAGAAGATACGGCCTCCAGCTTGATCAGGGGTGCCAAATTTACCATTTTTTTAAAAATGAAATTATGCCGACTTTGCACTTCTGTGTTGCGAATGCAGCTTATCTTCGCCGTTTCTAATTGGAGGTTAAATAAAGCGAACTGTAGAACGTAAGTTACGTTTTCTTACACTTTTGTTAAATCAAGTAGAAAGTACAGTGTGTCCCACTCGCTACCGAACCCGGCATTTCTTTAATAATTTTACCACTAAAGAGGATATCGTAACGAAATTTGAAGCGGCCGTACCTCATTGTGTAAGAAATGTGACGACATCATAACATGTGCTGGAAGTGGCGACCATTTGCGTCCAGACAGGATTGAACCCGGCGCGCCATATTTTGGAAAGTCCTTGCCAGTACTTCCGCTGTCACTGCATGAATTTCTTCGGTGATATTTGCTTTCAAGGCGTCTGTGGTTCGTAGTTTGTTTCGGTAAACTCTCCCTTTCAGATATCCCCATAAGAAATAATCAGGCGGCGTCAGATGGGGCGAGCGCCGTGGGCAAAGTCCCTTCGAAATGATGTGGTCGCCGCGCAGGCCGCTGCTCCGCGTCGCAACAATTAGGCGCACTACAGACACACATCACAGACACATACCTCTTCATTTCTCTCACAACGAACGTACTCCTGTTCAAATTTCATTGCAATATCTTCATTGGTGTTAGAATTATTAAAGAAATGCCGGGTTCGGTAGGGAGTGGGACACACTGTATTTTCTCGTTGTCTTAAATTCTAACCAAGAATGTGTGAAAAGAATATATAGACATAGAAATTTACGTGTTAAATGGGTAGATTGTTTCATTAGTCGGAACTTCTTTGATCTGAGATCTTGTAATGGTTTGACATCCCTGTCACATTTGTGCATCCCACAGTTCAATTGTTCAGACAGACCTATTGCACACCGGCCGTGAAGAAACAAAACAGTGCCACGCCACGTTTCAAAACAGTTCCCCCCGTAGAGATCAGTTCGCTTTTGTCTCTCACTTCTAAAAAAAACTAAAAAAAAAAAAAAAAAAAAAAAATAAACAATCACGTAAAAAAAAAAAAAAAAAAAAAAAAAAAAAAAAAAAA
>Ga0136643_10005197_pt1 | contig 18243 bp, 9 predicted proteins | sample TergutLab28metaG_FD_96883 | JGI IMG/M metagenome (GOLD analysis project Ga0136643, IMG submission 96883) | Labiotermes labralis P1 segment gut microbial communities from Petit-Saut dam, French Guiana - Lab288 P1 (version 3) (version 3) | ecosystem: Host-associated > Arthropoda: Insects >...
ACCACGGTCGTCGTGCTTATCAACTTGCAACTTCTGTGTGGGTTACGCGCTGTGACCGAAGAGAGATTTCGTCATCGACTGTGTCCTCTGATAGGTACGAAATGGAGCTGAAGAAACATTTGAGCTACCATCACATATTACGGCACACCAAAACAAAATGGCATTATTCTGAGGGACGAAACTAAAGTTTTATATTTTCTGTAAGAATAAAGAAATGGTCGATGAAGCAGCGTGAATATTCTGACAACCCTTTGTATAACGGCTATGTAGATAGTGTGTCTGTGTGTGTGTGTGTGTGTGCCAGCGCGCGCATGTGCGTGTTGATCGTGCAGTCTGCCAGAAGGTACTATATAGCGCCGTAATATAATCACTTGTACCCTACCGCTAGCCCGCAATAATTTAGGTGTAAAGGAGTAATTTACAAGTTGGAATCAAACGGAATAATATCGCCCCTTGTTACATTAGTGTATATACTTTATATATATATATATATGGATCTTTTATCAGCTGAATAATGACATATGTCGTTAGTCCACTCCTACCTTTTGTTGTTGTGTGCGGTTTTCGAATTACGTGCTGTCGATCCCTCGCTAAACCTATACGAATAGACAGATCAGCTGCCTGTCTTCTCCCTCCTATAGCATCGATACAATAGGAAGCAGCTATTCGTCTATCATTCTCCATTGTACAGCTGGTTTTCATATAGGCCTGATGATAATAGGGTGCCTTCCAGTAAAAAGCAATCCATCATCGTCTCTTGAGATTTCTCGACTCTTACTTGCTCCTTTGCTCTGGCTTTGGCAGCATAGCAACTTAGCTTCCAAGAAGTGGCTTGGACCCCATCACTTTGGGAAAATGGGGACGTCGCTTTCAAGTCTATTGTGCTGTTCTTCTTTGTGCATTCGATGCATCTTCTCGTGTTTGTTGAATACTTAATTGGTTTCATAAATCACAATTAATTGACGCGTTACTTGTTCTATGACAATAATTACTAGAATTTATGGTGTTATGTTTTAACATTCAGACGTAACCATATTCAGAGGGAACATTTTCTACAAATAGTTTTCCTCAATAAAACTTTAAGCTTTCTTGGCCGGAATATAAAATGGAACCTTTTTCAATCCTGTAGAAAGTTTTTAATGGACAATTATATTAAAACGCTTAAAAATGCTTAATGTAATAATTTGCGAAAAAGTGGTGTTTTTATCTCGTCTTTTTGAGAAAAATAATTTCAATCTAAGTTCACTACTGTCGTTTATATCTTTAAATTTAAATTCTGCATTTTATAAAATTGGACACTTCGTGCATGGTTTTGGATACTACATTGCCAAGTTATAATGGGAAACTCACGAACGCTGTCAAGGGAGCATAAGGCATTCTTAAATAATTTATCTCAGTAATTAACCAACTTGATGTACAAAATGTTTGTCTTACAATAAGTTTATTTCATGCCTCTACATGTTTCGAGCACATGTGCTCATCATCAGGAGGTCAATATTGCATTACACAGCCTCTGGTATCATCACACCTGTGCACGAGACGGCCACCTATACGTTTGATGATACCAGAGGCTGTGTAATGCAATATTGACCTCCTGATGATGAGCACATAGTGCTCGAAACATGTAGACGCATGAAATAAACTTATCGTAAAACAAAAATTTTGTGCATCAAGTTGGTTAATTACTGAAATAAATATACTGAGATGCACGGTCAGCGTAACATCAAAAAATTCCTTAAATAAGTTTCAAAATTGTACCAAATAATAAGCAGTGCGTTAAAATATGTAAATTGGAACATTTTTTTCGGAAACGAATGGTTCGGAGGAATAAATCTCGACAGTAAATATCGTTTGACAGGATAGTCACGTGAGTGTCGATGTGTAGGCCTACTGTTGTCATTGCATTTCTTGTCCCGATGTCTTCGAAAACGTACGTCAAGTAGTTTCATGAGTATCTCAGTCATCGCAATAGCAAAGATAATATACACGAGCTAGACGCTTTACGTAAAACCTTAACATTGTTGTTCGTTTGCGTAACGATTGTTGCAATGGAAACGCAACAAAACCTTCTGTGTCTGTTATACAATACATTTCACTGTCGACAGTATACAAATATTCAGTGTTGCAAAGAAATTCTTGCGTCGTCTGCAAATGTATAACGTACTTCTGTCTTCATGTAAATTGCCCGATATTTTTGTCCGATTTTGAAAAAATTCGGAGTTTCTCAGCAGATTTTCATATAGGTCCCTAGTATCAAATGTTGTTTTTAAATCTGACAAGAGTGAAGCGCATTGATATATACTGACGGACAGACGGACATGACGAAGCTATTCGGTTCTTTTCGCAACTATGCGAACGCGGTTAATATGACCTAAATTTATAAATATCAGGTTTGAGACTTTTGTGAGCCCGTGGTAAGTATACGTACCACATTATTTAAGATTAAGAAACTCGGGCTTTTCTCGTAATAATATATATATTATTTTAAAGACAATTAACTCATTTCTCTCCGTTCTGCAAACACAGTGTGATCTATGTTATATGGGATCTGAATTTATATATACATGTGTATTTGTATTGCCTTCAGGCGTCATATAGTTGCTTGAGATCAGTTACAAATACGGGCCCTAGTTCTGTTCTTGCACCAAGTCCGGTTCATATTTAAGTGATACACTCCGCCTGCCTTGCGCTGTACAGCTGCATCTTCAGTAATTCAGTCTCATTAGCACTGCCGACACAAAATAAGACTGAAACGCTATAGAATGTTAGTAAATATTTGATCAAGGGTTACTTAATTTGTATCCTGCAGACAACAGTCGTGACGTAATCCACCGTTCCTTAACAAGTCACACTGCATCAGCAGCTTTGTAGGAGATATTTTTGGTTTTAATCACATCTATTGAAGCTTGGTAACAGAGATGCTGACTGCTTTACTGGACTGCCTAGTTTCTCGCCTTATTCGTGGAATTATTTTCATGTTCTTGTTAACACCAACCCTCAGTTTAGAATTCTAAAATGAGCCATCCCCATTGTGTGTGTATAAACAATAGGTGTAGGTATCAGTCAACAACACAGCAATATCTAAAAAGATGTTTAATAAATGATTATAGTAACTACACGTTTCGGCCTATTGCGGCCATCATCAGGTTTTCATCCGAAAGTATGATGGTCGAATTTGTGAATGGAGCTTTGACTAGCCTTTCTAATTCTAAAATGAGCCATCCCCGTTGTGTGTATATAAACAATAGGTGTAGGTATCAGTCAGTAACACAACAATATCTAAAAAGACCACCATACTTTCCGATGAAAACCTAGTGATGGCCGCAATAGGCCGAAACATGTAGTTAATATCATCCTTTATGAAACATCTTTTTAGATATTGTTGTGTTATTGACTGATAACTACACCTATTGTTTATTACTCAGTTTAAACGTGTGAGCAACGACATTTCGGTCGGTACAGTGCCTTGCCTATGGACTGGACAATCGACGAATCGTCTTTCGATTTTTGGCAGGGGCAAGAACTTTATCTTGTCTTCAAAAGTATACAGACCAAGTTAGAGCTAACACGGGGGACTTTTGATTTGAGAGTAAAGAGGCCAGGGAGTAAAAGTGTACTTACCTCTCTCCAATACTCAAGGTTAAAAATGAGTGAATCTTTACGTCTCCTCGCCCGTTTGTTGTCATGGCTTGCACATAGACAATTTTTTGTAATAATTACTCAAAACCTTATAACGGGATTAAGTTTCATTTTCTATATATGCATTTCATATTAAATTCATAATATATTCCTTCATTTTATGATCGTTTGTTATCTGCAAAAGAACATCACTGAACACGAATTTGATTCGTTAATTTTTCACACAGTGGGCACGGTTTCGTAAATTTCTTAACACGACTAGCTAATAATAATTCATATTTGTACAATTCCCCAAGTCTTTAGTCAAATTTAGTATAACGTCTGTCAGTAGTCTATATCCCTTCAGTGTCGGGCTCAGTGCCCTGTACGGACGTTGAATTCTTTATATATCGATGGCTTAGGTGCATCGTAGAGTAGTGATTGCATTGAAGGGTAATGTAAATTTAAGCCCTTCCCTCCTGGTCAATGTTTGGAATTTAAGCTGCAGCGTAATTGAAGGATTATAGTTTATTGCACTATATTTCAATGTCATCACCCATCACTATGTAAAATAAGCTTCAGCAAAATAGAAATAAGAGTAGGACGTCCATAAGAAAATAAATTTCTAAATCTTTTTTTTTCAATGGACAAGGGCATTTAGAAATTCGATCATCAAATCCTTTAACACCCCTGCACTATATAAGCACTTAGATGTTATTATAAGGCGAAGTGGAACTTAGAGGCGTCTGTTGTCATCTGAAACTGGCAGGCAAACTTGGCCACCACTTGCCCACTGTGTAAACTTGCTGCTTCCGATGCTGAATCTTGGAGTGGGATGATTTCACTTCAACGTGTTTGTTGAACGTGACAACGTACTCCTTTTCAGGAGAACTGAACATCGTTCATAGGATGTCTTCTAGGTTCATGGATGTTTTCTCCGTGTCATCAAAGTTCGAGTCTTAAAACAATGATAGATACTACAAGACTTCTGCCTGACTGCGCCATTATCGTCATGTCCATGTCATTGTGGGACGAGTGTAATGCATCCGTTGTGCAAACAGTGCTCATATTGACGTGATGTGAGCCCCGTAATGAGACAGCTGCAGGACCATGTAATCAATACTTAGCAAGCCGCCGTACGTGCATACACACATTCATAAGCTTTGTTCAAACATAAGGATAGGTAGGTAGACTTAAGGCGATTTATCCTATATTAACTTAAATCATTTGCAAATCAATACATCATTGTATATTTTGTTGAGGGGGAAAGCGGGCCGTGAATGACTCTGTTTGTCGAAACTAGAATAACTACTCTAAAAGAGGTCATCCCGTTGTGTTATTAAGAATATAACTTATATATTGTAATCTTACAATATGTCTTCCGTCAACACAACAACATTAGAGTTAATGTATTATTGCAACATATTTCGACTCAAGAGAGTCATCGTCAGGCTGATTATTTAAGAACCGTTAATACATTTTACCCTTTACAGTATTATGCATATAACTTTTGCATTCGGGATCCCATATGCATTAAATAGTGTAAGTAGAAAACCTGGTTATTTAATTTATTTATTTAGATAAGAGTATACTACGCACAGCTGCGCATAGTATACTCTTATCTAAATAAATAAAATAACCAGGTCTGCTACTCACACTATGTAATGCATATGGGATCCCTAATGCAAAAGTTATATGTATAATAATGTAAAGGGTAAAATGTATTAACGGTTCTTAAATAATCAGCCTGACGATGACTCTCCTGAGACGAAACATGTTGCAATGATACATTAATTCTAGTGTTGTTGTGTTGACGGAAGACATATTGTAAGATTACAATAAATAAGTTATAGAATAGCTACATTTAAATAAAAGGGAGAAATTTTTTACGCAGCTTCAGTAAAGGATGTGTCAGTCCACGTAATGTCCCAGCCTCCGCAGGTACTAAAATGTGATCGGCGCATGGTTACTGCGCCTTATTCACTTGTTGTTGTATGTTGTTGCTTCAGTTCCGGCCAGCGATATATTTTATCATTATTGAATTTTTCGTAACTACCCAATATTGTTTCAAATAAATTATAGTTTATTCATTCCGTAGTCTGTCTTAAAATATCTTACGCTTTATTTCTTAGCTTTTCATTTCTGGTTCTTTGTTAATCATGCTAACACGTACTATTGGCTGCTTTCTTGTCCTAATATATTTGCAAGGTTTTAGGCACTTCGAAAAATTGGGAAACACAACTGTAGGCTTCGCCATATCTGTCCGCATGGGAAAACTCGGATCCCACAGGAAGAAATTTTATGAAATTTGATACTCGATGATTTTTCGAAAATATGTCGACAAAATTCAAATTTAGTTAAAATATCACTAGAACAATGGGTACTTTACATGAAGATCTAAGTATATATATGAAAGTTTTCTTAGCAATTGACCAACTTAATGCACAAATTCTTGTTTTATAATAAGTTTATTATATTCCTCTATATGTTTCGAGCACTGTTGTGCTCGAAACATATAGAGGAATATAATAAACTTACTATAAAACAATAATTTGTGCATTAAGTTAGTCAGTTGCTAAGATTATACTGAGATGCACGGTCATCAAAACATCAAAATATATGAAAGCGTCTCGCTGAGTTCTTGGAGTGAGAAATATTTCAGATAAAATCTGTAGAGAAAATCAAAAAACATTTTAAGTTCAGTTATATTTTTTTTCCTAAAATTTTGTCATTTGTAGTATAATATGGGAAAACATGGTACAGCCAGACAGGCCACAGATGGCAGTGTAATACCACGCATGCGCTTTGCATGCTTTCTAACTAAGGCAAGAATACAGACACACGCTCAGAATATTTAATACTTAGGCCTACTGCTCTCGCACGGCAACAATGGTTATACAAAAGTGCTCAGTGTTAGGTTACACGTCAGTTGCCTATCTTATTCAATAATCGAATCGATACACAAACGCTACGCGACGTCATCACTAGAGGAACCTTTCGTCCTGGACATAATTAACCCTTTAAAACCCAGTGGTAACTTTACGCACCACCAGAATGAACATTAAAAAATCCCACATTTTGCTCACAGAGTGCATTTTTTCATATGTGTTTTATATAGATCTGATACCAAACAGCGCTTCTACGACGTTAACTGATTGGATTTTCAAGCAGAAAGGCCGCGTGTTTACTGCGCGGTACGAACTGTTTTTTCAAAGGTGTTGTCTTTAGGGCGTTAAGAAAGAATGAAAGATAGAATGGCACATTAGAATGTATGATTCATCAAACAAGGGCATTCGAGAAAGATGTTTTTGATTTAGAAAAAAATACTGCAATATAATGTTGAGCAACACTTGTTAGAAGAGACATACGATGAAATCCCAAATCACTCTGCAGTATATAATGCCGTTCAAGTCCACTGTTTTACATGTAGACTGCTGATAGACTTCCTGCGTGGAAATAGTATTATGTGAAGGAAGTCAAATGTACGTGGGAGTCACAAGTTCACAACGGCGGTCTTAGCGAAGGTTATTGTTTTCTGGAATGTGACTTAGTCTGTTGTATACTGGAGTTGGGTAGATTTGTCACATCCATCTTTAAGGTAAAGAACGAATACCGAGGCGGAAGCGTCTTGATATGGAAACTGCTTCACTTACCGCTTAACGCTGCATAGCGTCTGAACTCAGACGACAGTCGTAGTGAACTGTGCGTGTGAGATGGGACGTTCTCACGTATCTGATTATGAATAGTACTGCCTACAGGAATGTGGAAATGTGCGAACTAGTTACCAGACTTACATGACATCACATTTCAGAAGATAATAATTTTTAAATGTACCTATTAATCTTTCTTTGTGGCTGTAAATTATAAAGTTATTTTTCGAATAATATAAATATCCATAAGCAAAACAATCCCAAGTATTTATATTGAGCAAAAATGTTGGGCCCTCATTCCACTCGAAGTTCCGTTAGTCTTATTATACATGGGCTCCTGGAGAGACATGAAATGAGTTTTAGCTCGTGACACTGTGAAATCGGATATCGTCTTAGACTTACTGTGCTGTGGAGCGGGCGTTCCGAACTTTCATAATATTATTCCAAAAGGTTTTAGAATTACCGTCGTGGAAAATCCTTTACCCCTCTCACGCGCCCCCCCCCCTCCTCACCCCAAACACACACAAAATCATACGTAGTGAACATCTGGAGCATTTCGTTTCAAGAACAGACAAGGTGAGAGCTTAACACTTAGAGAATTCTAGACGCAGAAATTAGTTGTTTATTATATTCTTAAGTTGCATGAATGTGTATTCAGTAGTGTATTGTATCAAAAAATGTATTCTGTAATTCCAGTTGTTCTTCCTATGAGCATTAGGATGTTTATTTTTACCATTTTTATATCGTAATTTAATTGTACAGTCTGAATATAAGACTGAATCATTTGCTTTAATATTAACCACGTTTTTGCAGAAGTGTCGCTTGTAACAAATAACAGTGTTCCAGCTGTCGTGTGTGTAAAAATGTGCATGATAATGGCGCTTTAAGAAAAAGCCTATTTGTCCTTAGTTCAGCAAACAGCAAATTGACACAGTTTTTATAAGGCTCTTTGAATATTTCTTGATTAACTACATATTTAGCAATAAGAGGGAACAAGATATATTTACTTCAAACAATTACATGCTTCCTTCTCTTATTTACACGTTTTGATGTAACAGGTTTCCAGTTAAACGCCTTATCTGGTTATGGTCAAATCTACATGGAATAATTTACAATCGCTAACAACAGCTGGCACGACATTTGTGTATTAATGACGTCATGTAACCACATAACAAAAAATGTAATTCGGTTACTGCAGAAGTAAAACATAATACACTTCACAGTGTGGCAGTAATTACACGTTTATGTAGCTGAGATTCTTTGTTCCTTTGTTGTGTTTTCTTTCAAAGAATTCGTCAATTTGACATCAAGTTGATAATGGCGAGTTGTTAAAGTTTATTAGTTATAAATCAATACATAAACGTGAAAGACGTCTTTACAAATAATATATTGATAAGGTAAAGTTCACCGTAGAACAAACCAAGAAGAGCCAGAGAAGGAGTGGAGGTATAACTCTACTCTTTCTTTAAACTCGGCGCTAGATGTGTGTGGGTGTTCAACGCCACGCCCCGGCCGCTTTTTCCCCTGGAAAGACACTATAACCCTAGTACAAGAGGCTGGGCGAGCCCCAGGGCCGGTCTGAACGAGTGTGGAATATTTCGACCCCCACCAGGATTCGATATCCGGACCGTCCAAACTGTAGCTAGTCGCCATACCGACGGAGCTATGCCGGCCCACCATGCTTAAGTTAAGTTTATCATAAGACACATCATCCATGTAAACCAGACGCAGACGTCTCCTAAGAACAGAGGAACATTCTGTCACCGTGAAAATCGAGACCCGAAGAATATTCTCATTACAATTACATCCTGAACTGTCGGTTAGTAAAGAAACTAACGGTAGATACTCAAACGTAGTATTGTGCAAAGCAAGTGTATTACGCGGGACAAATAAATCTTAAAATGGTTCACCTAATAAAATTATTCGGCAAACATGGCGCATTCACCTGTCACAGGAAGTACATATTAGGTTACCATGTGTAGAACTTCGAACGTAATTAGTCATCCCAGCTGCTTCACAAAGTGCCTTGTTACATTTCTAATGTTTGGGTTATTTTGTTTTCAACAAGTGAAAGTGTCCTTTCGGAGCAAGTGCCAGACCATATTTAAAGTAGCTAGTGATTTTTCCTGCTTTTTAAATTTTTCTGACAACAAAAAATAACTTTCCAAGGAATGTTATGCTCGATTCTTACCCTCGCCTCATGGTTAATCAATGGCGAGAGTTGTGTATAGAGTATTTAAACTGGAACCTTTTGCAACGCTCTGATGCATTTATTGTTCCTTTCAGCATTTTCAAAAACTTAACGAATCAACTAATTCGACGTAATCACATCACTATCAGATTTTTTTAAATGTCCGACCGCGTTGGATGAGCCCGTGACTAGAGTGTGAATAGTGTTATGAAGAAATGCTTTTACATGTAGGTGACTGATGTCCCTAAACGTGAGCCGACCGTTGTTCCACCCACAGTTTCAATGAAGCGTAGTTTGTGTAGGATAATTTCTTCTTTTGGATGATGGTAGAAAAGGTTTGTGTGCCCTACCACGTGACTCTTCCGTCACTCAGATGCAGGAGTAAATCTTATGTTTACTGGACCGTGCATCGTTATGATAGTTGAAGAATAGAACACCAACTTGATGACACTTGTTATTTTATATCACTTCTTATGTGCTCAACATGTTTCGGACATTAATATATCCATTATCAGGAGCTTGCGACTATTCTGTTGAATTACCACATTGGTCGTATTGTTCTTGGTTCGATGTGTGTTGGGGTTTCAGTGTGGTTGGGTTGGAGTGGTATCCGTGTTGCAGGCTGAAGCCTGTCCGAAACATGTTGAGCGCATAAGAAGTGAAATAAAATAGCAAGGTACATCAAGTTGGTCTTTTATTCTTCAACTAGCAGGAGTAAATGTTTACGCATTAGGCGACACATTTCTGCTTTTGAGGGCCTTATTTGTTTGTTGGTTTACATCTTTATTTCCCTCTCCTGTCATATAAAGATAGTGTGTTTCGTACTGGAACATGTATCTAAAGTTTTATGCTTTCCCATACGCAATAGGAAGTGGTCGTCTCGTTTATACTGCACGGAATACCTCTCATAAAGTAAGCAGAATGTACAGAAGTATTACCACGATTCTGCAGAAACTGCCGATATTAGATCATTTTCCAAATGTCAGGCAATAAATATGGGTCTGGCAACGAGAGTTTCCATCAGGAAATAAAAAGAAACAAGTTCAAGAAATAGAAGAAGTTTGGTTCCTACATTTCGCTCGAATGAGTTTGTTTCTTTCGCCCGAGTTCTCCTCGTCTACTAGATCTAACCAGGGTCTCGTGCTGTGGTGTAGTATTTATGTATCGTACAGTCTTTCGCCATATATCGTTACCGCAGTGTTTTGACAGATGTGTATCTGACCCCTTGTGAAAGTTGCCTGCAATTTATTACAACTGCGAGCCGCGCAGAAATGCCTGGCCGTCCGCTTGCCTCTGGGAACACCACCGTAACATACACGTTCCTGTCCACGTAGGCCACATAGTCGTCACCACCGCACGTGCATTGACGCTTAGTGTGCGAAATTGCCTCGGTAGAACATTTTATACAGAAAAAAACATAAAGTGACAGATTTATGTAATTTGCTTCATTTATTGACTCTTGGTTTATGTATCTACACTCCTCAGCTATACCGTCGAATATAGAATAGTTGTGAAGCAGAATGCATGCGGAAGGAAGCAGAAGAGGCCCAGCATTAGCAAGCAGGAAATGTGGAAGACTGATACAATACGTTTCGCATATCGCTTATTTGCGACAAGAGTGTCACACCTCAAAATCTGGTATTTTTGAGTTATTAATATAGAAAGAAACGTTTGCAGATGCACTTTCAACAGGTATAATGTCATAACGCAGTTTGTAATGCTAGCCACTGGAGAGCAGTTGTGTCGTCGTTGCACTCATAGAAAGTATAGCACTTCAAAGCATTTAAAGTCTCTTCTGAAAAATCACACATTTCGAGTTGTGACACTGTTGTTGTGACGCTGTTGTTGTGACACTGTTGTTATGACACTCGTTGTGACACAGTTTTTGTGACGCTGTTTTTATGACGCTGTTGTTTTGACGCGGTTATTGTGACGCTGTTGTTGTGACACTGTTGTTATGATACTTGTTGTGACACTGTTGTTGTGACACTGTTGTTGTGACGCTGTTGTTGTGACACTGTTGTTATGACACTCGTTGTGACACAGTTTTTGTGACGCTGTTTTTATGACGCTATTGTTTTGACGCTGTTATTGTGACGCTGTTATTGTGACGCTGTTGTTGTGACACTGTTGTTATGATACTTGTTGTGACACTGTTGTTGTGACGCTGTTTTTGTGACGCTCTTGTTGTGACACTGTTGTTGTGACGCTGTTTTTGTGACGCTCTTGTTGTGACACTGTTGTCGCAAATGAGCGATATAGTATTTCATACTATTTTAAGAGCGAGCTGAGAAAAACTGGAGCCGGAGCCGGGAGCCTTTCAGTAGATCTATATGAAATTCATTAAAAGAGTTTAAATTGTAAAATTCCGGTTCTGCTGTTTCATGCAGAATATAGAAAACATTTTCGAATATTGCTTACGTAATTGTAGTAACAGTACAGGATGCAATACAGGCTTTCATAGGGGTGTTGATGTATATTTAATTCTTCTGTGATGTTACGCCGTGTCGACCGGTAAACAGTCGAGGACATTTCGAAGGAAGAAAAAAATTCCATGAGTTCATAGAAGGCCAAAATTCGTAATTTCTCTCCTTCATTATGTCAACATAATTTGGTGTGGAATTTCTTAGGTATTTTTTAACCTGTTACCAAAGATAGTAAAACAATAAAGATATAGTATAAAACTTGATAACGGTTTACTTAACTTGAGCACGCTTGTCTCAAATCTACTAATTCGGCCTTTTAGTATAACTTTCCTCTTCTTTGCCTTAAGCCTTATGGAAACCTTGCAATTGTGCAGCCGTATGTGTATTGATCAATACATACACCTAATATTAAAGTGTTAACTTATCAATAAAAGACGCAAATAAATTCCATTTTCAATGTCACTCTAATGATATTAGATGCCAAAACTGTTGTAATTTAAAAAATTGTATGGAATCTTTTGCTGTTGTACAGAACTCCACTTCTGCATGTCTTCCTCTGTTAGTATCACATTAGGTAATGTAGATTTCTACTAAACTATATAAGATCCATTTTTTTGACACAGACCATCCCGTTGTGTAGTAGTAGCAAATTATATAATATAATATATTCCGTCTATACACAACTATACATCAGTACAGTGATATTTATGTATATATACACTCAGATCACATTTGGCAACATGTTTCGACCGTAAATGGTCATCATCAGGCCAATAAAGAATATTTTTAAGGTACAATAAAGTGAGCACTCAATGGGATCCCATTTCGTTTACAGTAAAAGTTAAAATAGCGTATGACGAACTCTTATTTGAAACTAAAACAGTAAAATAGAATGGTAATTAAGGTAAGCTAATTCTCAGTCTAGGTACGCCACAATATAGCAACTAGACTGAGAATTAGCTTACCTTAATTACCATTGTATTTTACTGTTTTAGTTTCAAATAAGAATACATCATACACTATTTTGACGTTTTACTGTAAACGAAATGGGATCCCACTTTGTTGTACCTTAAAATGTTCTTTATTGGCCTGATGATGACCGTCTTACGGTCGAAACATGTTGCCATAATGTGACCTGAGTGTGTATATAATAAATATCATTATACTGATGTGTAGTTATATAATCCAGCTTAACCTACTGCGTTAGCGTGGTAGACTCGTGGGCTGAAGGCCATACATTCGAAATGCAAGATAAAAATTTTGATAGCTGAAAATTAGAAATACAATTCTAAGGCTGTATATAAATTGTCGCTGTCTTCTCGCATATTTCTATGTACTCCGTATGGTTATTTAAGGAACTAATAGTTTAAAAATATTAAGTTGAAAAAGTCTTCAGTGTCCTAATGTTAACACCGAATTTTGAGAAAATCGGTCCGTTTATTCAGGGGTCAGGATGACACAGGTACACATGCACACAAAATACGGTGGTCTCATAAGCCTACTTTTCCGCTTAATGGAAAAACTTTTGCTAAAAATATCAGATTTATTTCTTCATACAATATTCAGACACAAAGAATATTTCAGATGTCCAAAAAAAAAAAAAAAAGGGCTGGCATCTGTTGTGGCATGGAGAGCTGGGTTTAGGATGTCGCAGATGAATTTGACGTAAGATAAGGTGTCTTGTCTTCTATTACTGTTTGCAACATTAAGTGACGAATGTCTCAATTTTCTGATGACCCTCCCCCAGAAAAGTGGAGTAAAAAAGAATGGCACTCGATTTGACAGAGATGTAAAAAAATGATTTGGCAACGTGACTTTAGAACTGCGACTTATATATAAACGCTAATAAATTTACTGTAAGGTCGCATAGTGCCGGGAAGTTATTTTGTCTCGTCGGTAATCAATCTAGCTTTCTTTCTTCTTCCGTGATTCCCTTTTTACTACCAAATGTAGAGCTTTTTTCTATCTCTGAAAACGATCGCTCGGTAGGTAGACATGGCTGTCAGAGGAGACAAATGAAATCTACGGTCTAGATTATTTAGCCGTCACTGGAGTTTCTGAGAGCGGTTCACGTTCAATAACGGAACACCTACCAGCTGCAGAGAATATAGATATTTCTGTGACACTTTCTGTTTGAAGTTTTGGTTCTGTGCGGACGTTTCTCAGGCAGCTGGAGTTTTAAAAATACGTAAAAACAAGTTGATGGGAATTAAATGACGTCGATAATGTAATTACAATTCCTGCTTCGCCGTTGGACTTTAAGAGAGACAGTGTTTCAGGTTCCACCACAGTTTTGAGAAGTCGTTCTAATCAGGAAGTTTCCAATTTGTTTTGAAAATATTTTGTTACACGCAGTCCAGCATCGTAGCAATGTACATACGCTTGTATATACACGTGAAATATAATTGTAAATAAACGTCCATACTTACATACATACATATATGCAATACATACAGACATACGCACATAAATACATACATGCATAATATATATATTCATACATACGGACATACTTACATAAATACATACATACACGTACATACGTGCATGCATACATACATACATATATACATACATACATACATACATACATAATACATAAATACATACATAAATACATACATACATACATACATAAATACTTACATACATACACACACATACATATATACATACAAACACACACATACATACTTACATACATACATACACATACATACATAAACACATACATACATACATACACACATACATACATACATACATATATACGTACATATATACATACATACATACATACATATATATATACCTGCATACCTACATACCTGCATACCTACTTACATACCTACTTACATAAATACTTACGTACATAAATACATAAGTGCATTATATATATTATATATATATATATTCATACATACGGACATACTTACATAAATAAATATATACGTACGTACGTACATGCATACCTACATACATAAATAAGTACACATATACATACCTACTTACATACATACGTATATGCGTACCTAATTACATACATACATAGGTACATAATATGTAATACCCACTTACATATGATACATTTACACATATGATATACACACATACATGCACACGTTACAAACACACACACAAACACACGCACACACAAGGTCGCGCGGCGCGCATACATACGAGTCATACATGCGTGTACGTAATTATTTATGTAGAGCCAGTGTAGACAGACGACTGTCAGCATGCAGTCGAGAACAAGCAGCGCAAAGTGACACTTAACTGTGTCTCACTACGGACACGTGTGTCCGTTAGTCTAAGGATGAAAGCTGTTGGATATTTTTGGCGATCTGTCAGAATTGTCACAGTTTTGAAAACATTTTCTGCTTCAGTGATAACCTCGTGAGAATTAATAAACCGGTAAGAGATGCGGCGGTACACAGGAGTGTCTTCAGACTTTATGAACTATTTAATAACAGTGAAATGCGTACCTCGAGTGGAAGACATTGCGCGTAATTGTGGAAGTTTATTTCCAGTAAAAATTCCGGCATGAAATAATTTGAGAAAACTGCTACCTACGTTTTTAAATAAATCCGATTATCAAATTAACAACAATATTACTGATATTTGTCTGATGTCTTTAAGGTGTCTCGAAATAGTTTCCAAGCTTGTATTATTGCAGCACATTAAATTGTAGATATTTCCAAATTTTGTAATTCATTATAATTTATGTGGTTTTAACGGTAATTCGTAACTGCTGCTTAAATTTGTATATTGTAATCCCTTGTTATACGAGGAATGAGATGTAAATAATTATACATCCTTTTAAATATATCTAGACCCACTGTCTTTACAATCCTCTATACTGTTAAATTGCAGGCACTAGTCGTTTCGTATAACAGGTACGTACAAATTTCCAACGGGTCTGTCGTGCCTCTTAACATCGCTGATTGTCACTGCCGTCGATCATATCGGTACTGACGTCACATTTATTAAGTGCATTTAAGTGTTGCAGATTTCAACATTTTAAGCTTAATCAATAATTCCAATATGCAAGTATTTGGAAAAAACAGATTCGAATTAAAACGAAATCTTTATTCACGAGGGGGTTAAAAGTGAATTAAACTGAAAGTCTGCCATAGTCATTTCCAAAACTTTTTATTTCTAAGCGTAAAAATGGAAATTTTAAGGATCTAATTGTTGATTTTTATAATTTATCTATAATTTCTGTCGAGAAATTGATCTCTCACGCTATGTAAGAATATGGTTTGAGGATGTTTAATAACATGGCTCCAAAGAAAATATGTAGGTCTAAGAAGGAAGAAGAGACAAGGATGTGGAGAAAGATATGTGACGTAAAGCAGTTGTTATAAAATTTTCAGAGGTCTTTGCATGAACATTTCCTTTTTAATTAAACCGGTAATTATAATTTTAACATCGTTGAAATGCATGTTTTATTTTACTTCTCATTCACTTGACTCGGCGCTCTGTTTAGTTTCAAGCGTAAATCAACTTTTCCTTTTTTAACATGTCTGAATAAATTTTCTCCAGCATAAATTTGTGTCAATAAATTTTGTTCCGTTTTTGCACCTATGGAGTACGCTTCACATGACAGGTTTTCACGAAAAATCGGACTTAGGAATAATTATTCCACAGATACAGGATTCTGAATTCCACTATATCACTGATGCATATTGTAGTGACTATTTTCTTCTACTCTCAGCTAAATGCCGGCAGAATAATTACAGGGGAAAGGTGGCACATTTGACATGCATGAAAGTGGTGATAAATGGGTAGGAAGTTCTGGTTTATAAATGTGGAAAAAAGAAACCAGCTGTAAGACTTAAATTTATGTGCAAAGTTAATATAAAAATAATCTTGTAGAGGTACGTTGTGAGGGTGTTGACTGGATGAATTTCATTAAGACTGGGGTCAAAAAGAGAGCTCTTTTAGAAGTAGAAGTAAAGCTTCTAGTTGATTTACTTGAGCATCTGAGTGCCTTCGTTTCGGGTTTCTGACGGCTCTGACTGTCGAGATAACCGCCTTCTGGGATGAAACTCCGTGAAGTCCGATACATTTGCACTCACATTTTAGAGCAGATTTCTACTGTTTTCATGGAGGGCGTACCTTCTTTATCGCGCTGATGGAGACAGCACGTTCCTCTGACACGTCGGTGTACGTTTACCAGACTAGATGGCGACACGTTTCATAAGACAGCTATCGTAAGTGGCGATGGTTTGGGAAGAGGAAATTTTCTTCCTGTTTAGTTTAAAAATTCGGGTGGGCAAGGTGTAGACTTTCCGTTCCGGCATTTGCATATTTCCTGTCTGGAAGCCTGGACTTCTGCTTTGTATTCTTCGATATTTTAGAGGAGAGTTTTAATTGAAGACCCACGTATCACCATCCAATCACCCCGTTTATTCATAATGTCAGATTTCTCTAACAGTATTATTGAAATTACGCGGTAAATTTCTTCAAACTAAAAATAGACGAACTGTTTTACGTAAAAGTGCCGAATATTGCCGAAAAGCGCAAACTCCTGCATTATGCCAGCTGCTGCACAAAGGTTTATTCGTCCTCTTCAAATAAGTACTTCATTCGAAATAATGCCTTCAGACTGTCTACTTTATATAAAATAAATGAATTCAAATTCCACTTTGCAGCTATTAATAGTGCAGAATCTAATTAGCCTTATTAATTAATATTTAATGAAGGCAGTTATGTTGTACTTATAATAGTGTACCTGTGAACCTAGAATTGATATTTATACAGTCGTATCAAATGAACACGGCGGAATTGTCAAACAAATATAAAGACACACTTTATAATTGAACATCTCTGCACATATTTGCAGTGGAGCAGTGGCTACTTCCAAAATTAGTCTTTTCAGTTAGGCACTCCTCTGCTCCGCTGCACAAGTAAAGGTTTTAATTAAATAGTCTTCCCTAAATCCGTACTTAATGATCCTTATTTCCTTTATGTCCTTTATAAGCAAACGAATTACGGACAGAATTCCTGCTTTGATATCTAACTTCACAATGCTGCTACAAGAACACTTTCAATTTAAGTTGGAAATTGTACCTGCAGTGACAATCCTACTTCTGCAGTTATTTGTGGCCATTTTAGATAAAAGTAACTGCACCACATCTCGATTCGTGACTCTGTAAGAACTGAAACTATTTGTATATAGTTGAAGAATAAGAGACCCACTTCATGTCACTAGTTATTAAGTTTTATTTCACTTCTTCTATGCTCAACATGTTTCGGACATTAATACATCCATTATCAGGAGCCTGCGACTTTTCTATTGTATCACCACATTGGTCGTGTGTTCTTGTTTCGATGTGTTTTGGAGTTTCGG